>Ga0114952_1003516_pt1 | contig 11088 bp, 10 predicted proteins | sample SidtaG_2_FD_87303 | JGI IMG/M metagenome (GOLD analysis project Ga0114952, IMG submission 87303) | Marine algal microbial communities from Sidmouth, United Kingdom - Sidmouth_Asex2 metaG | ecosystem: Host-associated > Algae > Red algae > Unclassified | place: Sidmouth, United Kingdom | collected... | reverse complement strand
TGGCGTTCTCTTATACAAAACCATATTATCAATCATATTGATTGAAACTCCGTCGTCTAAATCATACTTTATGGTATCATTAAATAATACCAGTTTAGTCGTATACTTTTTATGAAAATAATTAGTGAGAATAGCAGCTTCTCGCTCACCGCCGCCGCCAGCTAAAGAAAGAATTAGAATAGAAATCCGTTTTGACATTGCTAAATTAATAGGCGCAAAATACAAACCAAAGCGCAATTTAAACAACTAAAAATGTAATCGTCCAATCATTGCACCGTTTATCATCCCTAGAATTAAAAATTTTAATAGGATGCTAACTAGCAAAACTAGTTTGAGACAATATTATATCATCTAGTAAATAAAGGGCAAGAGATTTATCACTATACTCACCTTTGCCTTCCGTACAATTTTCATTGAATACCTTCAAGGGTTGTGAAAAATTAAAAGGTTCAGCTTGTAAATTCAAGGTTCTCCAGTCTCCTGTCACGATATCTATATTTTTGCTATGTTCTGGAAATGTTGTTGTTAAAAGATACTTACTTCCCGATCGTTTTACATTCTGAATAGCCTTATAAATATTGTCATATGATAAATGAACCAAGCAATCCCTAACAAGAATTAAATCGGACAAAGGCAGGTCATCAGATAATAAATCTAATTCTTTAAATTGAATATTACTAGATGTAAAATTTTCTAGATTACTTCGGATTAAGTCCGCCACAATATCACCACCTATATAGTCTACGCCCTCTAAATTTACCTCTTTCATCCAATTAAAATCCCCACAAGGTACGTCCAATATAGATTTAATTGAGAGTTCCGTTATCAAAGAATCAAGTATAGTTACAACGGTTTTTGTTTGACCATGGTCTGACCCAGTACCTGAAATACTGTTCGCTCCTTTCCAATGGTCTTTATTGTATATTTCTGTAAAAGTTGCTTTCGTTGATTTTCCCGTAAAGGTAGAAGAATTAACATATTTTCTGTAAGCTCGCTTTATATAGTTGGGTGTTATTTTTTTTAAAAGCTCTTTCATTCTATTCATGTTTATAGGATTACTATTCGCTAAAATAAATGTTTCATTTCAAACTAAAGCATTTCAAATTGGATAGTTTTTTATATAAATACGCTGAGGCCTAAGATAGTCTAAGCCCCAATTAACTTTTTATAAGACGCAAAATACTTGGAATAAGAGTGATTTTCATTAAAAAGCCTTAACCCATTATTCGATAATTTGTTTGCCAACGATGGGCTGCTTAATAAAAAAAGTAACTGACCAGCAAGATCTTTCTCATTACCATACTCGAACAAAAGCCCATTCTCCTCATTAATCACTAATTCGTTTATACCAGTTACATTACTGGCCACAATAGTTAACTCACATGCCATGGCCTGCAGTATCGTAAGACTTTGAGATTCTCCAGCGGATGACATAATAAAAATATCTGTTTTCTGAAGTATGGCAATAACGTCTTTTGAGCCAATCATTCCCGGAAATTTTATTTGCTGATCAACCTTCAATTTCTTAGCAAGTTTTTTACACTCTTCTAAAGTTTCCCCATCGCCAGGTAGAAATAAGGTAAATTGCACACCCGCTTCTTTTAGTCGTTCTATTGCCCTAATTACGGTTGCATGATCCTTACCATTAGTAAATCTTGTAGTCATGGCGATAGTAATCGGTTCGGCAAATTCCGATGGCCTATTAGAAAAAAAATCTTTTTCGTTTACAGCATTTTGAACGACAACTACTTTTTCTAACAAAGCCTTTCTTTTAGTATTAAGAGATTCTATGAATTCCCTTTTATACCTAGGTGAAGTACAGACTACATAATTTGCCAAGCGTATGATTATCTTGGAGTGTAAAAAATCCAATTTGCCTTTCAAATTCATTGCATGGTGCTCAACAAATAGTAGCTGCAATGATTTCCGTAATGTATACAATAAAAAAACGGGCCATAAAACTGGCATGTGACATATAACTACATCGGGATTCAGCTTTTTGAGTCTTGCATAGAGCTTACGCAGACTGTTTACATCAAGACCTTTCTCCTTCTTAATTGAAAATGTCTTTCTAATAAAATTTCCACTACGAATCCGTTCCAAATGCAATTCATGAACATCTTCTACACCATAGAACATAAAATCATGAACAAATTCCATATTCACATCTGCCTCAGGTAAAGATAATGCCATAATTGACTGTCCGCCAAAACCGCTGTATGCAATATGCAATATGTTCTTTTTCTCCGACATTACTCTTTAGTTGGTTTCATCAACTTCTCAATCGTTTGCTCCAAAACTTTAGTTTGTGCTCTGCGAGAATATTGATCTATAGAGTCTAACTTAGGTAATACTAAAGAAACTCCTTCTTTTTTGGCTTTTACCAATTGATCTAAATAAGTACTTATGTCTTCTTTCGTATTACAAATCAAACCAAGATTTGTTTCTGACAATATTTCTTCAATTATATCTCCATCATTGGGATATAGCAGAACGGGGACTCCAGTACTGATATAATCAAAGAGTTTGCTTGATGGGATTCCTTTCATACCTACATGAGATGGCATTACCAATAAATCGGCGTTCAATTGAATTTCCATGGCCTTACTGTGCTCTATTCTTGGAGTAATGTCATAAAACTTCTCATAGCCCCCTATAGCATTACGAACACGATTCGTAACGGCAAGTGAAGATGCTGTGCCTAAAAAAATAATTTTTGTGGTATCTGGCAATGAACCATCATTTAACTTCATATTGAAAACCTCCAAAATTTTCTCAATCGGCTGAGTTAAATAAAACATTCCAGAAAACAAAATTTGTAAATGTTTATTCGAATTGATTCTATTAGCCGAATATCGACTATTTACAAATCCATTAAGCATTGTGTCAGATTTTGATTCAGAAAATCCAATGTGATTACAGATTTGTTTTCTTTGATAATTTGAAGCTGCCAGTAAAAAATCATATTTTTTTGAAACTCTTCTTTCTATTAGAGTATCTATCCATTTTACTATCGTAAACGCAAAGTTATCCTTATAAGTATGTTCATTATTTGACCAAGGATCTCTGTAATCCGCAATATGATAAAACGAATTTCGCTTTTTTTGTCGTGTTGCTATTACATGGAAAAAAAAAGGACTACCAGAACTTACTAGGACATCAACATTATTTTCATCTAAAAATTTAGAACAATATTTTTGTAACCTGCCTGAATTAGAAAAATACGCCACTGTGTTGGCGAAAAGCAGTTGTATGAATAGTAGTGGATTTTTAAAAAGACTATTGGAAACTAAGCTTTTGTTTAGTAATTGATTAAAACGATTATTACCTCTAGGGACGTAATGAACCTCATACCCATCGCATTTATTAATATTTACTTCGCCACTTTCTCGCTCCCAATCCCAAGTAATTACTACGGGATACATTTTTTCTTTAGGTAAATACTCGGTCCAGGAATTTATTCGGTTGGCGGCGGTATTATTATTAGGAGGATAATGACTTGCTAATAGTAAGACTTTCATCTTGGACATGTTGTTTTAGTTTCTAATCGGCTCAAAAATAACGAACTATATAAAAAGTTTATTGCTAATAATGTCAACAATTTCAGATGCCGCCTTGCCATCTCCATATAAAGTTGCGTTGTGTGCTTCAGGTATTTGGGATAATTTTGTCTTTAGTTCAGAAAGATTATCAAATACTAAATGATTCCACCCGTTTTCTAGTGTTCCAATCCATTCCGTTTCGGACCTCAAAGTAATGCACTTCTTTTTTAGTATATACGCTTCTTTTTGCATCCCGCCACTATCCGTAATGATAGCTTCCGAATAGGTCTGATAACTAATCGAGTCTATATATCCGATAGGGGCTATAAATTCTATGTTCTTAAAGCTACCCATCTCTATTTGAAATGAATTCATACGGGCTTTAGTTCTAGGATGAATTGCTAAAATTACCTTACTGTCTAGCTTATTCAAATTATCAAGGATCTCTTTCATTCTTTGCGGATAATCTGTGTTATACGGCCTATGTATTGTAGAAAAATAATACGGTTCATCTACCATACGTTTCACCTTATCTTTTACCAAATGAATCATATCGCACATCACATCACCCGTAACATAAATATTATCTGTAACACCTTCTTTTTCTAGATTTTCCACTGCGGCCTTTGTAGGACAAAACAAGAGCTGAGCAAATTGATCTGCTATTATTCGGTTTACCTCTTCTGGCATATTTCTGTTATAACTTCGCAGACCCGCTTCAATATGTATAAGCGGTATGCGCATTTTGGAAGCTATTAGGGCTCCTGCCAATGTAGAATTTGTGTCCCCATACACAAGCATGGCATCAAAGTTTTCTTTCATACATACCTTCTCTATTTCGGTTAGCATGATAGCGGTTTGCTCACCTTGTGGTTTGCTTCCGCCCAAATCAAACATAAAATCTGGGCGAGCCATACTAAGTTCTTCAAAAAAAACCTTACTCATATTGTCGTCATAATGCTGACCCGTATGCAGCGTTTTCGCATCAAAATACTTTTGTAGCTGTAATTGCATTGGCGCATGTTTAATAAATTGTGGGCGAGCACCTATTATAGATAGTATTTTTTTCATAAAATATTAATTAAAAATAGGTCAAACCAATTTAGCCACCATTAAATTTTCTCAACTTAAAAAGTAATAACCAATGTTATTTTTCTGGAATTTAAATTAGCGACGGCTTGCCTATCATTAATATATGCAAGTAACAAAGAAAATAATACTATTCAATTATTTCCAAAACTTTTTCATAGAATGCATACCTGTCAGTTCTCTTTTTCATGTCGAGAAAGTAGGAATTATGCCATAAAAAAGTAAATGTACCACCATGTAATTTGACAAGTTGGCTTAACTCTTGCACCATTATAATCGCATCCTCTTCTGATAATTTTTCATAATCAAACAATGAGCAATCCATAACGATAAGTGGAACTTCCTTAACAGATAACTTTTTACGAGTTAAGATATTATACACAGTGAATTCGTAACAACTTCCACATCTAAATCCAATATTATCGGCGTAAGCCATAGTACTATCCCAAAGCATGTTATTATCTGACCATATCTGCCATGTTTTGGGTACTTCAAATCGTAGATAATGTTCCCTACCAATGAGTGAAAAATTGAAATTCGTTCGCTTCAGAGATTTCAATTCCTGAGAAAATTGGTATTGATTATTATAAGCATTGTAACTAGGGTGAAACCCTATATAATGTTTGTTTCTTACAATTTTTTGGATAAGATCCACAATTTTTTTATCGGTTAGTTGGTACGAATTATCTCTCGCTGACGTTCCACCCGACATAAAAAAGAAATGTGATTTGCTTCCTATCTCTTCTGTTTTATGCATTAAATAGTCAAATGTATCATATGGATCCTTTTCAACTTGCAAAACAGTTTTTAAGAATGAAAACAACCTATATGGTAGGGTTGCAAAGGACCGTTCTCTCAAGGTATCCAGGAGTTCCACAACAAGTCTTTTAAGCTTATTCCCTCCCCAATAAAATGGTACATCCACATCGTGACTAATCATCACTTCATACTTCCTTTCTGTGAATATTGCGTCTTTGGTAAGGTAAGAAATCATGTTCTTTAGAAATGCAACATATTCATTCACAATAGGTCGCTTTAAAAAACTAAATTTTTTAGCTAGAGAGTTTCTCGATTCAAATCTATCATGCAAATCCCTCTCTTTTATTACGAACTCCTCCCATCGAGTTAGCATATAGAAAGAAGATGCAAATATATCAACGCCCGAAATAATTGAATTTCTAGTCTTAGTAAATACGTTAGTTCCATATAGTACGATTAACTCTTGTCCATCGGTAAATTCGTTCTTAAACTTGAATATCGAGTCAGGGATATTGTCCAAATGTAAGTAATCTAATTCATCCGTATAATGCTTTTTAAATAGGTCACATTCTTTAATAATGATTTTAGTGGTATTATTAAAATTTAGCTCATAATCTACATTATCAGGAGAAATTTTTAGTGTAAATTCTAATCCTAGAAATTGATGCAAAAGAGTCTCTAAAATATATCGTTTTTCAGGTACGAAACGGTCATTGATTTTAACTACTAACATGACTATTTAAAAGGCATAGCCCTCAGTCCAGAGAAGATTAATATAAAAATCTTCTAGATTTAACTTTTCTCCAGAGTTGAGTCCTTTCAAAACTAAACCCATGCCGTCATTACGGTTTGTATTAGATAAGGTGTTTGACAAAAAAGTCACAGTGGATAGATTGAAGGAGTTGCTATTATTGGACCAATAAATCAATTCTTTTATATTAGAATCCTTATTAGCAATAGTCAGTATTTTGGAAAGAATTTCACTCCCAATTTCTTCATTTTTAAATAAAAAATCTGCAATACCTAATTTTTCGGAGCCCACACCATAGGATAAAATAGCATAGCCATTTAAGGCCTTATGTTCGTCATAAGACAAAACATACTGATAGTTGATGTTCGGATTTTTATCCAGTCTCCATTTCAAGTAATCGTCGCTCATTCGTAACGAATAAGATAAATTATAAATACCTACTTCCTTGTACAAATTTTCTACCTGCCCCTCCGGGCATTTATCCTGAACCATAATATTACTTAAAGCATTTTTAGATTTGGCCTGAAGCTTTATTCGCGCAAAATAATTTTTAAGGCATTTAGGAGTTTCTAGAACAGAAAGAGCTAAGGCTTTTAAACTATTTGTTTTTATAACCGGTTTTAAGCAAAACCTGTAGAAGGTCATAGATTTTTCAAAAGTTTGAAATCCAAGTTTTTTATTCCAAACCTTTAGAAGCGCTGTAAAACCCCATATCAATTCAATTTTATTGTCAGCACATAATTTCAAGCCGCGCTCGTAGCAATCGCTAAAAGTACTAGTCCCTCTATAATTGGCATTCAAATAACTATTTTCACTTTTTGCTGTTAGTATGGTATTGCCTTTATGGTTTAATTCAATAGGCAGGAATGATTGAGTACACACTATATCATCGTTTTCTTCCGCGGTAACAAAAATTGCGGGTTTCACCGTTTGTCTATATTCCCAGTCAAAATTATCTAAATTCATGTTGGGGCTATGAGTCTTGGAAAGATATAAAATTAAATCATCATTATTATCCCGAAAAACATCCCTGTTAATTATAGAAACCACTTGAAAAAATTTGTTTATTAATGAACCTAATATTTGAAGCCCGAAGGTAGTCAATAAATCACAAAATAAATTATGCATGAAGTTTTCAAACTACTAATATCTCTAAACAATACTTTTATTAAGTGCTCACAAAATTTGAGAAAGGACTGCCTATAAAAATTTATAGGATTATCCATATTGTCAACTAGTGTATATATAGCTTGCGTATTGCTGATGAATATTTGCTTTATGAAAGTAAAAAAGTGTATCCTAGCAGGCAATTTTGGATATAGAGTCTTGTAGGAATCATCTAGCCAGTCTGAAATGGACTAACGGTTATCAACGTGTGGTCAAAGCACGACGTTTCGTGGGCTATTTTCGTTGATTAAACGTTGCCTACCTTGCGGATATAATGAAACGCCAACAACTGGCACTTCATTCCACTTCATGAAGCTTTCTCTATCTATTGCTATTTATATGTTGCAGTATACTAGTGTAAGGAAAAAAGGGGTGAAGCCCACAGTTTTGGCTAAAAAATACAATCCAAACTATTAACTGTTACAACTTCAAAATAAAAGTACAGCCTAGTATGACAAGCAGTTTATTTCAGCCACTTGAGGGAATTGTTAAGGTGCGCAAATTTACGTATGGCAGTCCTGAAGCTGATTGTCAAAGTAGAAGCCATGCATTTAAGAAGCTAAAAGTTTGTGTTGCCACGAAGTTGGTTCGTGGTTAAAAAAGATGAATTACTCATTGAGTGGCCCAATTCGCTTCTAATAGAGGATTTCTTAAACGTTAAACTTGAAAAGGTAGTTGACCGATATATAGCTAAAACTGCTGAGGCAAAGACTGATGAAGGGAAAGGATATTTATCCGTGACGATCGAATACGATAGGGAACAAAAACTCTCAGATAGAGGCGAGAATTTGCCTCCAATTCATAATGGAATCGTGCACCTAACACCATGATTCCCTTGGATACATCATTCAATAGGTTAGTCAAAAGGTGGATAATATTTGCATAGATTTTTCTATAGATAAAACCGCAGAACATTTAAAAGCAACATGCCTTATTTTGCAGTAAATTCATTAATGAAATCTAAACCATTTCCAATAAAATTAACCAAGAGTGGGCACTTTGGTAAATCCTATAACCTATAGAATGAAAACCTGTTTTAATATTAAAAAAGAACTTGCTAATGATGGCCTAAGATTTGCACTTTTATATTCTTAAATAAATCGTCGAAAACATTTTGTGCTAAAATTGGTTTCGTACTAATCAAGGCAATTACTTCTTCCAAATTATTTAAATCGTCAATATAAAATGCTTCATGGTCATCGATTAAAGACTTAAAAGTCTCTTTTCCAATTTTATCAATAATAATTGAATATTTTCCCAAGTTATTTGCTTCAATTATAGAACCTGAATATCTAGAGATGTGAACGTAACACTGCATTAATAAAATCGGCAAGTGTTCTTTATTAGGGTATTCTAAGTCTAATTTAATTCCTTTAGCTTTTAGTTGATTGATGACATTATTTTTTGTACGATTCATTGAGGGGTGAAATCGTATGAGCCATTCATATTTAGTTTGAGTTCTATATATAATGTCAAGAAGTTTTTCATCAATGACGTCGAACTGTAATGTTAATAATATAGTATTTTTATTAGTGTTGTTAGTCTGATTCAAAGTTCCTTCTGACGAAAGATAAATATTCCATGGATTACCTAGTAGAAGCGGCTCAGAAAACCTCTGATGCTGTGCCCAATTCTCAACTGTACTGTATGAATCCTTATCCCAGCACCAAAAATATTTTGGTAATATTTTATGTTCTATGGTAGTATTCATATTGGCATATGCTACATGCAGTGCACCAGTTGCCCCATGCTGTATATCATAAGTAATCACACCCAAGCTGTTAGCCACTTGATTTATAGCGTAATGAGTGGTATTATAGTAACACAATTCAAAAATTTTACTTGGGCTCAATTTTTTTAGTATTTTTTTAAAAGCAAAAATATTTACTCGAAGTGTTAGTAATTCCATCTCCAGTTCCTTCAAGAAAATATCCAATTCTTCGTTGGTCAATCCTAACTCTGACAGAAAAAGAGACCTTTCAATAATACCCTCGCTTTTTATTTTAATCAATCGAAATTGTTTTAGAATTTTGAAGATAAAACGGTATACTTTAAGGTATAATGGAATCGAAATCGAGTTATTTCTTATATGGTAGCTAAGTCCTTTGAAATAATTGTTGAAATAAACAAACGATATATCATTTTTTCTACAGATATCTTCAAGTAAAAGATAGTATTTATTTTTAGTAATATTTTTAATTTTTACTTCTTCAAATTCATACCCTGAAAAAATAATTTCGCTCTTTTTAATACTCAATCGCAAGAATAAAGAATAGAAAGCGGATAACACTAACAGTTGAATAGACCGAAATTTTCTGGCATGTACTGCAGATTTTGCTGGGTTATCCTGTGAAGAATATTTCTTAAATAAGATAAAAAACAACTTAGTTTTAATCATTGGCCAAATGTTGGTCCCTCCGAACGAATACTGTTCAATATTAATTTTAGACTGTAGACTATTTAAGCTCACTATTATTTCTGAACGCGTCATTTAATTTTACTTTACATTTATATTCAACAAGATAAAAGTACGAACAACCACTGTGAAAAAACTATGTGGATTGCAAATACCTCCTAGAAAAAATTAGCTTATTGAGTAAGCGAATTATACTATTTGATCGATGCGAATAATATGTCAAAAATTTTGGAAGACAAAAATATGTTTCGGAAGAAATCTACTTTTGTTGGGTAGATTTCTGTGTTGAAAAAATGTTGATCTCTGAAGGTATCTAGTGCAATTTTTAATTGGACCTTTCATTGTATAGCAAAGAGCTTAATTTTTAAGGCAGGCCACAAAATCATATCGTCAACCTTTAGTTGATTCACATCTATTGATTGCTCCGCTTGATCTATAATTTCAATTAGTCTAGCTCTATCCATTTATTTTTTTGAAAGTTTGTAAAGAGCACTCGCTCCAACTGCTATAACAACTATACTAATTACAACCTTATATAGTGGTACAACATCCCTTAAGCAGTAAACAGCAACACTTAAAATCAATTGTAAAAATAGCCAGAAAAATGGATAAAATTTTACCGGATTGATAGCTTTAAAAGATTTAAAAAAATAAAAAATATAACCTTGAATTAGCATAGAGATATAAGCAGTAATTACGGCAAATTCATAGCCATATATAGGAATGAAGATAACATTCAAAACTATATTAATAATTCCGGCAAGGAGTGTTACTTTGAAAAGTTGATTTGTTTTATTCAAGAAGAATAGTTTGGCTATCCCACCGGCGTACATCGGTCTATATAGTTGGGCCATAATTAATATTATGGCCAACGGATAAAGAGAAGCTAATGTTTCATTTTTAATTAGAATACTGAAAATCTCTTTTAACCATAAGGCGGCAGTAAAAAACAATAAATTGACACCAACCTGCCAAATAAAAATTAAATTCCTGGCAGTACGATCTGTATTGTTCTTATAATTTTCTAGTAAAAATGGAGATATAGCTGTTGTAGTGGCTTGTGTAATAGAACCAAATAGATTTCCAAAGTTAGCGGCAAAACTATAGTTGCCTATTTCGCCTACATCAATGCTCAGCCTTTCCATTACAACTCGGTCCGAAGTTCTTTGGAGATGACTTGCTAGATTATGCGGTACCAATGGCAGACCAATTTTCAAGGCTGATTTAATAAATCTATTTTTAAATCGAAAAAGAGGTTTGATATTTTCCTTATAGTTTAAGGGTATCCAGTAAGAAATATTATAAAGCATTGAGCTAAAAAAAGCAGCCCAGAAAAAACCCAGATAGCCAAGTTTAAGAATAGC
>Ga0114952_1003513_pt1 | contig 11097 bp, 11 predicted proteins | sample SidtaG_2_FD_87303 | JGI IMG/M metagenome (GOLD analysis project Ga0114952, IMG submission 87303) | Marine algal microbial communities from Sidmouth, United Kingdom - Sidmouth_Asex2 metaG | ecosystem: Host-associated > Algae > Red algae > Unclassified | place: Sidmouth, United Kingdom | collected... | reverse complement strand
CGGTCGGTCGGCGGTGCGGAGAACCGAGTCGATGCGGCGACCGACTTCATCCGTTTCGCGATCGCGCCGGCTCGTCAAGGAGCGCTGGCCCGGCTCATCCCCTACGGCCCGATCCATCCGACCGCGTTCCGCTTCATCGGTCTGCACCCCGAGACCGGCATCGTGATGCGCGAGCACCTGCCGACCGCGCCGCACCACCTGGAGAGCGCCCTGTTTCGTGACTCGCGCTGGTACGCGCGTACCGAGACCCTGCGCCGACGGTATTTCGAGGCTTGGCTGATCGGCACCGACCCCTGAGCCGAGGAGCCGATCATCTCCCCTACCCGAAACCGCCCGGCCGGTCGCCGACCTGCTGGCGCAATGCCACCTCGTACCCGCAGAGCGCCACGGCGGACCGATCTGCCCGCCGGCGCCGAAGGCACCTGCGAGTTCGATACGCCGCTGTCCTTCCTGAAGGTGTCGTTGTCGGCGGAGTTGCTCGCCGAGGTATCGCGACGCCGCGACGCATGCTGACCACGCTCGCCGTACGCAACTACCGCTCCTTGCACGAGCTGGTCGTGCCGCTCGCCCCGCTGACCGTCATCACCGGACCCAACGGCAGTGGCAAGTCGAACCTGTACGCCGCCTTGCGTCTGCTCGCGCACGCCGCTAGGGGCGATGTCGTCGCGGCCCTCGCTCGCGAGGGAGGTCTGCCGAACGTGATGTGGGCCGGCCCGTCCACGGTGAGTCGCGCGATGGAGCGTGGCGAGGTACCCGTGCAGGGGCTCGGTCGGTCCGGCCCCGCACGGGTCGGTCTCGGTTTCGCCGGGGAGGACTTCGGCTACCTGATCGAGCTCGGCCTGCCGGTACCGTCCAGCTCCGCCTTCGACCTCGATCCGGTGATCAAGTGTGAGCGGGTATGGTCCGGCGCGTTCTGCCGACCGGCCACGACACTGATCGAGCGTACCGGAGCGGCGCTCCGTCGCCGTACGGGCCGACGCTGGCAGGGCGTGACGCACGACATCGCGTTGCACGAGACGCTGTTCGAGCACGCGGGCGATGCGTCGACGGTGCCCGAAGCGTTCCGCCTCCGCGAGGCGATCCGTCACTGGCGCTTCTATGCCGAGTTCCGTACCGATGCCGATGCGCCGGCGCGGCGCTCGATCCCGGCCACGCGCACGCCGTCGCTGCACCACGACGGGCGGGATCTCGCCGCCGCGCTCCGGACGATCGTGGAGGTCGGGGACCGCGGCGCCCTCGCCGCCGCGATCGACGATGCCTTTCCCGGCAGCGAGCTCGTCGTCGAGCCGCGCGAGCCCGGACGGCTCGAGCTCGGGCTGCGCCAGCCCGGACTGCTGCGTCCGCTCGGGGTGGGGGAGTGGTCCGACGGGACGCTGCGCTACGTGCTGCTGGTCGCGGCGCTGCTGACGCCGCGCCCGCCTCCGCTGATCGTGCTGAACGAGCCGGAGAGGAGCCTGCACCCGGACCTGATCGAACCGCTCGCCCGGCTGATCCGAGACGTGAGCGCCCGCGTGCAGCTCTGGGTCGTGAGCCACTCCATCGCGCTCGTGCGCCGGCTCGAGCTCGACGAGCGCGCCGTGAGTCACGTGCTCGACAAGTCTCTCGGGCGCACCGAGGTCACCGGACTTGCCGATCTCGATCGACCCCCCTGGCGTTGGAGTTGAGCCGAACGGGGAGAGCAGGTAGCCGCCCGATGAACACCCGGCTCGACCCCGATGACGTTCTCGAGCCGCCCGGCTTCCTGCACGCGCGCGAGATTCGTTGCCCCGGAGCGCTTCCGAGCGGGTCAACGCAGGCACTCGTTCCACGGCGGATCGCCTTCGAGCGCGTGGGCGAGATGATCGATCAAACGCCGCACACGCTGCGGTAGGTAGCGCGTGTCGGGGTAGACGAGGTGCAGCTCCTCGTGACCCCAGGTGTGGTCGAGCAGCACGGGTTCGAGATCGCCGCGCAGGATCGCGTCGTTGAGGATGAATACCGGAAGCCGCACGACCCCGAGTCCCTCGATCGCCGCCCCCGCCAACGCGTCGCCGTTGTTCGCACGCAGTCGCGAGTCGACGCGGACGGTGCCGCTCGTGTCGTCGGCGGTGCGGGTCCAGGCCCAGCTGAGGTGGGTCGAGTCCTGCCGATAGCACAGCGCCGGCAGTGACGACAGGGCATCGGGCGAGTCGGGGCGTTCGTGGCGATCCCAGAAGGCGGGTGCGGCGGCGACGACGCTGTCGATGGGCGAGAGCCGACGGGCGCGCAGGGAGGAGTCGTGGAGACGGCCGATGCGCACGCCGAGATCGATCCCGTCGCGCACGAGGTCGACGTGCCGGTCGGTCAGATCGAGATCGATCGACAGCGCCGGATGCTCGCGCGCGAACGCGTGAATGCTCGGACAGAGGTAGCGAAGTCCGAAGCTCAGCGGCAGCGTGACGCGAAGCGTACCGTCGAGTGCTTGCTGTTCGGCAGCGACGCTCGCCTCGGCGTCGTCGAGCTCGGCGAGCAAGGCCTTGGCGCGCTCGAGAAAGCGTTCGCCGGCGCCGGTCAGCGCCATGCGGTGCGTGGTTCGGGCCAAGAGCTTCGCCCCGAGCCGCGCTTCGAGCTCGGCCAGACGGCGGCTGACCGCCGACGGGGCTCGCTGCAGCGCCTTGGCGGCGCCCGACACGCTGCCGAGCTCGCAGACCGCGACGAATGTGCGGAGATCCTCGAATCGGTCCACATCTTTCACTTCAGGAGAATGATGAATTCCAGTATCGCTTCTTTATGTCGTCTAGAGCAATTCCCATACTTCACCCATGCGCCACGGCGCCCTCACCTTCGGAGAACACGACCATGACCGCTTTCCCCACGTCGACCGCCACCACCACCACGGCTTCGGAGCCGGCCGTGACCTCGGCCACGCCCTCCGCTTCGAACCCTTCCACGGCTCCCGCCCCCGCGCTGATCGTCCGATCCGCCGCCGAGCGCGGCACCGCCGATTTCGGCTGGCTGAAGAGCGCGCACACGTTCAGCTTCGGGCGATACCACGATCCGCGGCACATGCAGCACGGCGCGCTGCGCGTCATCAACGACGACGAGGTCGCCGGCGGTGGTGGCTTTCCGAATCACCCGCACCGCGATGCCGAGATCTTCTCCTACGTGCTCGAGGGTGCGCTCGAGCACCGCGACTCGATGGGCAACGGCAGTGTCGTGGAGGCCGGCGGCATCCAGTACATGAGCGCGGGCCGCGGCGTGATGCACAGCGAGTTCAACCCCTCGCAGGAGAAGCGCATGCGGTTCCTCCAGGTGTGGCTTCTGCCGAGCGAGCCGGGCGGGGAGCCCCGCTACGAGACGCTCGATCTGCCGGCGGAGGAGAAGCGCGGACGGCTCCGGCTGTTCCTCTCCCCCGACGGCCGTGACGGCTCGATCGCCAGCCGCTCGACGGCGCGGGTGTACGCGGCGACGCTCGACGGCGACGATCGGGTCGAGCACGAGCTGGCGTCGTCCGGTCGCGGCTGGGTGCAGGTCGCCCGTGGGCGCTTGCACGTCAACGGCGTCGCGCTCGACACCGGCGACGGCGTCGCGATCGACGGCGGCGGCACGCTCGTTCTCGACCAGGCGGACGATGCCGAGGTGCTGCTGTTCGACTCGCTGTAGCGGGTCGTGATGGTGGCCCGGTCGTCGTTCGGCCGGGCCGTGGGGGTCGGGCCGAGGAGGTCGGACGGTGGCCGGCCCCTGCCGCGGCCTCGAGCCGAACTCGTCCGAATCCGGTCTCGAGGCGGCAAGCCGGTTCGCCGAGCGGTATCGTGCGTCGGGACGCCACGGCTCCGTCCGGGTGCCGGCAGCGACAGGCGAGGGAAGAGAGCGATCGATGAGCAACGACGATCTGGAAGAGTGGCTCGAGACCGAGCTTCAGAGCGAGCTGGACGAGACCGCGGAGACCGAACTCGAGGACTGGGTGCTGTCCGAGAAGGTGCAGGCCCTCTACCATCGACAGCATCCGGCGATGCTGGACAAGCGGGAGTACGTCAAGTCGCTGCTCAAGCTCCAGGCCGAGCTCATCAAGTTGCAGGACTGGGTCGTGCACGCGGGCGAGAAGGTCGTGGTGCTGTTCGAGGGGCGCGATTCGGCCGGCAAGGGCGGGGCGATCAAGCGCATCGTGCAGCGCTTGAACCCGCGTGTCGTGCGGGTGGTCGCGTTGCCCGCACCGACCGAACGGGAACAGTCGCAGTGGTATTTCCAGCGCTACGTCCCGCACCTTCCCGGCAAGGGCGAGATCGTGCTGTTCGATCGCTCCTGGTACAACCGCGCGGGGGTCGAGCGAGTGATGGGCTTCGCCGACGAGGGACAGGTCAAGCAGTTCTTCCAGGACGTGCCGGAGTTCGAGCGGACGCTGGTGCGCTCCGGCATCCGGTTGACCAAATACTGGTTCTCGATCACCGACGAGGAGCAGCAGCTCAGGTTCCTCATGCGCATCCACGATCCGTTGAAGCAGTGGAAGCTCAGTCCGATGGATCTCCAGTCGCGGGTGCGCTGGGAGCGCTATACCGAGGCGAAGGAGGAGATGTTCGCCCGTACCAACATCGAGGAGGCGCCGTGGTTCATCGTCCCCGGTAACGACAAGCGGCGGGCGCGTCTGAACTGCATGCACCACCTTCTCGATCGTATTCCCTACGAGGAGGTGCCGGCCGAGGAGGTCACGCTGCCCGAGCGGGAATTCAACGCCGACTACGAGCGGCAGGTGTTGCCGGCGGATCTGTACGTCCCGAGCCGCTACTGACCCCGTGCGCCGGTTCCGGCATCGCGCTCCAAAGAGAAAGGAAGACCGAGGATGACGCTCGAGAGGCTTCGCGGTTCCCTGGTGGTCTCGTGCCAGCCGGTGTCGGGCGGGCCGATGGACACGCTCGAGATCGTCGTCGCCTTCGCGCGCGCGGCGCTGATCGGCGGTGCCGCGGGGCTCAGGATCGAGGGCGTGGCGAACGTGCGCGCGGTCCGCGCCGTGACCGACGCGCCGCTGATCGGTCTGGTCAAGCGGGAGATCGAGGGGGAGGAGCGCATCACGCCGTGGCTCGAGGACGTCGAGGCCCTGGTGGCGGCCGGTGCCGACATCGTCGCCTTCGACGCGACCCGGCGCCCGCGTCCCTGCCCGGTTCCCGACCTCGTCCGTGCCGTGCGGACGCGCGGGCGTCTCGCCATGGCCGACTGCAGCGATCCGGAGGACGGTCGCGCGGCGCGCGAGGCGGGCGCCGAGATCCTCGGCAGCACGCTCTCGGGCTACACCGCCGGCGAGGTGCCCGAGGCACCGGATCACGCCCTCGTCGCCGCGCTTCGCGCCCTCACCCCGCACGTCGTCGCCGAGGGCCGCTACAACACCCCGGCCCTGGCGGCGAAGGCGCTCGAGCACGGTGCCTGGGCGGTCGTCGTCGGCTCGGCGATCACCCGTGCCGAGCACGTCACGTCGTGGTTCGCCGAGGCCGTGCGCGGTGCGGTCGGCGGGGGCGGCGAGTGATGGGCACGAGAGGAGGGCTGCCGGGCAGGGAGCGGTGCGTGCCGGAGCGGAGTCTCGGTCGGTGAGCACCGAGCCGCCGGTGGTGTCCTCGCCCGACGCCCCGCCGGTGACGCTCGCGTTCGATCTCGGCGGCACCAAGCTCGCGGCGGCGCTCGTCGCGATCGATCGTGTCCTCGAGCGCCGTGTTCTCACGACGCGGCGCGAGGCCGGTCCCGGGGGCTGGGTCGAGACGATGACGGACATCGCCGGGGGGTGGCGCGGGCGTTTCGGGGATGTCGGCGTCGCCGTCACCGGGTTGGTGATGGAAGGGCGCTGGAGCGCGCTGAACGAGGCGACGCTCGGGATCGGCGACGGCTACCCGCTGGTCGAGGCGCTCGAGCGTCGAACGGGTCGGCGCGTGCACGCGCTCAACGATGCGCAGGCGGCCGCCTGGGGCGAGTACCGCTTCGGCGCCGGGCGGGGTCGGGACTTCGTGTTCCTGACCGTCTCGACCGGCGTCGGCGGCGGGGTGGTGCTCGGTGGCGAGTTGCTCCGTGGCCACGGCGGACTCGCCGGCCACGTCGGTCAGATACCATCGGGGGAGCCACCGGCCCCCCTCGAGGACGGGGTAGGTGGACGCTGGATCGGGGAGGCGGCGAGCGCGGCGGGTAGGGATGTCGACGCGAGAGCGGTGTTCGCCGCCGCGGCGGACGGCGAGGCCTGGGCCGAGCGGATCGTCTCGCTCTCGGCCACGCGCCTGGCCAGGCTCTGTGAGACGCTGCAGGCCGTGCTCGACCCCGAGCTCGTCGTCGTCGGCGGTGGCGTCGGCCTCGCCGAGGGCTATCTCGCCCGTGCCGAGCGCGCGCTCGCGCCACGCTCTGCGCGGCTTCGACCGACCCTCGTCCGTGCCGCTCTCGGGACGAACGGGGGTCTTCTCGGCATCGCCGACCTCGTCCGTCGGCGCCGCCACGACAACAGCGACACGGAGGCTTCGGCCGGGAGAGTGCGATGACGGAGGGATCGAGGATGGAGGGACGGACCACGAGAGGAAGAAGGTTCGGGAGCGCGCGGCCGCTCGGCGCGGCGCTCGCGGGTCTCGGGTTGTGGCTGACGGCGGCGCCGGCGTTCGCCGCGGTGACCGTGCTCGGCTGGCCGGGCGGGCCGGAGGAGACGGCGCTGACGGCCGCGGCCGAGAGCTGGAACGCCCGTGACGATGTCGCCGAGGCCGATCGCGTCGAGCTGATCTTCTTCGGCCGCGACGGTTTCTTCGACAAGCTCCAGGCCGACCTCGCCGCCGGCAGTGACGCGTTCGACCTGAACCTGCTCGCCACCTATTCGATCGGCCGCTACGCGCCGTTCATGGAACCGGTCGAGCTTGCCGACGGCGCCTCCGATGTCTTCGGCGAGTCGGTGCTCGCCACGATGCAGTACGACGGCGAGCAGTACGGTCTCCCGACCGACCTGTCCCTGCACTTTCTCTACTATCGCACGGACCTGATCGAGGCATTGCTCGCCGACGAGGAGGCCGGCGCCCGCTACGCGGAGATCGCCGAGGAGTACCTCGGCGAGGCGCTCCAGCCGAAGGCACCGGAGGAGTGGTCCTGGACGGACTGGGCGGCGATGTCGCTGTACTTCACCAAGTCGATCAACGCCGACAGCCCGGTCCGCTACGGCACGGTGCTGCAGATGAAGAACCTGCTGTTCAACATGATGGTGTTCCACTCGCTGCCCCGCTCCTACGGTGGCGACTGGCGCGACGAGGCGGGGGAGATCGCTGTCGACTCCGAGGCCTATCGCACCGCGCTCGAGCTCTACAAGACGCTCCACGAGGCGGGCGCGACGCCCAAGGACTCGCTCGGCTACGAGTACGCCGAGGCGAACGCCGCCTACGGGGCGGGCCAAGTCGCCTCGATGCTGCAGTGGAACGCCGCCGCCGGCGACCTCCTCGATGCGGAGAAGAGCCCGGCCGTCGCGGACGTCACCGCCACCGTCGCGCCGCCGACCGGACCGGAGGGCCGCTTCACGCACGTCCACGGCCTCGGGCTCGGGCTGAACGCGAACGCACGGAACCCCGAGGGCGCGAAGCGCTTCCTCCAGTGGCTCTCGAGCGAGGAGGCGATGCTCGAGTACGCCCGTGCCGGCGGAGCACCGGGGCTGACGGCGGACGTGGTCGGGAAGATCGCCGAGGAGCGTCCCGATCTAGTGCCGCTCGGCGACTACGCCTCCAATCACGGCTTCGTCATGCGCGGCGGCACGGCCGAGAAGGCGCTCGCCGTCTACGAGCTGCAGGCGAAGGAGTTCACCGGCTACTGGGCCGGTCAGCAGAGTCTCGACGAGGCGCTCGAGGCGACCGAGGAGGGGATGCGGGAGCTGCTTCCCTGAGGGAGGCGGTCAGGTGATAGTCGGTACGGGCGAGCGGCGCGAGAACGCGCTGCTCGCCGCGCCCCTGGTCCTCTTCGTCCTCGCCTTCCTGGGCTTTCCGGCGATCGTCGACCTGGTCTACAGCGTCTCGGCGGTCTCCTTCGAGACGCTGCGTGCGCCGACGCTCGTCGGTTTCGACAACTACCGTGACGTGCTCGCCGACGAGGCCTTCTGGCGGGCGACGGGGTTCTCGTTGCGCTTCGGTCTGATCACCGCGGCGCTCGAATGCGCCTTCGGGCTCGCCCTCGCGGTGTTCCTCGCTCCGCTGCTCGAGCGCCGTCCGTGGCTGCTCGCGATCCTGATGCTGCCGATCATGGTCGCCCCGGCCATGGTCGGGCTCATGTACCGCCTCGTTCTGCACGAGTTCGTCGGCCCGGTGCCGCACTATCTCTACGCCTGGTTCGGCGACAGCCCCTCCTTTCTCGGACCGGACAACGTCTTCACGACGCTCGTCGTCATCGAGGTGCTGCAGTGGACGCCGTTCGCGCTACTGCTCTTCCACGTCGCCTACCAGGGGATCTCGCCGGACGTGCGGGAGGCGGCGACCCTCGACGGTGCGGGCGGCTGGGCCCTGTTCCGCCACATCGAGCTGCCGCTGATGCTCCCGACCCTCGCCGTCGCGCTGTTCATCCGCTTCGTCGACGGCTTTCGGGTATTCGACAACGTCTACGTGTTGACCGGGAGCGGCGCGGGCGGCTCGACCACGTCGCTGTCGATCTATATCTACCTCGCCTTCTTCAAGGCCGGAGAGATCGGACGGGCCGTGGCCGCCTCGGTGCTGCTGTTCGCGGCCGCCTTCGCCGCGGTGACACTGTTCGGACGGCTCGTGCGGCGGCGGAAGGTGGAGGCTTGAGCGTAGCGACTCACCCGGAGCGCCCCGGACGCCCGTCGATACGGCCCCATCGTGGCGGTCGTCGAGGATCGGGTTCGAGCGTCGCGGCAAGGGTGTCGATCGGGGTTCGGGACACTCGGGCGATGCCGCTCGAGGCGCGTGCGAGAGTCTGCCGCGCGACGAAAGTGCGTCGCGCGACGAGGGAGGGCGTCGGCGAGACGGCGTGCCGCGCAGCATGGGCGGCGTCGGCATGAGGGGGGCGCGGCGTCTCGTGCACGCCCTTCGTTGGGCAGTCTTCGTCTTCGCCGCCGTCGCGATGAACCTGCCGGTTCTCGCCACGCTCGTCACCTCGTTCAAGAGCGACGCGGAGATCGCCGCCAATCCGGGACTGCTCCTCGGCGAGCCGACGCTGGAGAACTACCGAGGCGTGTTCGCCGCCGGTGCGCGGCTCGACATCGGGAGCTACCTCCTCAACAGCGTCGTCGCCGCCGGCATCGGCGCGCTGCTCCCGCTCGTGCTCACCTTTCCCGCCGCCTACGCCATCGCGCGCCGCGGCTATGGGCGGCGCGTGCTCCTGCCCGTGATCCTGAACCTTCGGGTGCTGCCACTGGTCATCTTCGCGCTGCCGCTCTACATGATGTACCAGTGGGCGGGACTGCTCGACACACGGCTCGGCCTCGGGCTCATCCTCGCGATCGTGAACCTGCCGCTGACCCTCGTGCTGCTCGTCAACGCGATCGCCGAGGTGCCGTTCGAGCTCGAGGAGGCGGCGCGTATCGACGGCGCGCGGCTCGTCGACGTCCTCCGGCGCCTCGTCCTGCCGCTCTGCGCGCCCGCCGTCGGGGTCGCCTTCGTGTTCGGGTTCATCACCGCCTGGAACGAGTTCCTGTTCGGACTGATCCTGACCACGCGGGAGGCGGTGCCGGTCACCGTCGGCGCCTCGCTGTTCTTCTCGGCCGGCGGCGGTGGGGTGCGCTGGGGTGTCGCCGCGGCCGTCATGATCGTCGCGGCGGGGCCGCCGATGCTGCTCGGGCTTCTGCTGTACCGACGCATCGGGGCATCGCTCGGTGCCGGAGCGTTGAAGGGGTGACCTCTGGCCCGTCGGGGACGCGAGAGCACGAGGTGCGAGAGGGGACGGCACGCGTGCCGATCGGATGTTCTCTCGGCTACGACTCGTCTTGCCGGTGTGCTCTCTCGGAATCATCGACCGTCGCCGCCGCGCTTCGACGCTTGTGCGCGGCGAGCGCGGCGAGGCGCTCGTCACGCCGTCGCGCGAGCGCGGCGAGACGGTCCGCGTCCGGCGTGTGCGGCCAGGCGTCGAGCAGGGCGCTCACGCGGGCTTCGTCGAAAGCCTCCGGGCCGGGCGGGTCACCGGCGAGGGCACGGTAGAACCCCGTGTAGCGGGCGCAGTAATCGGCGATCCCGCCAGGCGCATTGAGCTCGATGGTCTGGAACGGACCCATGAACGACCAGCGCAACCCGAGCCCCTCGCTGACCGTTCGGTCGAGGTCCTCGGGCGAGACCACCCCGTCGCCGACGAGGCGGAAGGCCTCGGCGAGCAGGGCGCCCTGCAGGCGGTTGAGCACGAAGCCGTCGATCTCGCGCGTCACGCGGATCGGCTTCTGTCCGACGGCGCGATAGAGGGCGGCCGCGCGCCCGGTGACCTCCGGCGCCGTCCAGGGCGTGGGGCAGAGCTCGACCACGGGCACCAGGTGCGGCGGGTTGACCGGGTGAGCGACGAGACAGCGGGCACGGCCCGCGAGACGCTCGGTGAACCGGGACGCGACGATGGCGGACGTCGAGGAGGCGAGCACGGTCTCGGGGGCGGCGTGGCGGTCGAGCTCGGCGAAGAGCGCACGCTTGACATCGATCTGCTCCGGACCGCTCTCCTGCACCAGCGCGACGCCCTCGACGGCTTGCTCGAGCCCGGCGGTGACGCTGACACGCCCGAGCGCCGCGGCGGCGTCCGCGACGAGCCCGTGTCGCTCGAGCAAGGCGCCGTCCTCGGCCAGGCGCTCGGCGAACGTCTCCAGAACCTCCGCCGAGGCATCGTGGACCCGCACCTCGCAGCCGGCGCGAGCGAACACCAGCGCCCAGGCCCTGCCGATCAGCCCGGCGCCGACGACGGCCACGGGCGGCGTCTCCGTGCGCTCTCGGTCCGCCGCTCTCGCAGCGGTCTCCGCCGTCGACTGCTCGCTCATCGCCGTCTCTCCCGTGGTCGGTCCCGTCCGTTCGTGCCGTGGCGGAGTGGGTGAGCACCGGCACCGGGTCGCGCCGTGCCGATCGATCTCGGACAGCGCATGGTACTCGCAGAGAGCGCGGTTCGAGGCCGGTCGGTATCCGTGGCGGTGGTCGGCTCGCCGACCGAAGACCGCCGCCACGGGTCTCCGCG
>Ga0114952_1003509_pt1 | contig 11101 bp, 9 predicted proteins | sample SidtaG_2_FD_87303 | JGI IMG/M metagenome (GOLD analysis project Ga0114952, IMG submission 87303) | Marine algal microbial communities from Sidmouth, United Kingdom - Sidmouth_Asex2 metaG | ecosystem: Host-associated > Algae > Red algae > Unclassified | place: Sidmouth, United Kingdom | collected... | reverse complement strand
TTTAATAATACCGTAAAGTAAGTTTCTTTCTATTTGAGAAACGAGAAAATCATAAGATTTTCGAGCTTGATAAAACACACTCCCCCGCCGCCTTCGCCGGCGGGGCTGGGGAGTTAAGGGAGCGAAACGGTTTTTGCAAACCGTTTCGCTCCCTTAAAATCCCTTTGGGAAAAACCAAACAAATTTAGTTTATACGGTAATAACCTTATTGAAATTAATTTTTCATCTAAACAAACACCATCACCTTCTAACTTTAAACATGCTAAAAAAAATTCTCCTCTTCCTCGGCATTCTCGTAGTTCTTTCTTTCGCTTATTATCAAATTTGGTTTTTACGACAGCCCGCCCGGACTATTCCTTTTAACGAATCTACTTTCCTAAGTCCAGCTAATGGTAAAGTCGTGGGGGTAACTCAATGGCATCAAGATACCTTGGAATGGCAGAAAGACAATGGTGCAGTCGAAGTGTTGACCCGAGACATTGACAAAAGCGGTTGGTTGATTGCGATTGAAATGGATGTGACGCATGTGCATTTTCAGCGAATACCTGTGAGTAGTCAATTGATTAGCAAAAAATATACTACGGGGAAATTTAAAAATGCGCTGGTGCATACTAATGACTACGGCTTTCGATTTGAAAATGAGCGAAATTCATTACTTTTTGAAACGCCGCAAGGGTTGAAATACAAGGTGGTGCAAATTGCGGGATTGCTTGCTCGACGGATTGAGGATTATGTGGAATTGGAAGAAAACGTGATGCAGGGCGAGGTGATTGGCTTGATAAAGTTAGGGAGTCAGGTAGCGTTGATTTTACCAAATTCGGTTGAACCGATGGTGAAGATTGGGGATATTGTAACGGATGGAGAGAGCATTTTGGCGAGAATTAAGGAATAATGAACAGCCAGATTTCCTAAAGAGAAAATCCAGCTGTTTCTATGAAGAAATTACAAAAAATGTTTGCTTTTAAATGATTAAAATTATTGCTTCACCACTTTATCCGTAAACCAATTTTGTCCATCAAAAACCCGCACCAAATACATTCCGTTCGGCAAATCACCCACATTTTTTGAAAATTCCGCTGCGCCATTCGTTTGAAATTGCTGCCACGTTTTTCCAGAAATATCGGTAATGACAATTTCTAAATTTTCGGTAGCGTTGGTTTTGAATTTTAGTTCATTAACAAAGGGATTTGGGCCAATTTCCATCGTAATTTCGCTTTTGGTTAACTCAATAACCGAGACAGGAAAATCAAAATTCCAGCGGTAAATTTCACCGAAGGCATTTAAGGGTGGAATATTGCAACAGGTAGCGACTCCAACGGAATCGTTGAGAAAATCCATAGTAATGATGGGATTATTGTCAATGAGTTGCCAACTTTCTCCGAAATTGTAAGTAATTGCGGTACCAACTGCTCCACTAAAATTTGCGTGGGAAGCGACAATAAAGGTCCCCGGTTGATTGGGAAAATCTTGAACATCCGCTGGTGTAACAGGCGGGAAACCATTAAACCACGTAATTCCCCCATCAATAGTCGCAATAGAAGTAGGTGCTATGCCCATGAAGTCAGTATTAATATTCGATACCATCATAAAAGTATCAGTATTTACCATAGATATGCAAGACGAAGAAATCCCGTTTTCAGTAAATGGTGTATCAAAAATCGCCCAATTGTAACCTTTGTCAGTACTCTTAATAAATTGCCCTTTATTATTACCTAAAATCATGGCATCTCCAACAACATCGTAAGTTGCGTTATTGCTAAAAACCGTCCAAATAACAGAAGTTTCTGGGTCTAATTCCCATAAAGAAGTGCCCGGCGGTGTTACCCAATCACTCCCGCCGATGAGCGTCCAAGTCAATCCTCCATCATTACTGACCGCAAATCCAACTGCCCCGTCACCACCAACTGCTAAAATTTCGTTCTCACTAAAGGCGTGTACAATCGCAACAAAGGGCAAAGGATAAGTATCTAATTTATTCCAACTTTGTCCTCCATCGCTTGTTTTCTGTATACCATTCACCCCTCCTGCAACAAAAGCAGTTTGGTCATCTATGGCAGAAATATCAATCAAAGACGCTCCAGCCGTTTCAGAAATGGTAGAAATTTCATACGTGTCTCCGCCATCTATTGAGCGATAAACAGATGAAATATGGGTAGAATCAGGTTGAAAAGTGTCTGGTGCAGAAACCGCCCAAATCGTATTTTCATCCACCATTTTAATTGACCAAACACGGTGACCAATTGGAGTATTTGAAATAACATCCTCGGCAGCTACCTCCCATTGTGCCGTTACGATTTGTGGTAAAAAGACCACAATAAAAAGTAAAAATTTGTTCATTTTATGTTTTTTTAATACAGTGTAACAAAAGTTTATTATAATATTTTCAAAGGGAGTTTGAGGGATAAAAAGCGTTTGCAAAAACGCTTTTTATCCCTCATAAACCCCACACGCGTTGCCGCAGGCAACGCGCAATATTTTTTATTGGAGGTCGAAAATTTGCAATTTTCTCCCTCCTAATAATTCAAAGAAACTTTTGTTACACTGTACTTAAAACAGGTGATTTTATTTCTCTTTTAACAAAACTAAAGAGCAGGTTTCATTGTGAAAATCACAAGTTCCCCCCTTTACATTACCAATTTCACCATAGGAAAAGAATCCAATCATTGGCTTTAACCAATAGTTATAAATGCCTTCCACTTCGTCTTCAATCATGGGGCCTAATGCAGCTTGGCGACCTTTACAAGAAAATAAAATAAGGGCATCTGCTTCTGGAAAGTCATTTTTCAAACCCCCAAACTCCTCTACGGTTTGGTTAATCACTTGAAAACCTGGCGCAATTGAAAATCGAAATTTGTCACCGTCGGTAACTGCCCCACCTAAAACCATTGATTTATCTTTCTCGTTACTCATCAACGGTGACCGTAAAACAGAAGTTCCATCTTTTCGTACGATTTGTAATGGATATTGTGCACTCACTTTCTCCAATGCCGCTACCGCAGTAGAAGTTGAGTTCGTACTTTCAAAATAGCTAAAATATCGAAGAAATACATCTAATGCTGGTTCGTCATTGATGGTATGCACGATATTTCCCGATGATTTCGTAATCGTATTAACATTTCCAATTGGTTCCCATCCACAAATTGCTAATCCTTGCATCGCAATTTTATCGTGGTCAAAAACCAAAGAAAGGACGCCGTTGTTAGAAACTTGTTTCCTTGAAAATGTATACGTGTTTTTCAACTGCCAATCGTCGCCAGCCAAACCACCAAACATTGGAACAGTATCTCCAAGCGCAGATTTAAATCCATAAACGATTTGCTCTGCATCAACCGTTAGACCTCCTGAACCAATCATCAAGGCTGGATTCTCAAAGGCTTGTTTCGCAAAATTACCCGCAGTTTTTCCCGTTTGGAATAAAGTATCAAAGGTGTTTTCTAATAATTGAATCTTATAGTAATCGGTATTCACATCAAACACCAATCCTACGATTGCGTTTTCGACTACTTCACCATCAACGATTTCACCTGCTGTTGATAAGCCAAAGAGGTCAATGTTTTTCTCATCAAATGTTTTTGAAATTTCTTTTAAATCAAAAGCAGGAGATGCAAAAATCATGGCAAGTGTTGGCTGAAAATTATCCCCAATAAGTGCATTTAAACTGGCTTGTAATTCTTGTACAGAATTCACAGAAATGGATTTACTTTGCATCGTTAGTATGTTTTAGTTATGAGCAAAGCAGAGCCTTACTCACCTTTCGAGGGGAAAAGGAAATGATGAAATTTTAGTTTATTTGAATTTTGAAAACGGAGTAAAAATTGGGGAGAGAAATATCTATATATTTAACAAAAAAAATGCCAGAGTCTGATAATAGAAAGGGGTTTAATAAAAAAGCACCATCGTTTTGAAACAACAGTGCTTTTACGCTAAATTTTAAAATACTTCTTAACTTTTCAATTCCAATAACGCCACCGTTTCAATGTGATGCGTATGCGGAAACATATCCACTGGCTGTATTTTTATCAAGTCATATTTTTCACTCAAAACAGCAATGTCGCGCGCCTGCGTAGCTGGATTACAACTCACATAAACGATACGCGGAGCTTCCAGTTTCAAAAACATTTCTACTACTTTTGGGTGCATTCCCGCACGCGGGGGGTCAGTAATCACCACATCCGGCTTCCCATGTTCTTGCGCAAATTCATCGGTCAAAATCTTCCGAACATCACCTGCATAAAACGTACAATTATCAATTCCATTCAACTCCATATTAACTTTCGCATCCTTAATCGCGTCCTCTACTTCTTCAATTCCCACAACATGTTTTGCATTTTTTGCTAAATACAACGCGATACTTCCGATACCCGTATAAAGGTCATACACGTTTTCCTCGCCCGTCAATCCAGCAAAATCAACTGCCACATCATACAAAACTTTAGCTTGCAAAGAATTAGTTTGAAAAAATGATTTCGGGCCAATTCTAAACTTCACATGTCCCAACTGTTCTTCAATAAACCCTTTTCCATGATAGCAGTGCATCTCTAAATCCAGTACATAATCATTCACTTTATGATTAATGCAATAATAAACGGTCGTCAATTGCGGTAGCTTTTCCAAAATAGAATCCAAAAATGGCTTAATAACATCCTGTTCATTTTTATGAAAACTCACAATCAACATCGTCTCTCCCAAAGTCGTTGTTCGCACTAAAATATGACGCATCATGCCCACATTTGCCCGCATATCATAAAAAGAAATGCCTTGCTCAATCGCTAATTCTCTAACCGTATTCCGCAATTCATTTGACGGGTCGCCTTGCAAGTAACAGTGCGTCACATTGACAATTTTATCAAATGCCCCTGCTTTGTGAAAACCCAAAACATCCTCCAGATTAGAAACGCCTTCCGTGACCTCCTCCTTCGTTAGCCATCTTTTATTAGAAAAAGAAAACTCTAATTTATTTCGATAATACTGCGTTTCGTCACAAGGAATGATTGGAAAAAACTCCTTCGGCTCGACTTTCGCCAATCGTTGCAGCGCATCTCTTACCGTTTTTTCTTTAAAAAAAATCTGCGATTCATACGTCACATGCTGCCATTTGCACCCGCCACAAACATCGTAATGCTTACAAAACGGCTCTACTCTATCCGTCGAACGCTTATGAAATTTAATGGGAAAAGCTACCCAATGTGATTTTTTCATTTTCACGACTCGCACATCCACTACGTCGCCTGGTGCTACATTTTCGACAAAAACAACTCGTCCTTCAGAGGTTTTTCCCAAGCTCAAACCTTTTTCAGCAATGTCAATAATTTCTAAATTATTAACGAAAACTGGTCCTTTTCTCTTTCTTGCCATTTGGTAATATTTTTATGGGCTTTGGCAAATTGGTCTTTAGTCTTTGGTTAGCCACAGCTTAAAATTCCGTTTTTTTTAAAATAAAATAGTATGCTCAATCAATCGCTGACCAAAGACTAAAGACCAATCAGCTAAAGACTTTTTTAAAATTCCGAAGTAAAATGAAATTGCACTTCTGGATGATTATCTTGCGCCATTTTCAGCATCCAAGCACTCTCCGCCAAAAATACTAAATTTCCATCTTTATCTTTTGCTAAATCTTTTTTACGTCGCTTTTCAAACTCTCGCATCGCCACCGCATCATCGCAACTCACCCAACAGGCCTTGTGCAAATGAACCGGTTCGTATCGACAGGATGCACCATATTCATGCTTCAACCGATACTGAATCACCTCAAATTGTAGTGCCCCAACCGTCCCGATAATCTTTCGATTGTTGATTTCTTTAGTAAATAATTGCGCCACTCCTTCATCCATCAATTGTACCAATCCCTTTTGCAATTGCTTCTGCTTCATCGGGTCTGCGTTATCGACATACCGAAATTGTTCGGGTGAAAAACTCGGAATGCCTTTAAAATGCAACTCCTCGCCTTCCGTCATCGTATCGCCAATTTTAAAATTCCCTGAATCGTACAAACCCACTACATCACCTGGATATGCTTCATCGACTACCGATTTTTTAGAAGCCATAAACGTTGTTGGATTCGGAAATTTCATCTTTTTCCCTTGCCGCACATGCAAGTAATTCGTATTCCGTTCAAACGTTCCCGAACAAATCCGCATAAACGCAATTCTATCCCGGTGGCGCGGGTCCATATTCGCATGAATTTTAAAAACAAAACCTGTCATATTTTTTTCAAAAGGGTCAACCTCTCGTTCTTCCGTTTGTCGAGGCAGTGGCGTCGGCGCAATATCAACAAATACATCCAACATCTCTTTTATCCCAAAATTATTAATCGCACTCCCAAAAAACACAGGTGAAACCACCGCTTCTAAATAGTCTTCCCGCTCAAATTCTGGATACACTTCTCGAATCAACTTTACTTCCTCCCGCAGTTCTTTCGCCGCCGCATCTCCTACTTGCTTGTCTAATTCTTCGCTATTCAAATCCGTAATTTCAATCGAATCCTCCTGCTTTCCATGCGCCCGAAACAATACCAATTTTCGCTCATGTAAATTGTAAACACCCTGAAAACGCCGTCCCATCCCAACCGGCCAACTCATGGGCAAAACTGACAAATTCAACTTTTGTTCCACCTCATCCAATAAGTCAAATGCCTCCTTTCCTTCTCTATCCATTTTATTGATAAAAACGATAATCGGCGTGTTTCGCATTCGACAAACTTCCACCAATTTTTCCGTTTGTTCCTCCACGCCTTTTGCCACATCAATCACCACAATCACGCTATCCACCGCCGTCAACGTCCGATAAGTATCCTCGGCAAAATCCTTGTGACCAGGCGTATCAAGGATATTAATTTTCATACCTTTATATTCAAAACCCATCACCGAAGTCGCCACCGAGATACCCCGTTGCTTTTCAATTTCCATAAAATCTGAGGTCGCCGTCTTCTTAATTTTATTGGACTTCACCGCCCCCGCTTCCTGTATTGCCCCTCCGAACAACAACAACTTCTCCGTCAGCGTCGTCTTTCCCGCATCCGGGTGACTGACGATGCCAAAGGTTTTTCTCCGATTTATTTCTTCTTTAAAACTCATGGTTTAGTATATCTGTGAATTGGTTTTGAGTAAAAAATACAAAAGTGTCTAAAACTTTTGTATTCTACCATACACCTGTAAAAATTTGGAGCGCAAAATTACGAAAGATTCGCGGTTTCCTTTGCTTTTAAAAACATCGAATACTCTTTTAAATCTATCAGATACTCAATATCGCTTTAAAAATTTCCAAAATCCACTACATTTGCGCTAACTACGGTTGCCACAATACAAAAGTTTCTAAAACTTTTGGTTCTTTGACAAATTCCGTGATATGCATTTAAATTTTCAAAATCACGCCAGCGTCGCGCCTACGGCGGCTCGCCGTTGTGATTTTTTTCTTCGGACGGAGCTTCGATAAAGGGCTGTTTTACAGCCCTTTATCGAAACTCCGTCCACAAAAGTATTTTCCTCAGCGAGCCGCCGCAGGCGCGACGCTGACGAAAATATTAAGTATAGTTCACGAGATTTGTCAAAGAACCAAACTTTTGTATTATTAATTGCAGCCCCACATACCACCATACTATGTCTTTATTAAAAAAATTAGCGAGCGAAACGGTGATGTACGGCGTGAGTAGCATCCTTAGTCGGCTGCTACATTTTGTGATTTTGTTGCCCTACTTTACGACGGTTTTCAAAACGGGCGAATATGGAATCGTCTCCGATTTATTTGTGTATGCGGGCATTTTGATGGTCATTTATACCTATCGAATGGAGACGGCATTTTTTAGATTTGCTAGTCGCGATAGTAATTTTGAAAAAGCTTTTTCGACAGGTACGATTGCGATTTTGGTAACAACCAGCGTTTTTACGTTGACGATGCTAACCCTTTTGCGACCAATTTCCGAAGCCTTACTCTATCCAGATAACCTCGAATATATTGCAATTGTCGTTTTTATCATCGCTTTTGATGCCCTTGCTGCGCTTCCGTTTGCGCGACTTCGATTGGAAAATCGCCCTGTCCGTTTTGCGATTATTAAAACGCTAAACATCGTCGTCAATATTATTTTCGTATTTTTATTTTTAGAAATCATACCCAATTTTTATAAAAATGAAGCTACGCGAGCCACCTCTTTTTTTACTAATGAAAATAGAATTCTCTTTGTCTTTGTTGCCAACTTAATTGCCAGCGCAACTGTTTTGGCAATGCTTTCGCCGATGTATAAAAAAGTAAAATGGCAGTTTGATAAAACTCTTTTCAAAAAAATGTTTCGCTATGCCGCACCGTTAATTATTGTCGGGTTAGCAGCAGTCATCAATCAATTAATTGCGATTCCTTTATTAAAATATTTGCTACCCGGTACCGAAGGTGAAAATTTTAGTCAGGCAGGTATTTACTCTGCTGCCGCAAAATTGGCAGTCCTCATGAACCTCTTCACCCAAGCCTTCAATTACGCCGCAGAACCCTTCTTTTTTAAAAATGCCAACCGTTCAGATTTCAGGCAAGTCTATGCAAATGTAGCACAAGCATTTACCCTCGTTGGAGCGTTTGCGTTTCTCGTCATTTTGCTATATTTGGATGTCATCAAGTTATTTTTAGGCAAAGATTTCCGCGAAGGATTAGAAGTGATTCCTATCCTTTTGATGGCGTATTTATTCCTTGGATTGTATTATAATTTTTCGATTTGGTATAAGTTAACCGACAAGACTTCGATGGGCGCATACATTTCTATCGGAGGCGTGATTATCACTTTAGCGATTAATTTTTCACTTATTCCTAATCCTGCGTTCGGCTATATTGGCGCAGCGTGGGCAGCATTTGGATGCTATGCTTTTATGGCAGCAGCAGGCTATTTGACTGGTCAAAAATATCACCCAATTCCTTATCCAATTTGGAATATTGCCCTGTACATTCTATTAGCGATTGGTGGTTATTGGTTGAGTGAATATTTTGCGACCGCTGCTGAACCGACGTTGTTTTTAAAATTACTTTTCAATACTTTAGTGCTACTTGTTTTTCTTGGCGTTATCTTTTTATTAGAAAAAAAATCTTTTCAAAAAATGCTGAAGTAGTGTCTTGCTTACCCCTTGCATTATTCAATTAAAAGACTTATATTTGCGGCAGATTCAATAGAATCCTTGGAAAGAGGGAACTGCAAAGTTCCCTCTTTCTAATTTTACACCATTATTATATAAGTATCAGAAAGGCGTGATTGAGCATAAAATAAAAGAACTGTTAGAACCGAAATTTCAGGAAGAGGAATTTCAAGATGTTTTTATTGTCGAGATTAAACACAATCCGACCAATAATAAATTGGAAGTATTCTTAGATGCAGATGGTCCTTTGACTTTTAAGACTTGCCAACGATTGAGCCGCTATTTGGAAGGGTTTATTGATGAGAATAATTGGTTGGGTGAAAAATATACGATTGAAGTTTCTTCACCAGGTATTACGAAGCCTTTAAAAATGAAGCGTCAATATATCAAGAATATTGGTCGAGTAGTGAAAGTGAGTTTTAAAGGACACGGTGGAAAAGAAGGAACTTTAAAAGCAGTCGATGATGAAAAAATAACGATAGAAGAGGAAATCATCGTCAAAGACAAAAAGAAAAAACGCAAGGAACTGGTGGATGTCGAAATTCCTTTTGAGGATATTGCAAAAACCGTTGTGCAAATAGTATTTTAAGAGAGGAGTCAAGCGTCAGCAGTCAGGTGTCAGAGTTTTCAATTTTTGAAATTTCTGACTCCTGACCCCTGACTCCTGACCCCTGAAAAATAAATTTAATGAGCGTACAATTAGTAGATGTCTTTTCGGATTTTAAAGACAACAAAAGTATTGACCGACCGACGATGGTACGGGTATTGGAGGATGTGTTCCGAACGTTGATTCGGAAAAAGTATGGGTCGGATGAAAATTTTAACGTCATTGTAAATACTCAGCAGGGTGACTTGGAACTTTGGCGGGTACGGGAGATTGTGCCAGATGGCGAGGTAATGGACGACCGTAGCCAAATCTCGATTTCAGAGGCTTTGAGTATTGAGGAAGATTATGAAATTGGAGAGGAATGTTATGAGCAATTGCACTTGGTCGATTTTGGTCGTCGTGCAATTATGGCAGCTCGTCAGACGCTGATTTCACGGATTATGGAATTGGAGAAAGACGAAATTTTCAAACAATACTCTGAGCGAATTGGTGAAGTGGTATTGGGCGAGGTGCATCAGATTTTGAAACGAGAAGTCTTCATTATGGATGACATCACGGGGAGTGAATTAGTGTTGCCGAAAAACGAAATGATTCGCGGTGATTATTTCCGAAAAGGAGATATGGTGAAAGGCGTAATTAAGCGAGTCGATATGAAAAACAACAATCCGGTCGTGATTATGTCGCGTACGGATAATTTGTTTTTAGAAAAATTGATGGCGCAAGAAGTACCAGAAATTGAAGATGGTTTGATTACCATCCAGCGCATCGAACGCTTGCCAGGTGAACGTGCAAAAGTAGCAGTAGAATCTTACGACGACCGTATTGACCCCGTTGGTGCGTGTGTTGGTATGAAAGGTTCGCGGATTCACGGAATCGTTCGGGAGTTGCGAAATGAGAATATTGACATTGTTAACTTTACCAATAATGATTCCCTGTTTATTCAGCGGGCATTGACGCCGGCGCGAGTGGCAAGCATTGATTTGGATGAAGAAGGCAAACGGGCAGCAGTTTATTTAGACCCAGACCAAGTGTCTTTGGCGATTGGAAAAGGGGGTACGAATATCAAATTGGCGAGTAAATTAACGGGCTACGAAATTGACGTTTATCGAGTGAATGATGAGTTAGAAATTGATGATGTTCGTTTGGATGAATTTTCTGATGAAATCGAAGCTTGGGTAATTGAGGCATTCAAAAACATTGGGTGCGATACTGCACGTAGTGTTTTGGATTTGAGTAAAGAAGAATTGTTGCGTCGAACCGATTTGGAAGAAGAGACGATTGCGGATGTAATGAAGATTTTGGAGTCGGAATTTGACCGATAAAACGGTGAACGGCAGACGGTTGACGGCTCACGGGCGAGTTAGCGTTTTTGTTGATATATAAATAG
>Ga0114952_1003504_pt1 | contig 11115 bp, 13 predicted proteins | sample SidtaG_2_FD_87303 | JGI IMG/M metagenome (GOLD analysis project Ga0114952, IMG submission 87303) | Marine algal microbial communities from Sidmouth, United Kingdom - Sidmouth_Asex2 metaG | ecosystem: Host-associated > Algae > Red algae > Unclassified | place: Sidmouth, United Kingdom | collected... | reverse complement strand
TCGGGGGGCTGTGGCGCGCGATGCCGGTCACGGCGCTCGTGGCCGTCCTGGCCGGATTCTCGATGGCCGGCTTCCCGCCCTTCCTCGGCTTCATCGGCAAGGAGCTGAAGTACGAGGGCGCGCTCGCGATCTCCGACGCGCCATGGCTCGTCGTGGCCGGCGCGGTCTCGGCCAACGCGATGATGGTCGCCGTCGCGTTGACGATCGTCTTCCGGGTCTTTCTCGGCGGTCGAGCCGACGAGACTCCGCGTGCCCCGCGCGAGGCCGTATTCCTGATGTGGATCGGCCCGCTCCTGCTTGCCGTCGGGGGACTACTGACCGGCGTGTTCCCGGAGCTCGTCGCGGCGACCGTGATCGAGCCGGCGATCGAGCGCATCCTCGCCCGGGAGACGGACGTGTACCTCTCGCTGTGGCACGGGATCAACATCCCGCTCGTTCTGAGCGTCGTCACCGTCGTGATCGGCGTGCTCCTGTTCTTGCGCCTGCCGAGCGTGCGCGCCTGGATCGTCGATCTGCTCGCGCGCTCGCCCGTGACCGGGGACAGTGCGTACGGCTCGCTGCTCGAGGGCACCACGCTCACCGCGCGGCGCGCGACCGACCGTATCCAGAGCGGCTCGCTGAGCCGCTACCTGAGCGTGGTCTTCGTCGTGCTGATCGCGGGCGTCGGGGCGGCGCTGCTCGGCACGAACCTGCTCGGTGGCGTCGGCGAGATGGAAACCCCGACGCTCACCGTCGTGGTCGTCACCGCGCTGATCGCACTGGCGGCGGGCGCCACCACCGTCGCGCGCTCACGCATGCTGTCGATCTGTCTGCTCGGCATCGTCGGCAGCGGGCTCGCGCTATTGTTCCTGATGTTCGGCGCGATCGATGTCGCGATCACTCAGCTGATGGTCGAGACGCTGTTCGTGGTGCTGATCGCGGCCGTACTGCCCAAGCTCCCGATGTTCGCGGGCGCGGCCCATCCGGGACGGGCGGGCACGCTTCGCGACGCATCGATCGCCGTCGGCGCCGGAGTCGTCGTCGCGCTCGTCGTCTTCGGTGTCGCCAATACCCCGACCGATCTCACGGTGACGCACTTCTACGAGGCGGCGAGTCTGACGAAGGCCTACGGGCGCAACATCGTCAACGTGATCCTCGTCGATTTCCGTGCGCTCGACACCCTCGGCGAGATCGTCGTCGTGGCCGCCGCCGCGATGGCGGTCATCGCGCTCCTGAAGGTCCGCCCCCGCCACCCTCCCCGCGTGCCGTGAACTCGCTGATCCTCAATGCCATCAGTCGCCTGTTGGTCGGACTGATGCTCTTGTTCTCGCTGTTTCTGCTCTGGCGCGGCCACAACGCGCCGGGCGGTGGCTTCATCGGTGGATTGGTGGCCGCCGCCGGGCTCGTCGTCTACGCTCTGGCCGAGGGGGCGAGCGTCATGCGCCGGCTGCTCAGGGTCGACCCGCGCACGATCGTGCTGTCGGGAGTGCTCCTCGCGATCGGCGCGGGCCTGATGCCGATGTTCGTCGACGGGGCCTTCCTGACGGGTCTTTGGGTGTTCATCGGGGCGACGCCGACCGACAAGGGGCTCGCACTCGGCACACCGCTCCTGTTCGACATCGGTGTCTATCTGACCGTCGTCGGTGGGGTCTCGGGCATGATCGTCGCGCTCGAGGAGGATCAGCGCTGATGGAGCTCCTGCTGACGGCCCTGGTGGGCGTGCTGATGGCCTCGAGCGTCTGGCTGATGCTCAGCCGCGATCTGGTGAAGTTCCTCTTCGGGCTGATCCTGATCAGCAACGTGGCCAATCTGGTCATCTTCCTGGTCGGCGGCCTGACCCTCGGCGAGCCCGCCCTGATCGGCGATGCTCCCGAGAGCGAGACCTACGCGAACGCGCTCCCGCAGGCGCTCGTGCTGACGGCCATCGTGATCGGCTTCGGGCTGGTCTCGTTCACGCTGATCCTCGCCCTTCGCGCCTGGCAGGCGCTCGGCACGACCGATGTCGACGAGATGGGTCTCGCCGAGCGTCGCGACGGACCTCCCCCCTCGTGAACGCGCTGCTGATCGGTTGCGTGATGATTCCGGTCGTGACGGCCGCCGTCATCTACCTCGCGCCGGGCGGGCGTCGCACGCGCTCGTGGATCTCCATCGGCGGCATGTCCCTGCTCGTGGTAGCCGGCGCCCTGCTCCTTCGGGAGGTCAGCCGCCACGGCGTTCTGGCCGAGCAGATGGGTGGCTGGGCGGCGCCGATGGGGATCACCTTGATCGCCGACACGTTCAGCGCGATGCTCGTGCTCGTCGCCGCTCTGGTCGGTCTCACCGTCAGTGTCCACGCCGTCGACGACATCCAGGACGACACCTCCGCCGGCGGCTTCGACAGCTTTCTTCATCTGCTGATCGCCGGTGTCGTCGGGGCGTTCCTGACCGGCGACATCTTCAACCTCTACGTCTGGTTCGAGGTCATGCTGATCTCCTCGTTCGCGCTGATGGTGCTCGGCGGCGACCGGGTCCAGCTCGACGGGGCAGTCAAGTACGTGGCGATCAACCTGATCTCGACCGTGGTCTTCCTGACCGCGATCGGACTGCTCTACGGGCTCGCCGGCACGCTGAACATGGCCGACCTCGCCGGCACCTTGCCCGAGGTCGGCAACCAGGACCTGGTGCGGGTGGTATCGGTGATGTTCCTGATCGCCTTCGGGATCAAGGCGGCGGTGTTCCCGCTCTACTTCTGGCTGCCGGCCTCGTACCACACGCTGCCGATCAGCGTCTCGGCGCTGTTCGCGGCGCTGATGACCAAGGTCGGCGTCTACGCGCTGGTCCGGTGCTTCACGTTGCTGTTCACGGGCGACGAGGAGCTGGTGCGAGGCATCGTCCTCACCGCGGCGGTACTGACGATGGTAACGGGCGTGTTCGGGGCCATGGCACACACCGACATGCGCCGTATCCTCGCCTATCACGTCATCTCCTCGATCGGGTTCATGCTGCTCGGGCTCGGGCTCGGCTCCCCTCTCGCGATGGCCGCCTCGATCTTCTACATGCTGCACGGCATCCTCGTGAAGGCGCTCCTGTTCATGTTGATCGGGCTCGTCGCGAGCGCGGGCGGAAGCTTCGAGCTCGGGCGCCTGGGCGGTCTGTACCGCGCCCGGCCGGGCTTCTCGATGCTGTTCCTGCTCGCCGCGCTGTCGCTGATCGGTATCCCACCCCTGTCGGGGTTCTGGGCCAAGCTCTCGCTCGTTGAGGCGGGACTCGAGCGCGAGGCGTTCTGGGTTCTCGCGGTATTGCTCGCCGTGAGCCTGCTGAGCTTCGTGCCGATGATCCGGATCTGGGCCGAGGCGTTCTGGAAGAACGCGCCGGAGCCGCCGCAAGCGCCGGGCACCGCCGTGAACCCGATCGGCAGCGGCCGTGCCGCGCCGTCCGATTCGCGCATGGTGCCGGTCGTGGCACTGTCGCTGATACTGCTCGGCATCGGGTTCGCGCCCGCCCCGTTCCTCTCGCTCACCGACCGAGCCGCCGCCGATCTCCTGCAACCGGAGGCGTACGTCAACGCCGTGCTGGAGCCGGCAGGAGATGCCCCGTGACGCCGTTCGCGATCAACCTCGTCCTGGCCGTGGTCTGGCAGGGTCTCTCCGGAAGCTTCTCGCTGTCGAGCCTGGCCGTCGGCTTCGTCGTCGGCTACGTGGTGATGTGGCTGCTGCGACCGCTGTTCGGAGAGAGTCGCTACAGTAGCCAGCTGATCGACGTGGTGATGCTCGTCGCGTACTTCCTCAAGGAGCTGTTCGTCTCGAGCGTGCGCGTGGCCTGGTACGTCCTCAATCCGCTCGCGCGGAGCCGTCCCGGTATCGTCGCCGTGCCGCTCGAGCTCTGCACCGACACCGAGATCACGGTGCTCGCCAACCTCGTGTCGCTGACACCGGGCTCGCTGTCGATCGACGTGAGCGAGGACCGCCGGACGCTGCTCGTGCACGCGATGTTCATCGACGACCCCGACGAGGAACGCCACGCCTTGAAGAGCGGCATGGAGCGACGGGTTCTGGAGGCGATGCGGTGACGATCATCCTCGACGCGGCGCTCTTCATCGCCACGCTGCTGACCCTGATCGGACTGGCGGCCGCCTGCGGGCGGCTGTTCCTCGGACCGAGTCGGGCCGACCGGGTGGTGGCGCTGGACCTGATCACGGTGCTCCTCGTGGCCATCGCCGCGCTCGCGGCGTTGCGCTTCGACGACGGCGCCTACCTCGATCTCGGGCTGACTCTCGCACTGATCGGCTTTCTCGCGACGGTCGCGTTCGCTCGCTACGTCGAGCTCGAGCCGGTACCCCCCGAGGGGGACACCTCCGAGCGGCCGCGGCCGACGGGTGCACCGGACGATCGTCTCGAGAGCGACGGCGGCTCGCTCATCGGGGAGCCTTCGCGGGAAGATCTATCGGCGGAACACCCGGACGAGCGCGTCGGTGGAAAGGCCGGTGAGCCGCCGCTCGGGCACCGCCCGTGAGCGAGCCCGTCGTCAGCATTCTGCTCCTACTCGGCGGCCTGTTCTCGGCCGTCGCCGGTATCGGCATTCTCAGGCTCCCCGACGTGCTGGTGCGGATGCACGCCTCGACCAAGGCCGGCACGCTCGGCGTCGGTCTGATCGTGCTCGGCGTGGCGCTGCACTTCGACGGGACTCTGGTCCTCGCCAAGGCACTGCTGATCGTCGTCTTTCTGCTGTTGACAGCCCCGGTGGGCGCGCATCTGATCGGACGCGCGGCCTACCGCTCGGGCACGCCGTTGTGGGAGGGCACCGTCGTCGACGAGCGCGAACGGATGAGCGACGCTCCGCCTCCGGCACCGCCCGGAAGGCGAGACGAGAACGCTCCGGAGGCGCGCGACCGGGTAGAGGAGCGCGAGCGGAGAGGCGGCTCGGACGCGGGTGGCTCGGACGTGGATGGCGCACCACGACCGCGATCCTGACGAGCGGCTTCCGATCGCCCGAGACCGGAGAGCGGGCTCACCACCCCGCACCTCGGCGTCGGCGCCCCGAATCCGAGTTCGGCGAGGCTCTCGCACGCCGAGGCGGTCCGCGCCGGTCCGAAGGCGCGACTCGGATCTTGTCCGCCGATGCCGATGACCGCCGAGTCGATTCGGCTTCGGATCCGCGTCGGCCCCTACCGTGTGCCGCCCGGCTCTCAGCGCAGCGCGAGGAGCAGCGCCGCCAGCCAGTGATCGACGAGCATGATCCCGAACAGCCACATGAGGTAGTTGATCGAGAAGACGAAGGTCTTGATCGGCTGCCGCTCGGCCGTCTCGTCGAACAGCTTCCAGGCATGGTGGAGGAACATCGCCCCGAGCACCAGAGCGCCGGCGAGGTAGAGCGGCCCGCTCATGTGAATCAGGTACGGGAGGACGCTCACCACGACCAGCAAGATCGTGTAGAGCAGGATCTGCACCCGGGTGAAGGGGACGCCGTGAGTGACCGGCAGCATCGGGATGTCCACCTTGGCGTAGTCCTCGCGACGGTGGATCGCCAGCGCCCAGAAGTGCGGCGGCGTCCAGACGAAGACGATGAGAAAGAGCAGCAGCGGCGCCGCCGTGACCTCGTTCGTCACCGCCGCCCAGCCGAGCACCGGCGGCATCGCCCCCGCCGCCCCACCGATGACGATGTTCTGCGGCGTGGCGCGCTTGAGCCAGACCGTGTAGACGATCGCGTAGCCGATGAGAGAGAGGAAGGTCAACGACGCGGTCAGCGGATTGACGAGGGTGATCAGGATGATCATCGAGGCCGTCCCGAGCAGACCCGCGAAGACGAGACACTGCGCCGAGGACAATGCCCCTTGCGGGATCGGCCGCTTCGCCGTGCGCTTCATGATCGCGTCGGCGCGCTGGTCGATGACATGGTTGATCGCCGCCGCCGAGCTCGCCGCGAGGGCGATGCCGAGCAGCCCGAACACCGCTTCGCGAAGGGGCAGCCATAGCGGCACGGCGAGCACCATGCCGGCGAGCGCCGTGAACACCAGCAGCAGGACCACCTTCGGCTTGGTGATCTCGAGGTAGTCGCGCCAGTGGCTCGCGAGATCCGGCACGGGGTTGGCGATGGAGGAACTCTTCATGAGACGGTGGATCGGACTCGTCGGAGCCCGGCGGGCACCCGCGCGAGCCTAACCGATCTTCGACACTTTCAACAGGTGCTTGATGTCCTTGAGCATCTCCCCCGGCGGAAGCTCCGGCCCGAAGCGCATCATCAGGTTGCCGAACGGGTCGACGAGGTAGACCGCGTCCTCGATCGCGGGCAGCCCCCCCCGCGCCGCCTCGACTCGGGCGGCGAAGGCGTCGCGATCGGCCTCGTCGCCGACGGCGACGAGCAGCCCGGGGTGCTCGGCGAGCAGCGGCCCGGGGAGTTCGGCGCCTCCGCTCGGCACGACCAACCGCTGCACACGGGTCATGCGGTGGTTCAGCGCCAGACGCACCTGACGCATGTGGTAGAGGCTTCGCTCGCAGTCCTCGTCGCACGCCCCGCTCGGCACGTAGAGCATCGTCCAGCGACCGCGAAAGGTCTCGGCGTCGAACGTCTCGCCGTCGGCGCCCTCGAGCGCGAACGCCTCGAGAGGGACCGCCGGACGGATCAGCTCCCCTCGCGAGGTGTCGCCGAGCTCACCGCCGCCCCCCGACTGGACGACCTGCAACCAGATCACCGCGAGCAGCAGCGGCACGCCGAACACGGCGACGATCGCGATCAGCTGGAGTCGTGAGCGACGCCGCTTGACGGGATCGACGGCGGCGTCCTCGCCATGGCCGCCCTCGGGCACGGAACGGGTTCGACTCATCACGGCCTCTCTTCGGTCTGACTCGCGAGCGAGCTCTCTCGGGACAAGTTGACGACGACGAAGATCACCGTCAGCGCAGCGGCCATCGCGAACCACTGGAAGGCGTAACCGTAGTGCTTCTCCGGACCGGAAGCGGCGGGTCGCCAGTTCGGCGTCAGCAGAGCCGTCCCGGTCCCGTCCGCGGCACCGGCGAGCACCGCCCCCCGCGAGGCGGCGTCCGCGGCGATCCGCACTTGTACGATGCCCTCGACGATCGGCTCACCGAGCGCCTCGCCGATAGCCGCGTAGTCGAAGTACTGCAGAACGCGGGGCCAGGCCTCCCCCGCCGCCAACGCCTCGCCGCCGGCGAAGCCCTTCGAGGGGCGCGACAGCAAGCCCTCGATCGACACACGGCGAGCACGCTCGCGCGTCGGCAAAGAGAGATCGGGCAACACCTCGCGACTCGTCCCGAGGGAAACCCACCCTCGGTTGACGAGCGCCAGCCGCCCGTCCGGCAGACGCAGCGGCGTGATCACCTCGTAGCCCGCCCGTCCGCCATGGGCTCGGTTGTCCCACAGAAACTGCCGCTGCCCTTGCCAACGACCGACCAGGCGAACCCGGCGGTACTCGCGAGCGGCCTCCTCGACATCCTCCACGCGCTCGAGCGCGACGGCCGGCGCGGCCTGTGCCCGTGCGGCGTTGTCGAGCAGCACGATCTTCTCCGCCGCCCGCTCGAGCTGCCAGCGCCCCAGCGCGAGCATCGCCAACGCGACGAGCACGTAGAGCAGCGTCGCCCACCAGCGCGGCGCGAAACGGCGCGAGCCTAGGCGCATCGCGAAGGCCGGGGGGAGGACATGACGAGACGGAAGAACGAGCTCTCCCGCGGCCGCCACCGGCCCGACCGCCGGCCCACGTCACAGCCGCGGTGGTAGTCTTGGCCGATGCTCCTGGTCAAGGTGATCGTCCTCGTCCTCCTGGGCTTTGTCGTGATCAGTCTGTTCTCCGGACTGTTCTTCATGGTCAAGGACAAGGGCCAGACGAACCGCACGGTGAACGCGTTGAGCGTGCGTGTGGGATTGTCCATCCTCGCGATCGTCGTCGTGATGATCGCCGGCGCCACCGGCGTCATCGAGGTGAATCCTAGCCCGCTGTCGGCCGCCGGTCGCGCCGCGGAGAGCGCCTCCGGGCAACCGCTCGACAGCGAACCGGCCCCGGGAGGCGGTCGGCGCCTCGCGACCCCTGTCGACTGAGCGCTCGTTCGAGCCACGGATCCACCGCCCCCACCGAAACGTACCGCCTTCGGTCGAAACGGAAGAAGGTGATGCCCAGACGGGGGCGGTCCCGCTCGGGACGGCGCCACCGTCGAGGAGCCGATGAGGACTCGCCCGCTACGCGCTGCCCGGCCGCTCGAGCCCGATCGCCCGGGTGCGTGTGCCGAAGTCACCCACTCGCCGATCGCACCGGAGCCCCGAGCGATCCGTGACGCGCCGATGCACGTGAGCCGGACGATGTCCCTCTGTCGTACTCTTCCGGACGGGCTCCTCAGAGCAGGTACACGAAGATGAACAGCCCGAGCCAAACCACGTCGACGAAGTGCCAGTACCAGGCCGCCGCCTCGAACGCGAAGTGGTTGTTCTCGGAGAAGTGACTGCGCATGGCCCGGATCATCACCACCAACAGGATGATCGCCCCCATCGTCACGTGGAAGCCGTGAAAGCCGGTGAGCATGAAGAAGGTCGAGCCGTAGATTCCGCTCGAGAGCTTGAGGTTCAGCTCGCCGTAGGCGTGCGCGTACTCGTACGCCTGCAGACCCACGAACAGGAAACCGAGCGCGACGGTCGCGAGCAGCCAGAGCACGAACTTCTGACGATCGGCGTGACGGATCGCGTGGTGGGCGAGCGTGACCGTCACGCCGCTGGTGAGCAGGATCAACGTGTTGATCAGCGGCAGGCCGAACCAGCCCATCTGCTGGAAGTCGCCGCCGATCTTCGCCGGCCCGTCGGTCGGCCAGACGTAGTCGTAGCTGGGGTAGAGGATCGCGTTGGTCATGTCGGCGCCACCCCCGCCCTCGCCGCCGAGCCAGGGACCGGAGAACTGTCGGGCGTAGAAGAGCGCGCCGAAGAAGGCGGCGAAGAACATGACCTCGGAGAAGATGAACCACATCATGCAGAGGCGGAACGAGAAATCGACCTGCCCGCTGTAGGTACCCGACTCGCTCTCGCGGATGACGATGCCGAACCAGCCGACCATCGTGACGACGAGCATGACGACGCCGACGATGAAGATCTCGAAGCCGAACGATGCCTGGTTGAGCCAGTTCGCGAAGCCGAAGAAGAGGACGAACAGCGCGATCGATCCGACGATGGGCCAAGTGGCGGCGTGCGGGATGTAGTACGCCGCCCCCTTGTCCATGCCCGGCGACTTGCCCGATCCGTCCGGAGCGTCGGGGGCGACGCCGTCCGCGATGTCATCGAGGGCTGATTCTGCAGTCGTACTCATGATGGGCTCGCTCTCAGCTCTGGTCCGGGGAGTCGAAGAAGGTGTAGGACAGGGTGACCCGATCGACGTTGACCGGAATGTCGGGGTCGATGACGAAGGTCAGCGGCATGTCGCGCGAGCCGCCGGGCTCGAAATCCTGACGGGTGAAGCAGAAGCACTCGGTCTTGTTGAAGTACTTCGCCGCCGAGAACGGAGTCACGCTCGGCGTCGCCTGACCCACCCGACTCTCACCGCGAAGGTTCTCCGCGTAGTACGTGGCATGGTACAGCTCCCCGGGACGTACCGTCATCGTTCGCTCGTTCGGCCGGAACCTCCACGCCCCCCCGCCGTTGACGCTCGCCACGAACTCCACGGTGATCTCTCGGGCCTCCTCGGCAAGGCCTCGTCCCTCGGCCTCGGCTTCCGCCACCGAGACCCGTCCGGTCTTCCCGTTCAACCCGGTGATGTCGCAGATCACGTCGTAGAGCGGCACCATCAGGTAGCCGAACCCGAACATCGCCCCGGAGAGCGCGAGCATCCTGGCCACCACCAGAGCGTGGCGCCGACCGAGAGAGCGGGAGGCGCTCACGCGAGCTGTCCACGCCCGAAGAGGATGTAGAGAATGCTGCCGACGTAGATGCAGAGCGCGAGCAAGCCGAGCGCCAGCGGCAGGCGGTAGCGGCGGAGAAAACCGGGAGCGGCGCCCTCGACCGCGCCCGCGGCCGATCGCCCTCCTCCGGAGGGCTCCCCTTCGCCCGGCGCGCCGGGCGGAACGGCGGTCCCGTCGGCACCCCGCTTCGTCAGTTCCGTCGTCATCGCCCGCTCGATCTCCGCCGAGCTCAGCGCGTGACGCTCGCCGGGCCGATCTCCGGCGCCGTCTCGAAGGTGTGGTACGGGGCCGGGGACGGCACCGTCCATTCGAGCCCGCGCGCGCCCTCCCAGACCTCGTCGCTCGCCTTCTCGCCGCCACGCACGCACTTGACGACGATCCAGACGAACATCAGCTGGCTGAACCCGAAGCCGAACGCACCGATCGTCGCCACCATGTTCCAGTCGGCGAACTGCAGGCTGTAGTCGGGAATACGGCGGTTCATGCCGGCGAGACCGACGAAGTGCATCGGGAAGAACAACACGTTGACGAACACCGTCGAGATCCAGAAGTGCCACTTGCCGAGGGTCTCGTCGTACATGTTGCCGGTCCACTTCGGCAGCCAGTAGTAGGTGGCGGCCATGATCGAGTAGATCGCCCCCGGCACCAGCACGTAGTGGAAGTGGGCGACGACGAAGTAGGTGTCGTGGTACTGGATATCGGCCGGCGTCATCGCGAGCATCAGGCCCGAGAGCCCGCCGATGGTGAACATGATGAGGAACCCGATCGCGAACAGCATCGGCGTCTCGAAGGTCATCGAGCCTCGCCACATCGTCGCCGTCCAGTTGAACACCTTCACCCCGGTCGGCACCGAGATCATCATCGTGGCGAACATGAAGAACAGCGAGCCGGCGAGCGGCATGCCGGTGGTGAACATGTGGTGCGCCCAGACGATGAACGACAGAAAGGCGATCGACGCGGTGGCATAGACCATCGAGTCGTAGCCGAACAGCGGCTTCCTCGCGAACGTCGGGATGATCGAGGAGATGATGCCGAAGGCCGGCAGGATCAGGACGTAGACCTCCGGGTGCCCGAAGAACCAGAAGATGTGCTGGAACATGACCGGATCCCCACCGCCGGCGGCGTTGAAGAAGCTGGTGCCGAAGAAGCGGTCGGTCAGGAGCATCGTCACGGCCCCGGCGAGGACCGGAATCGTCGCGATCAGCAGGTAGGCGGTGATCAGCCAGGTCCAGACGAACATCGGCATCTTCATGAACGTCATACCTGGAGC
>Ga0114952_1003502_pt1 | contig 11120 bp, 9 predicted proteins | sample SidtaG_2_FD_87303 | JGI IMG/M metagenome (GOLD analysis project Ga0114952, IMG submission 87303) | Marine algal microbial communities from Sidmouth, United Kingdom - Sidmouth_Asex2 metaG | ecosystem: Host-associated > Algae > Red algae > Unclassified | place: Sidmouth, United Kingdom | collected... | reverse complement strand
TTTTTTCTTCATCGGAATACCGTTTTCTTGTCATTTTAACTCCTTCGTTTAAATTTAAATCCTCGGCGAGAATCTGTCCAAACTATATAGGGGGTCAAAGAGTTTTGATCTTATGAGAGGAGAGATTTTAAGCTCCCTTGAGAACTTCTTGGCAGACTTTGTTTCAAATATTAAGTTTTCCTCAGCATAGGAAAAATTCATACAGATAATTTGTATGATTAAAATCTTCAGAATTATAGACAAGTGTCTCATTGCTATTAATTTATCATTTCATAGGCTTTGCTCGCTAAAACATTACTTTCTTATAGGTAGTGTCTAAATCTTTGACACTTGTATAAAATATATACTTGAGAACTCAAATCTCAAGCAACCATGCTAAAAGTGAACTATGAAAATTTTAATTTTTTTTATTATTTCTATTTCTGCCTTCTCAAACGAGACTATCTATGATGTTTCGATAATGCCATCGGCGACGATATTCCTGGAATCAATTAACACTCAAAATAAATGGTTAAAAAACGAGGATCAAATACTAGATTATCTTAAACTTCATGAAGAGAGAAAATCTACCAGCAATGTTCATTCTAACTACTCTGACTATACAAAATCAATTATTAAGCATTCCAAGCTTGCTGATCTCAGCCATTGGGTTCCTTGGAAGCTAACGACCTGTAATGCTTTTGTAGAGTCTAGATTCGCTGAAAACGGAAAGTCTAAATATGCTTACGGAATAGGCCAACTTGAATCTAAAACTCTAAAGAGTCTTTTGGCTACCTCAAGAGAAAACTTTGATGTTAAAAGTTATAATACTTGTACTAAAATTTGTCCTGAGTTTACAACAGATCACTCCTATAAGAACTTTCTTTCGGATTTTAGTTGTCATATAGATTCTAATCGTTGCTCCAAGAATATGAATTCTTGTAAACAAGATATATCTTGGTGTAAGAAGGTTTACAAAACAATTTATAGATCAAAGCAATACCAATCGATGGCCTTTGAATATTTCTACTCTGAGTTAACTGGTCCCTATCAAGCCCCTTATAAAGTGAGCTGGAATAGAAACTTTAATCAATCTCAGTGGAATAGGGCTTATATTTATCCATATAATTATAAGCATGGATTATTTCTATCTTCCTATGCTCTCTATAAATTCTCTTCAGACTTAGATGGGTATTTATATACAAGAGCGAAGAAAGTTCTTGGAGAAGATACAAAACCAACGGCTCTTATTGAAAACATTCGCTCATTATTTAAAACAGATACTGATAAATTTCGTGGAATGCAATTATTAGCAGCTTCGTATAATACTGGTCCAGGTAAGCTAAAAGCTAGTCTTGAAAGAGTCGACTTAAACTCGATATCAGAGATGTATGAGGATTTTTTAGATAAAACTTACGAGAGAAGCCACCTTGGAGGTAAGGAGAACAGAAAACATCTCCTCAGCGTTGCAAGATGTTTAGCTGTAAAAGATCAAAGAGAGCCTTATTTCAATGAACATAGAGAAAATAATGTCTTAGATTCTTTATCAATTTCTAGAAATATTTTGGATTAATCGAGGCTTCTCTCTAGCATTTCTTTTAATTGAAGCCTAGTCTGATTATCAAGAGCTGTGAGATTTTTAACTAATGATTTTGTTTTTCTATCAATCTTTGTATCTTCAATGGAAATCATTTCTTTTAGTTGCGACCTTTTTGTAAGCTCTCCACTAACTATTAAGGATTGAATTTCTTTTTTCTTCTTTCTATTTTTTATCTTACTCCATTCAAGTAAAACATATTTTTCGATATTAAAATCTTTTGCGGCTTCTTTTACCGAAGATGGTAATTTTGCAATTTGTAGGCACCTATGAACTTCTGATTTTGAAATTCCAAGTGAAGATTGTATCTTTCTCTCACTTGAGCCAGTTGTTTTCTTATAGGCCATAATACTATCGGCTTGATCAATATAATGTAGAGCTTCTCTTGAAGAATTCTCAGAAAACTGAATCGCCATTAGCTCTTCATGATTTTTATCTTCTAGAATAAAACATGGAGCTTCAGTCATTTTCTTTATAGTGCTCATCGCTCTAAATCTTCTCTCTCCACAAATAAGAACAAACTTATCATTTTCTCTATGGAGAACTAAAGGCTGAATTAAACCATTTTCTTTGATATTAGCGGCGAGATCTTTTATAGTATCATCTTCAAACTTGGTTCTAACTTGTTTTCGAACTGTGATATCTTTAAGTTTAACTTTTTGAAGTTCAGCACCTCTAAGAAGTTTGTCATCGTTTACTTTAAAAATGTCATAATCTAAGTTGGTCTCTAGATCTATCTTCTTTCTATTACGCTTAGATACTCTTTTCTCAAATGCCTTTGCCATATTCTTATATCCTAACTGTTATTCTATAGTCCCAGTGAATTCCAAAGCTGTTCATAATCTTGCTTCCCCTTAGATCGCTTACCCATTTTAAACATAGGTTTTTTTAGCGATATAGACTCTTGCATTTCAACAAGGTTTCTAACAGGCGGAGTCACATCAAACATTTCAGAAAGTTCTTCCATTCTTACGCGCTCAATCTTTCTTCTTCCATTATACATTGAAGGAATAATAGAAAATTTTAATTTCTTATTTTCACTCTCTTTAATGATCTCAAATGTATCCATTAACTCTTCTAAACCGTCGATGGAATAATCTTGAGCTTGAGTAGGAATAAGTACGTGATCACTTGCTACTAGAGACATGATGAGCTCATCTCCTAAAACAGGAGGAGTATCTATCACGACATAATCAAACTTAGAGGTAAGTTTTGAAAGTCTTAACTTTAAGAGTCTTTCTTTGCGAACTGCATTTTTCCTAATCTCACTTTCAGATAAAATTAAAAGTTTAGATAAACTTGCAAGGTGTCTACTTGATGGAACAAGGAAGATATTTTTAAAACAATCATACTTACCAACAGTTGGAACCATGATGTCATCAAATGGTACATCTCCTATTAGCCATTCCGGAATAAGTGTACGTTGTACATCAACTCCCAAAGTATTACTTAAATTTGCTTGAGAATCTAAGTCGATTACAAGTACTCTATTGCCTTTGTTGGCAAGATGCGTGGCAAGCTGAAAACATTGCATCGTTTTCCCTACCCCACCTTTATTATTTGCTATGCTAATAACTTTCATGTTTAGTGTCCTCCCGACAACCATTAAGAATCAATCCATTAATATAAGTGTAGTAGAGTTAAACTAAAATCGTCAAAAATTGGCAGATGACATTTTTCTGAGTATCCTCGTAAGAGAGCAACGGAATTTTGACATGATTGATTTATATAATAAAAAAGAACTCAAGTCTCACCTACCCGAGATAGACGAAAAAGAGATGTCTGAAAAAGACGTTTTAATTGAGTGTGAGAAATTGAAAAAAGAACTAGAGGACCAATTAGTGATCCTTGGACATCATTATCAACAAGATGATGTGATTGCCTATGCTGACATTACTGGCGATTCATTGCAATTGGCCCAAATCGCAAAGTCATTAGATAAGAAATACATCATTTTTTGTGGCGTTCATTTTATGGCCGAAACTGCAGACATGGTGACGACTGAAGAAAAAGTTGTCATCTTACCAGATATGAAAGCAGGTTGTTCGATGGCGGACATGGCAAATAGGAAAGAAATTGATAAATCTTGGACTTTCTTAACAGACTCTACAGATAAAAAAATTGTCCCTATTACCTATATTAATTGTACTGCTGCACTTAAATCATTTGTTGGTGAGAATGATGGAAGTATTTGCACATCAAGTAATGCAAAAGGCGTTATATCTTGGGCCTTAGAAAAAGGCGATAAGCTTTTATTTTTTCCAGATCAGCATTTAGGAAGAAATACGTGTTCTGAACTTGGGATTGCTTTAGACGAGATGGTTGTTTATGACCCAAGACAATACAATGGAGGATTAACTCCTGAACAAGTTGATAAAGCAAAAGTAATTCTTTGGTATGGGTATTGTTCAGTTCATCAAGGTTTTAAAAAAGAGCATATCGATTTAATAAAAAAGCAAGATCCTAAAACGACGGTACTAGTCCATCCTGAATGTTCTTATGAAGTATGGAAAAATTCAGATTTGTCTGGATCAACTTCCTTTATTTGCAGAACAATTGATGAAGCTCCGAGTGGATCAAAGTTTGCAGTTGGAACAGAGATTAATCTTGTAAACCGATTAAATGCTAAATATCCAGATAAAGAGATTGTATCACTATCACCTTATCAGTGTTTATGTACTACTATGTATAGAGTCAGACCTAGATGGTTACTAGCAAGTCTTCGAGCAATCAAGGCGGGGAAACCAATTAATGTTATTAAAGTTGACGATAAAACAAAAAAATATGCTATGAAAGCTTTAGATCAAATGTTTAAAATTTCATAATAAAGGTGTGTTATGTCTATTTATGCCGATTACAACGGGACGAGTCAGCTCAAAGACTCGGTAAAACAATATTTAATAAAAAGATTAGATGGACCATTTGGAAACCCTAATGCAATTCACTCTATTGGTAATCAGATCAAGAGTGCTTATGAAAAATGTAGAGTTCATTGTGCTGAGATGCTAGGTGCTGAAGCTCATCAAGTTATTTTTAATTCAGGATCTAGTGAAGGAATTTCACAAGTTTTTTATTCTCATATTGCTCGGTCAAATTGTAATAAAAGAATATTAACTTCTAAGATCGAACATTCTGCTATCAGAAATGCTTGTAAGACATTAGATGGCCTGGGATTTCAAGTAGATTATCTAGATACAGACTCAGATGGGAAAGTAATTATTCCCAAAGGAGACGAAGGGTATTGTATAGCTGCTTTAATGGCGGCAAATAATGAAACTGGTGTGATCCAGGACTATGAAGAATTTGCTAAATGGTGTGAGAGCACTAATACCCCTTATTTTTGTGATACGACTCAATTAATAGGTAAAACAAAGTTCAACTTCAAAGAGTCTAATTTAGACTTTGCTATTTTATCTGCTCATAAAATTGGGGCCCTTGGTGGTTGTGGGATATTACTTGTTAAAAAACCCGAGAAATTAAAACCAATTATTTTTGGTGGAGGTCAAGAGTACTCTCTACGGGGTGGAACTCAAAACTACATAGGTGTTGAGTGTTTAACTGTAGCTCTTCAAGATATTTTAAAGTGTGAGAAGAAATTTCAAAGCCTTGAGCTAAGAAAAAATGCATTTGAAAAAGAGATAAAACATGCAATCCCAGAAGCCATCGTAATAGGTGAAGCTGTAAAGCGACTACCTAATACAACTCTCTTATCTATCCCTGGCATTCATGGTCAAGCGTTGCAGATTGAACTAGAAAGTAGAGATATTTTTGTGACCACTTCATCGGCCTGTTCAGATAATGAACCTGAAACATCTGCTGTTTTAAAATCGATGGGAATTCAAGACGATGTAGGTAGAAGTGTTGTGAGAATAAGTGTCGATTGTGATGCCTCAGAAGATGATTACTCAAAAATTAGTGACGCTATAATTAAAGCCCATAAAACTTTAAAGAAAATTAAAATTTCATAATTATTTGCAACTAATAAACTTTAACCCCACTTAAAAATCTTTTTTGGGTACTGTTGTCCCATAGATCATACTTCTTATCTTCTACTAAATTAATAAAGCTTAAAAAATAATTTTTCCTATTATACTCAAAAATTATTGCATAGAAGTAGTCATCTTCAATCAATATTTTCTTTCTTCTTATATTATAAGTTTTTTTCAATCTTATCTCATACCCTATTTCTCCAATACATCTTTTCTCATCTTTTGGATAATATAGTGCTATTTTATGTTCTCGTAAAAACAAGCAAGCTACCCTTGCATTATCAGTATGAAAATTTTTTTCAATCCTAAGGTTTTTAGAATTTTTCCAATTTGAATCAATAACTAGTTTTCCTTCCTTTTCAAATTTAAGAAACTCGGATTCTAAAACTTTAAAAAATTTACTTTCATCATCGATCTTTTTAACTCTCTTATTAAAAAACTCACCAGTTTGAGAGTAAATACAAATTGAAAATAGAGCTAACATTAATTTATAATTCACGATAACACCTAAAGCCTACTTTTATATCATTGCTCTCAATTAACTTTAACCTCTCACCCGTAACCGAACTAATAAACCTAAAATCAATTTCCCGATGACTTAATCCATTCCACTGAAATCGGTGTGTTAAGTTATGCCAAAAACTATCTGAGCTAAAATAGAAAGAACTAGATACGACATTAAAATCTTTATCTGTCTTATTATCTAATGCTTCCAGTATTCCCCCTCTAATATCATAGGTTCCCATCCATGAGACATTATTTGTGTCTTGGAACTTAAGTTCACTTTTTCCTATACAATTTTTTGTATAAATAACATTACAACTGATTTTAGAAATATCTTCAAATAAATTAATCTTTGCTCGCTTTGAATAAGTCATAGCATCGTATATTTTGGCAGTAAGAAGCTTTTTGTTTTGTCTTCTACAATAATCATGCATTTGTTTTAAATTAATATCATCAACAGGAAAATAGCTTCTCTGGCTAGGTTTTATCTTTTTATTGTTTGAAAAGTTATAATCTTTTCTGGTCACCAAAAACTTATCAATAAAAATATCTTTATCATTGATCCAGTCAACAGATTCTTCACGCTCAATATTATTTAAGGCGTTTTCCGTATTTAGAGGGCTATAAGTATATTTTCCTCTTGGAAGATAAGTTTCATGACATCTTGATTGAAAATTAACTTTTCTTATTTGATTTTTACCAAATAGGAAAGTTAAATCAACTCCATCGTTATAAGAGTTTTTTGAAATAAATCTTTTTTCTTTTTTTAAAAATATTTTATTCTCTTTAGGTCCTATATTAACAAGTTCATTTTTTGCTTGATAATCTAAGTGACACTCTAATATCTCAGGATTGCATTTTAAAAAATCACGACCTACGTACTCAGGATCCCAGTCTGTATTACAAGGCATTTCACTTAAATATGGATAATCCCCACTTTCCCATAGATAATGGATGTGCTTAATGGCTTTAGCCAAGGCAACCCAGTCTTTTTCTTTGCTAAAAGATTCTGACTTTTTTAAACTTGCATCTGAATTTTGTTTAAATAAAAACCACATAGATGCGAGAGTAAAACAGACAAGAAATAATGAAACTAATATTCTCTTCATATATACTATTTTAAGATACCACTTAGACTCAAAAAGGCGAATCATGGAATGGATTAACGAAATTAAAAAAGAAGATATTTCAAACAGAATATTGTCTTTTGAAGACTATATGGAACTTTTTGAAAAAGATCCAAGAAAAGAATGCAGGCCAAGCTGTGTGTATTTTAAAGATATGTTCGAATTCTTTGGAACTGATGAGCATCACACATTTAATTTATTTAAAACTTCTTCTCCATCATTTTCGGCAGTTCAAGGTCAGCACGTCCCTCAAGAAGAAATTTTTGAAAGTATTTCGAACTTTGTAGAGGAAGGTTTTAATAATAAATTTATATTACTTGTTGGTCCTAACGGATCATCAAAGTCTAGTTTAATAAAAAAAATCATGGATGCTGGAGAAAGCTATTCAGTAACCGATGAAGGATCTCTATATACTTTTAGTTGGATTTTTCCAGTTGATAGTTATATTAAGGGTGGCCTTGGTTTTGGGACAGAGAAGAAACAAAAAGTATTAGATACCTATGCTTATATTGAAGATAGAGAAGTTAGTGCCATCTTAGGTTCAGATTTAAAAGATCACCCCATCTTATTAATTCCCATCAACAAAAGAAGAAATATTCTAGATCGTTTATTTAAAGATCAACCAGATTATTTAAACTCAATTAAAAAATCATATTTATATAACAGTGAATTATCAAAAAGAAATAAACTTATCTTTGATAGTTTATTAAAAACTCACAAAGGTGATTACCTAGAAGTTTATAAATATATCAGAGTTGAGAGACTCTTTATTGACAAGCGACTCTCTAATAGTGCTGTAACTATAGAGCCGCAAATGCATGTTGATGCTAATATTCAACAAATAACAATGGACAAAAGACTCGCCTCCCTTCCTGCTAGTCTTCAATCATTAAACCTCTTCTCCTTAAGCGGAGAAGTGGTCATGGCAAACAGAGGAATTTTAGAATTTTCTGATATCTTAAAAAGACCAATTGATACTTATAAATACCTTCTTACAACTTTAGAAAACCATGCTATTAACCTAGGTGGTATTATAAGTGAATTAGATGTTTTATTTATAGGCTCTAGTAATGAGTTGCACTTCAATGCATTTAAACAACATCCAGATTTTAATTCTTTCAGAGGAAGGTTTAACTTTATTAAAGTCCCTTACCTATTAAACTATCAACTTGAAGAAAATATTTATGATAGCCAAATTGAAAGTTTAAAAGATAGATGCCACTTCGAAAAACACGCTCTTATGACGTTATCTTTATGGGCAGTCATGTCTAGGCTTAGAAAACCAAATGTAAACAATTATCCAGATAAAAAATTAGGCTCTCTTATTTCTATGCTTGATCCATTACAGAAAGCTTTATATCTTGCCGACAACAGTTTACCCGAAAATTTCTCACATAAAGAAAAGCAAATCATGCAGGCAAATTTCGATTTTGTCTGGGATGAGTATAAAAATGATCCATCTTATGAAGGTTTATTTGGAGTCTCTCCAAGAGATATAAAGCAAATTATTTACGATCTTGCTAATGACTATAAACTGGTTACTTTTATAGAGGTTTTAGACTTTTTAAAAGAATTTAGTGAAAGAAAAAATGAATTTAGCTTCTTAAATATTGAGCCAGAAGGACAATATCATAATGCTTATAAATTAATTGATTTGATTGAAAGCTTTGTGCTCAATCAATTTGATGATGAAGTACGAAGTTCTCTAGGTTTAGTAGATGAGCGTTCATATGAAAATTATGTTTCTAAATATGTTCATCAAATCAGGGCCTATATCAAAGGTGAGAAGATAAAAAATCTAGTTACAGGGAAACACGAAGAATGTGACATGTATTTCATTGAAGAATTTGAAAATAATGTTCAGGTAAAAGACAATCGCGATGATTATAGATCTCACGTCATTTCAAGACTAGGGGCCTATTCAATCGATAACCCGGGAACCAGTTTAGTGATGACCGAAGTTTTCCCTGACATTATTAAATCGCTCCAAGAGTCCTTTAGAGATGAACAGAAAAAAGTCATTCATGAGATTGGTAAATCATTAGTTTTTTATATTTCTGATAATCATGATGCGATAAGTAATGATTCTAAGCAAAGAATTGAACTCTTATTAGCCAATCTGAGAGATCAATATAAATATAGTACTGAAGGTGCCTTTCAAATGCTTCAATATCTCATAAAAAAGAGCTATTAATAGTGAGTGAGAAAAACTACCGAATTTATTGATGATTCTTATATCGTCACCTATACGGTCAATCAAGACGATCATAATTCTAGGTTAGATAATTTTCTTCAAATTCACTTTCAAAGTTTCTCAAGAGAAAAAATTAAAAAATTTATTGCTAAGGGTTATATAAAAATCCTAAATAGAAATCAAGTTCTTAAATCTTCTACCAAGGTAAAAGAAAAAGAGATTGTAGAAATCACAACATTTAAAAAAGATTTTCCACTTGAGAGCTTTAATGGGCAAGAAATCCAAGAAGAAGAGCTTCCGATTCTCCATAAGACAAATGAATACGTCATCATTAATAAACCTCCATTCATGGCAACTCACCCGACTGGTAAACATCTATTCTATGTTGCTACTGTGATTCTTGAAAAGATGTTCTCTCAAAAGTTCAACTCCGTTCATAGACTAGATAGGGAAACTTCTGGTGTTATGATCATTTCTAGTGAGATGAACTTTTCAAGTAAAATGACGAGGCTTTTTGAAAAAAGAGCAATTACTAAAGCTTACTTTCTTATAGGTCATAATAATTTGAAAAGAGATCTACCAATTACTGCTTTTGAAGAGTTAGGAGAAAAGCCTGATTTTAAACCGGAGTTTTTTACTCATTGCTTTCCCAAAGGATCAGGAGAGGGAAAAGTAAGTGAAACTAAATTTGTAGAAATTTATAAATCTAAAAAGTATATACTTGCTCTAGCATTCCCAAAAACAGGAAGACAGCACCAAATTAGAGCACATGCCGCCCATCATGGCTTCCCTCTCTTAGGTGATAAATTATATAATGGAGATATTAACATTTTTAGGCGCTTTAAAGATAAGCTAGATTCTCAAGACGATATTGATAAGATGCAGATTGCTAGACATGCTCTTCATGCTATTGCCTTGAAAATTCCTGAACCTGTCGATAATTTGTTTATTGCACCTTTGCCTAAAGATTTATCTAATTGGATAGATCAAAATTTAGACTTGGAGATGGATCAATTGAATCTTAAAATTAAAAATTTAATAAAAGAGTATTTATGAGTATTTTTTTTATCGTATTTAGTATTTCTTATATCATCTTAAGTTTCTTATTGAGGCACTTTATTAAAGTTTCTATCTTTAAGCCTTTTGGTTATACAAAGTTCGTCTACATCATAGACTTTTTTTTCATTTCATTCATTATTGGCAATATTCTAGTCAGAAGAGGATATTCACTTGATTTCTTAAAAGCTTATCTTAAATCTGGATATATCTTCATAGGAATTACCTGGGTCTTTTTTATTACTTATTTCCTTAATAGAGTTTTTACGAAGTCTAAAAATCAAAGTCCCTCTAGAAGACAATTTTTGCGTAAAACGATTGGAGGAGTAGGCTCACTTGGAGCTGGAGCTTTAGCATACAAAGGATATAAAAGTGCCTTTGAACCACTGGTCATCAGTGAGTCAATTCCACTTCCAGAGAAATTTAATTCTTTAAAAGGAACAAAAATCGTTCAAATTTCAGATCTACACTTTGGCCCAACACTCAATGGAGACTTTGCTATTGAGGTTGTAGAGATGACTAACAAATTAAATCCTGACTTAATTGTGATAACTGGTGATATCGCTGATGGTAAAGCTTCCGAGATAAAAGATATGCTCGCTCCACTTAGAGATTTAAAATCGAAGTACGGGGTCTATTATATAGTGGGAAATCATGAGTATTATTGGGGTGTT
>Ga0114952_1003500_pt1 | contig 11121 bp, 3 predicted proteins | sample SidtaG_2_FD_87303 | JGI IMG/M metagenome (GOLD analysis project Ga0114952, IMG submission 87303) | Marine algal microbial communities from Sidmouth, United Kingdom - Sidmouth_Asex2 metaG | ecosystem: Host-associated > Algae > Red algae > Unclassified | place: Sidmouth, United Kingdom | collected... | reverse complement strand
TCATTAACAACATTTCCATTAAATTTTCTGGACCGGGGTTTGTTGACCCAATAATAAAAATACGTGTTCCTCTTATAGATTCCTCATAAGAAGGTTGAAACTCACCATCACTATAGGTTGATGTGATAACGTTGCCTAATGTTGCACCATATGCTTTGGCTATTTTTTTACCAAGAACTTTACTTTGTGTACATGCAAAAATTTTAGCTTCTGTTATAACAATTGGCATAGTTAACGTGTTGTTTTAGAGTGCGCAAACACTACCTGATTTTTAACGAGGTGCAAATTTAGACATTTATTTCTATCTGAAAAGTATATTGGATGCTAATTTTGTGTGTAATATCGAAAAAAACTATATTTTTGCTATCTACAAAAAGCTCAAGTGGTGGAATTGGTAGACACGTTGGATTCAAAATCCAATTCTTCGGAGTGCGGGTTCGATTCCCGCCTTGAGTACTTAAAATCCTTTAAAAACGTTGTTTTTAAAGGATTTTTAATGTTTTGGGGCTACCTACAGGGCTACTTTAACTAAAAACATGTATCATACTAGCGTTATCAACAGCTTCTTTTTCTAATCGATTATTTATTTCATCAACAAAAGAAATGTCTTCCTTATTATAATTCATAAGATAAAGCATCGTTTGGCCATCAATAATATTATGCAATCCATCTGAACATATAATCAATTTATCCTTTTCATTAATAGTCAACTCTTGATAAGAAATTATAGATTTCCTAACATCTCCTTGAATAGAGCGAGTTACTATGTGGGAGTATTTTGAGGATTCAAATGCATCATTTGATAAGTCTTTCTGAGAAAGTTCATTTAGTAAATTATGAGACTGACTTTCAAACAATAATTTATTTGATGAATAATGAAAAATTTTAATATCTCCTACCCAAAAACATTTAGCCTTGCCTTTCGATAATATAACAGCTCCTAGCGTCGTTCCCATTTTTGAATTATTTTGCTCATGAAACTGACGAATTGCTAGATTTGCTTTATTAACCGCTTTCTGAATGGTCTCCTGATTTATCACATCGATATTTGACAAAAAAGTTGATATACTCTCACATGCCATTTGTGCAGCTACCTCTCCGTTGTCATACCCCCCCATACCGTCCGCAACTATAAATAAATCTATATCTGAACCTATATTTCTTATTAAAATAACATCTTGATTGACTTTCCTTTTTCCTTTATTTGTTAATGCGATTGATTTCATTAATTCCCTGTAGCTTGTATGGTACCACCTCCGTGTTTTGTTACTCTTGGTCTTGTTGATACCTTTACTGGTTTGGCAGAGATACTTTTCTCAGTAGCCTTAGTAGCCCATAAAAACCCTTCGCCAGGTGTTAGAGCACTCATATCTGCAGGTGTCAATGTTGACAATTGTGTAATTGATTTTTGAATATGTTTTAACCATTGTGGACTATTAAATTTATGAAGCAATACAACAGAACTTAATTCAATTATTTCATTTGGAAGACTAGGTGGGTCTTGACTAGCGATCATTATACTAACCCCTTTATGCCTCATTTCCCTTATAGCTGTTACAATATTTCCTGTCAAATCTTTATTGTCCATATACTTATGAGCTTCATCAAAAACAATAAACTTATTAAAGTGAAGACCATTAACGTTTTTAACTGCTGAAAAAATATTAAGCATTATTACAAATAAACCTAATGCTTCATCTTTTACAATAAACTCATCTCTTAGATCTACAACAATTAACCTACCAGGTTTTAAAACATCTCTCATCATAAAGCTATCATCGACATATTCGCGAGCAAAACTTAATTTTTGTCTAGCTAAAGCTTTTTGAGAGTTGCTTAATAACTCAGAAGCTTCAACACTTTCAGCAAGAGCTTCGATAGTGATATTTGATCGATGCTCTTTCATAATTGCTTTTAATTGTCTTATGTATGTAGAATCATTACCGATAGCACCTAAAATGAACATCCAATCTTGTACGTTTAATTCTTTTGAATTAAATGCAATTGGTAGAACCTTAATAGATGGATATTCAGCTTTACGTTCTTCAATTTTATCTTTTGGTGTTAAAATGATAACATCTTCTATGTTATCAGGTTCTGCACCATATCTAGCTTTTAATTTAGCAAGTTCATTTTCTTTATCATTTGGTAAAATCATGGAAGTAAACTCTGGCTCATAATCCATACTTTCACTGTAGTGAAAAATTACTCCCGCTAATGGTGATGGCAATACATTTATATTGCTAAATTGTTTTAGAACCATTTCTGAAATAGTCCCTATAGTATAACTTTTACCTCCACCCTGGACACCAAATAGACTTATTGTATTGGTTTCGCTTAGGTCTATTGCTATTTTCTTTTGAAGAATACTCTCCCCAAGAATACCAAATTGCTCACTAGGAGACGTTTTCCCTATAAGTATATCATATTCTGGCACAATATGCGCTTTAGATTGATCGTCCGATATTAATGGTTTTTCCTCTTCAGCTATACTATGCGCTTCAGTATCTTCAGGTTCAGGGTTTATATCATTCATAGAAGTCTCGTCAACAATAATTTTATTTTCTTCAATTGTTTCATCCGTATCTAGACCCCCTAAATCTGTCTCAATTTCGTTTTCAAGCTTTGACTTGAATTTTTGCATAAATGGCTTTAACTCATTTTTATTTCCAAAAGCTTTGTTCAAATCTTTATCAAAGTCGCTTTCTTCGAGTCTTTTTGTATTCAAATCAGAATAAGGATCTAATATGTCATCAATTAACTTACCACCAAAAGTGAAAAAGGTAGAGTCATTATCTAAAACTGTTTTCTTATGTCTTTCTTTTGCTGCAAAATCAAAAATTAAACCTAGTCTTTTAAATCTTATTGTAAAGCCTGCATCTAGTTTTTGCATAAATGCTAGATATTGATTGTAAGCGTTATCGGACAGGTATTCATATCTATTAGCTCTTTCTAGGTAAAAAGTAAGCAACGATTTCAACTCCTTATTCTTAATCTCACGATCTAAGCGGTCAAATGAGTTATTATATCCTGAATCAAAATGATTTCGCAATGCTTCAATAGTGTTCTCTATTTGATCTAACATCTTTAATCTTAGCGCATCTTTTTCAGTTTCACCCAATGATTTTCTACATTTTATCTCTATCACAGAAATAGAAATTTCTTTTTTAGAAGGATTCATAGAAACCAAAAGATTGTCTGCTCTAGATTTACTGCCAGATGGAAGGTTTTCAAATAAATTTTGATGTAAATCGATAGGGATTAAGAAAGCATCTTTCAACATTTCTTTTTTCTCTAAAACTCGCTTTGTAAATGCAGAACCAATAACCTCAAAAGCCTTGTTTTTTGTAGAATTTAACTGTAAAACTAGAGAGCTGCTTACTGCTCTCAGATCTTCTAATAAAATTTTTATTTTATGTTCATCTTGCTCATTATGTATGTCTAAATTAAACTCTTCAAAATGTGGCCCCAATAAACCTAGAACTTCAGATGTTGGTCTAGTTGTTAAAAAAGATGAAATTCCAAGTATTTCTTCACCAGGAACGTAATCTAATAAAAATGGAATTTTACCATCTTTTGAAGGTTGATCAAATATTTGTGGCCCTAAATTTTTATCAAATGTAATTACCCAATCAGAATAATCATGTAAGTGTGTTAAAAGCACTTTATCTTTATCGTTTAACCTTAGTTGAGTAGAAGGTATAGAAGTGGTGAGTTCTGATGCTAATGCACTACTAACAAAACTTTGGATGTTTTCAAAAAGCTTAATACCATTTGCACCTGTAGTATCATACTTTATTGGTAATTTATTTCCTTGAATAAACCTATTCCATTTTACTTGAGATCCATTTTCATCAACCAAAACAGATGAATCTGTTATTAATCCATTTAAATAAAAATTTCTATCTTCTAATGAAGGTTTTATTAATTCTATAGAAATAGGGAATGGGCTTATTAAAAAACTTAAATGTGATGTATAACTTGATGGGTCTTTAAGAAAATCAGTAATATTATTAATTGAGAAACGCAGTTTAGGAAATAATCTATTCCTTGAAGGTTGTGAAAAAGCTTCAGCTTCCTCAGAAATATTTGATTCTGGGTTAATTAATGTTTTTAAAGACTCTCCATGTTCTATGATTTTGTCATCACCTTTGAATATGCGAACTTCATAATTAATATTTTCAAATTCCTTTTCTTTTTCTAACTCAACAAAAGCATTAGAAAACACTTCTGCATCTCCTGCATTAAATAGATTTACTACTAACTTATCGATATATGGGTGTTGCGCTAAGTAATTTTTTATGTGACGGATAACTAGTTTTAAGCTCAAGTCAGTCTCAACAAAGTTGTCCTTTGTAATATTAAATAGCAACCTTAAATAGTGCTGTAACTGTCTCGATATAGAAGTCATCCCATTTTTTGATTCTTGTGATATTGTACTTAAATACAATCCCCAACCAAATGATAACTCACCGCTATAATTATATGATTTTTGTGAATTTGGTTCTATTAATACTAACTGATTATTCTCTGGAGAAAGATTCCCAATAAAAAGATCTTCTAAATTTTGTGTCCAAGAAGCCTTATGATCAGAAAACTCTTTAGTTTTTCTTTCCCAATCTTCAAACACTTCTATTAACTGAATTGCCCAGGCAAGACGAAGCGGATGTAATGGAGAAATTAATAAAGCTTCTACTTTACTACCGTCTGGCAATTTGCTTTTTACACGAGAAACATCAATCATTTGTAGTTCTATTAAGAACTCTTTTAATTTAGTTTTTTCTTCTAAATCAATTTCATCAGATTCTAATTGCGTTTTTAATTTACTTGTCCATTTTGTATAACTATCAACATATTTTTTGATTTCTTCCTTATAGATAAATATGTTCGTTGTTTCAAATATTCCATCTTCATTTTCATTTGAATTTACTATCGCATCAAAAACTTCCTTTCTTTGCTTCAATAGTGACTTTGGAGCTATATCATTTAATTCACTTGTCACGAATTCAAGCATTTCGAAACCTATAGCAAGTTTATTACTTTTTAATTGGCATTTTACATAACCTAAACTATTGGAGTTTTCCAAAAACTTATTTTCTATTTGTCTAAGCTTAGTGGAAATATTGATTTGATAATTATGCTTGTCTGAATAATTAATATGAAAAGTAGAAGAGTGCTTTTCTTTACCATCATTTATCCAAAGATTTGAGGTTTCTGACGGCTCAGGAATATGGGATTCTTCATCACTTTTTAAAGCATCAATACGATATTTTAAGAATGCTTGCAATACATTATTAAGCTTATCTTTTCTCTGGTTTTCATCTCTATCTATTGCGTCCTCAATAACATAATCAAAATCCTCCGAATCACAGGTAAGTTTGAATGGAAAGGAGTTTTTATGTGTATCCGGATTATCTTTTTTAGCTTGTTCCCATGCTTTTTGAATTTTATAATCTCTAAATTCATCATCTGCATTCAGCATATTCCCGTGCTCATCTTCAGCTAAAACTTTTATAAAATATGATCCTTCTTCTATAATGTTGGGATTAAGTTCTAATGTAACATCTCTATATGGTCTGTTCGAATTTGAGTTTTTTACTTTTCTTAAAACAGTAATTTCTTCTCCGTTACTGCCATTTACCGCCATTAAAATAATTCTAAAGAATTTTAGATCCTTAATGTCTTTAGGGTTTGGATTTGTTCGAAAACGAACTTTTAATTTTGCAATTTTACTTTCTTGAGCGTATAAAACATTGGTTCCCTCTTCAACTTTTAAATCAGTAGATTTAATTTCGTCGGTAATTAGCTTGATGTGCGTGAAATCTAAATCTGGTATTGGCCAATTACTAAAATTCAAATTACTATAATCATCATTTATTGATTCACAAATATCTTGAGCATTTTTAGCTTCCTTTTCGGTTTTTAAAAAATCGACAATATCTTTTTGTATGGAGTCATTTTCTAACCTTAAATCTGCGATTCGATCATATAGAGGCTTGTTAAATGCAGATAATAATTCTACACTTTCCCTATTAAAATTAAGTCTTGATCTTATTTTTTCTTTATGACTCAATAAAATATTATCAGGAATTAGCGATAAATGAAATATATTATTTCCAATTGCATTAGCATCATAATTAGCTTCACTAATAGCTATCAAATAATCGATTATCTGAGAGTTAGTAGGGTCTAAATAATCTATAATATCCGTAGAAATCACGTCATAAATATCATCAGGAATTTCATCAATTAATTTATCTACTAGTTCGGTTTCGATACCTTCTAATGAAATTTCTTTAAAGGTTGCATTACCATAAGAATCTTCTGCAGCTGTTCTACTATTTGAAGGAATTAAGATAAGTAGTGGCTTATCTTGTTTATTTCTCAATTCAATTAATTTTGTAGCAGATATATATCTGTCATCTGATTTCTCATCTTCCGAAACTATATAAAGATCTAAATGCTTATGCTTTTCTTTTATAACATTCCATAGATATTCTAATTCTAAAACTCCTAGTCCTGTAATTTTCATACAATGTCCTGCAGAAGCATTTTCAAAGTCAAGCTTATGTAACTCTAGAATTAGGTTAATAATCTTTTGGTAGTATATATTTATAGTAATTGTATTCATTATTATCTAATCAATTAATTCGTAACGTGGACGTATTCTTTGTAAAATGTATGCGTCACTTAAATCATTATAAAAGCCTATTTGACGTAGTTTCATTTTAAATGAGTCTACATTTTCTTTGAAAGCAAGATGTGTGTTAAGATCTGCATCTTTAAAGCGCTCTTCGGAAAGACCATTTATTATTAAACCATATCTATCTCTAATATTTTCAATAAGTTCTTCTATAGATAGTGTCTTAGTAGTAAACTTATCATCTTCAACATCAAGAACAAGTATTTGTACTAATGTTTCTAGTAATCTAGTTCCCAATACAAATCGTCTTGGATGCTTTTTACTTCTACCCTGGGCCATAAACCCACGTTCCGTATTTTTTTGAGCCAGATTATCTATAAGCTGAACGTGATAACGGTATTGGTATGCCCCACGAGCTTTGAGAATAAGCTCAATATACTTATCAAAATAAGTGTCTTCATACTTTACCATGTCTTTAATAAGTTCCCTATCATCTTCTTCTAGAGAATTATAGAGATTATCCCATTGCGTTTCAAAATAAATTTCAAACCCAATTGGTTTTTCTTCTAATACTGAAAGCGCCTTATGTAAATTTGAAGAATCTGTTTTTTCCAGCTTTAACCTTCGTAAAGCTGCGTTTACTTGAAAAGTTGCTTTAATATAATCGTATACACTATTTGTTAGATTCTCAGCATCTGCACTTGCCAGTTTAGCAATTTTACTTTCATTATTATCAGTTGCATCTATTACAATATTCCAATTATCCTTGTGGTCAATAGTTCCCTTTTCTACCATTTCAGGTAATAGATAAACTAATTTTTGAACATAAATAGATAAATGAAAAGATGTAATTGTTTTTAAATAATCTACGATTACATTTCTCGGTATTTTTCTCTTATAAACCAATAATCGTCTAACGTCATCACAATACAGTTGTGCTTGTTTATCAAGTAAAGGTTTAATTTGGTTTAAAGAGCTATTGGTATCTAAAAAACCTGGTTTGATATTTTTGATAATATGTAACAATCCTAAACTATCTACATCCAACCCATCCTTTATATTTATTTTATTGGTCGTATTATCCCAGCCTTCCATTAAAAAGCTTTTTAAATCCTCTTTAACCTTAGTGTTGGCTCCTAACATTAAATAAACCTGGTCAGCAGTATTGTAATCTCTAGTATGCGCTGCATTTCTTACACGATAACTTTCTAAGTGGATTGGTCTTAATGAAGATATTTTTTCTTTATCTAAGTTACCTCTAAAAACCATATTAACTAAATTACTACGCATCCACAGTTCTGCAGCCTCTTTATTTTCGCTAAATCCTTTTATAGATCCTTCTTCTTCTAGCTTTCCAAAAACACGTTGTAATGTTTCTAAATCTATAAATGAGTTAGCTCTTGCTCGTTGTCTAGGCCTGATACCATTATGCTTTAAAAGCATAAATAGATTTACAAAAATATTATCAATATTTACAGCCTTGGCATCTCCTGCGTAGATAAGCTCATTTCTAAAAAGACTTTCTTCTTTATTTAATTTTATTGCCATAACTATAATTGCATTGTTGCTATACTCAGATGGTTTTGTGCATCCTTGCTAATTTCATAAAACTCTAAATTATCTTTAGTTACTACCACTTTGTTGTATGTTAAGTTTTCTAAAAGATTTTTAAAAATAGTTAACTCAACAAATTTCCCTCTTATGTCATTTAAAGACGGACTATATCCTTTCTGAATGAAATAAAGCATTTCAAAAAGATCTAGGGAGATTACTAACTCTATATGAGTTTCTTTTTTATGTCTAAAAATGAGACTATCCGGTTCATATTCTAAATATTTCACAAGATGATCTGTACGACTAACAAATAATTCAAAATCATTCAAATCAAATAATCTAAACGATTTACTAAAAGGATCTTTAATCTCTGAAGAACTTAACACCAAGTGCTTTTGCCATATCGCTTCATTTTCGCAACCTTCGTTCATTGAAATAGCTTTAGAAATAGAAGATTTCAACTCAATTAATGGACTATGTGGAACTTTACTGTAAAGCGCTTTAAATATTTTCTTTAATTCTGTTCTGTTTCCTTCCTTTTTAAAACCTGTCCAACTACAACCTTTATAAGGCATAATTTCAATGGTTCTAGAATAGCCGCTAGATACATTCTCCAAAGCAATAGTTTTCAATCCTTTTCCTTCTGACTGAACTATCTTTTTTAATGTATCTGAACATCTTTCAGTAAATGCTACAGAAGACATTAAATCTGTACTTAAAAATGTTATCACTTCCTCTTTAGTCTCCTCACGATTAGTTACATATTTAATTACAACTTCTGATGAATCTATTGAAGCATTTAGGGCTTCATAAAAACTTAATAATGATTGATAAGGCAAACGTTTTTGATAATTACTGATACGTCCTTCAAAATATTGATGTCTTATGTATGTTTTTTGGATTGCCTTAATTTTATTAAGTAATTCTTCTGTTTGCTCGTGAGCAGGAACCCAAATTTTATGATTATTAAAATCATCTAATAGGTTAAATTCTCTATCTGAAAACTCTAGATATTGTCTATTTACGTGTTGCCCAAAAAATAAATCTCTATCTAAATTTGGTATCGCTACGTTTCCAATATCTGTTTCTCTTAATAGTTTTATAAGCCTATCATTATCACCCGAATCTTCATAGTCTGAATTTGTAAGATTGAAATAATATAGCTGCCAATATTCTTCAGGTCTATTTTGAAGTCTCGTATAGACATCTTCCACTTCTTCACAACTATAATCTCTAGAAATCATAAATGCGATATAAGATCTCAAGTCACGCATAGTAACATGTAGTTCCCTTTTTAAACCAACCGTACGCAATAGCCACTCCATTCTTGTAATGACTTCGTCTCCAGACGCAGGATCGTTTAATGAATCTACATTGTATTTTATAAAACATTTGTTAGCTATAGAGCAACCTTCACATTTATTCCAAAGACTTTTTTTGGTTAGTGCTTTTACTTGTTGTCTAAACAAACTAGGCTCTTGCCCATCTGTAGAAGTTATAGACCTTAGGTTAAGATTTATAATCATTAAACCTGGTGGTAAATCAAAATGTCCTTCCTTGTAAAAATACTGATCTATAGTATCGTGCAGTGACTTATATTTTTCTGAAGTTTTTAAAAACTCAACTAGACGTCCTTCGTTTATTGCAATTACACGTCCTTGTTTTGCATCGTTAAAGTTTTTTAATCCTTGAAAAGGATTGAAAAACGATTCTAATACTTCGTTGTTAATTTTACCTTCTTCATCTTGAGAACCATCATAATTACTTTCGAAAGGTGTTCCATTTACATCAAACTTGGCACCATTTTTATGCCCAAAACGTTTCAAGTTTTTTACACTTGGATCATCTTCTATTTTTCTAATAAAAGCTGTTTTTCCATCTCCTGCGTTTCCTGTTATAATAATAAGTTTAAATCTAGCATCTAGAATATCTGGAATTAATTTTCTATCTAATTTAGATGGCGAATAGGTCAATTGGTCATAATTGGAACCACGATCATTAACACGAGTTCCCCAGTTCCCTGATTTAGATTGACTATATAATGAATTAATATAATCTACTATATCTATACCTTCTACATCTAATTTATGCTCTTTTAATCTATTAGTATTTTCTTCGAATGATTCTTTTAATGCGGAATAAACTCGTTCGATATTGCCTTCGTTAAAATTACGAGCACCACCTTGCCAAAAAGTTTCATTTATCAAAACTTGATTATCCACTTTGATAATTATCTTAAGCTTATCCCCAAATGAAATTGATGTTTTATAACGTGTAATTGTTTCCTTAAATTTATTTAATGAAGAATGAACCGTCTTCCTAATTTCACTATAGACAGCCATTTCATTTAATAGCTTAATCCTTGTGCTATCTTGGCCTATAATAACTTCTGTATGGTATAATTTACTATCCTGAACACCTTGGTTATTCGTTTTATTTTCTTCTAGAAGATTGTCTTCACCAATTTGCTGAAGGTTTTCCAACATTTCTTTTGCAGTTGCGAAACGAGTAGTTGAGCTCGTTCCTATAGATTTTAATAAGAAATTTGAAAAAGCTTCCGAGATCCTAGCATTAAACTCCTTCGGGTTTGTTGGTGCCTGACTAACGCTAGGTACTCTAAATTGAGGCCAAGGATATTTTTTAGTAACTAATTCATACAACGTTATTCCTAATGCAAAGGTATCTGCAGAAAAATCCCAATTGATATTATGCCCATCTAATAAATCTGGTGCTAAATATGGATTAGTGCCTACATACGATTTGTCATTTTCTTTTAATGATGCTACATTAAAATCAATAAGCACAAAACGTCCTTTGTTATCCCAAATAATATTTTGAGGTTTTACATCTCTATGTAATATTGGTTTTTCTCTAGTCTGAAGATACTCTAAAGCAGAAAGCATTTCAGTAGCTAACCTATAAAC
>Ga0114952_1003492_pt1 | contig 11139 bp, 9 predicted proteins | sample SidtaG_2_FD_87303 | JGI IMG/M metagenome (GOLD analysis project Ga0114952, IMG submission 87303) | Marine algal microbial communities from Sidmouth, United Kingdom - Sidmouth_Asex2 metaG | ecosystem: Host-associated > Algae > Red algae > Unclassified | place: Sidmouth, United Kingdom | collected... | reverse complement strand
TGCTATTATTGCTAATAAAATTGTAGCAACACTAAATTCAACAGGAACGCCCGCTGTATTTATGCATGCTGCAGATGCTATTCATGGCGATTTAGGACTTATACTTAAACAGGATGTTGTAATATGTATTTCAAAAAGTGGAAATACACCTGAAATTAAAGTTCTTGTTCCTTTAATAAAAAGTGCGAAAAACAAAATGATTGCTATTACTGGTAATATAGATTCTTTTTTAGGACAGCATGCTAATTATATTTTAAATGCTTATGTTGAAAAGGAAGCTTGCCCAAATAATTTAGCTCCAACTACTAGCACCACAGCACAACTTGTAATAGGTGATGCACTTGCCATTTGTTTATTAAATTTGCGTGGCTTTTCAAGTAACGATTTTGCTAAATACCACCCTGGCGGCGCTTTAGGAAAGAAGTTGTATTTACGTGTTAAAGATATCTCTTCAGTAAATGAAAAACCTAAAGTGACACCAACCACTAATATTAGAAATGTTATTGTTGAAATAACTGAAAAAATGTTAGGAGTTACCGCTGTTGTTGAGAATGGTGAAATTATAGGGATTATAACGGATGGTGATTTACGTAGAATGTTAACTAAAGTAGATGATTTTACGGCATTAACTGCAAAAGATATTATGGGTGCTAATCCTAAACGTATTCAGGCGGAAGCTATGGCTGTTGATGCTTTAGAACTTATGGAGGCTAATGATATTTCGCAATTACTAGTTGAAGAAAATGGTAAATATGCTGGAATTGTGCATTTACACGATTTAATAAAAGAAGGCATTATATAATGGCGAAAAAAAATATTAATGAGATGTCTTTTTTAGATCATCTTGAAGATTTACGTTGGCACTTAATTAGAATAATAATTGCTATTGTTTCTGTAGCAACATTTGCTTTTATTTTTAGTCGGTTTATTTTTGACCAAATTATTTTTGCGCCATTGAACATGAGTTTCCCAACGTACAACCTGCTATGCCAAACTGCAAAGTTTTTTGGTATTGAAACAACATTTTGTGCAGAAGAAATGCCCATGATATTACAAAACCGAACCATGTCTGGTCAATTCTCCGCAGATATCTGGACTGCTATTTTAAGTGGTTTTATTATTTCTTTTCCCTACATTATTTATCAACTTTGGAAATTTATTAGCCCAGGATTACATAGTAATGAGCGTAAACATTCTAGTGGTTTTATACTTATTTCATCTATGCTTTTCTTTATTGGTGTGCTTTTTGGCTACTATATTGTAACGCCACTATCACTAAATTTTTTAGCTAATTATAGTATTTCTGCAAGAGTGGATAATCAAATAGATATTAGTTCTTATATAGAATTAGTAAGAATATCTGCTTTAGCATCAGGGTTAATTTTTGAATTACCAATAATCATTTATTTTTTAACAAAAATAGGATTGGTAACGCCAGATATATTAAGAAAATACAGAAAATATGCACTTGTAATCGTATTGATATTATCTGCTATAATTACACCTCCAGATGTTACAAGTCAGATTATTGTAGCTATTCCAATAATAATTTTATATCAGGTAAGTATTTATATTTCTAAAGTTGTAGTTAGAAATCAATTAAAAAAGGATAAACAACGGTCCAAAAATTAGTAAAGAATTAATTGCGACGTTATCATATTGTATATGATTTTACTACTTTTAGCGTTCAGTATATAAAGATATGAAATTAAGAGCCGAAAATTTAATGAAGTCCTACAGTGGGCGAAAGGTCGTAAAAGATGTTTCCCTTGAGGTAAGCCAAGGAGAAATAGTTGGGCTTTTAGGACCTAATGGTGCTGGTAAAACCACATCCTTCTACATGATTGTTGGCTTAATAAAGCCTAATGGTGGTCATATTTTTTTAGATAATACTGAAATCACAAAATACCCGATGTACAAACGTGCGCAAAACGGTATTGGTTATTTGGCTCAAGAAGCTTCCGTATTTAGAAAATTAAGTATTGAAGATAATATTTTGAGTGTGCTTCAGCTTACAAAATTGAGTAAGAAAGAGCAACTTGCTAAAATGGAATCTTTAATTGAAGAGTTTGGTCTTGGCCATATTCGTAAAAGTCGTGGCGATTTATTGTCTGGTGGCGAGCGTCGTCGTACAGAAATTGCTCGTGCATTAGCTACCGACCCTAGTTTTATTCTTTTAGATGAACCTTTTGCAGGTGTTGATCCTGTTGCGGTTGAAGATATTCAGCGTATTGTAGCACAACTTACCAAAAAGAATATTGGTATTCTTATTACCGATCATAATGTACAAGAAACACTTGCTATTACAGATAGAACGTATTTAATGTTTGAGGGTAGTATTCTTAAAGCTGGCAAACCCGAAGAACTTGTTAATGATGAAATGGTGCGTAAGGTATATTTGGGACAAAATTTTGAGTTACGTAAAAAAAGAGTTAGGGAATAGTTTTAATAAACTACGCGCTAGCTTTTGGATATTGATATTATACTAAAAATATCATTTAATTAAATGCTAGTTTTTATTAGCCGCAGCATTAGCTATATTAGGATAAGTCCAAATAAAAGTCCTTCTATCTATCAACCCAAACTCACCACCGTTATCCCATACTATAGGTTTAATCCCTTTTTTTAAACAAGCTTCGGAAAAATATGTTGCATGTTTTAATCGTTCAGATGCATCTGCCAAAATATTTACACTACCCCATTCGCCCATTATTACAGGTAAACCTTTAGATATAAAATTAGTTTCTATACTGTTCAATAAAGCGTCGATATCGGCTTTATCTTCATTTGTACCCCAATCTGGATCAGTACCCTCAAGAGCAAATCGATATGGAGAATAAGCATGTATTGAAATAATTACGTCTGGATCATTATTAGGAATTACAAAATCGTTCCATGCCACTTGAGCCACAGATGCCCCGTAAGGTGCAATCATAACTTTTCGCTTAGCATTATTACCACCAGTTAATCTTATAGCACTTAAAATTGTTTTATAATAATCGTTTAAAACATTTCGTCCTTCTTGTGTTCCACCACTCCATTCTTCGGGCGTGTCTATATGTCTTGGTTCATTTAATAATTCAAAAATTAAATAATCGCTATAATTTTTATATTGATTTGCAATTTGCGTCCACACTTTATTAAGTTTAATTTTAGTCGTAGTTGATTGACTTAAAGTTGGTACAATCCAATCATCATCATGATGCACATTAATTATAACATACATCCCTTTTGATAATGCATGGTCTATTATATTGGTTATACTAGAAAAATAGCTTTCTTCTATTTCAAAATTTGGAGCATCTCCCATATTATAACCCCATGTTACAGGAAGTCTTAAAGTTCTAAAACCTCTTTTAAAAACCTCATTTATAAGCTCTGTACTTGGTAACGGGTTTCCCCAATAAGTTTTATCGCTATTAGTTACATCAAAAGTATTTCCTAAATTCCAACCAGACCCCATGTCTGCTACTAATTGAGAAGCTGTAATATTTCTCACAATACCTACACCATCTACAGTTTCTTCTTGCTCTACTTCTACTTCAGTCTTACTACTATCATCAGAAGATGAGCATGAAAAATTTAATAATAAAATACATAAAAATGCTTTTAATATATTATTCATAATTGTTATATTTTAAATTAGTAATTAATATAGATTTTTGTTTAAATTACAACTCGTACATTTTTTATAAAAACCTTTTACGTAATATTTAAAACGTGTTTGGCATTTATTTATTTTAAAAACCTATTGTTGTAATTTATCATTTGCCTCTTTTAATAATTTTTTTTGGTAACGTCCTTGAACAATATCCACAATTACTAAAACCACAATTACAAAATAGAATGTTGTTTTGCTCATTGGTACAATCTCGTTTCCAAAGAATTTTAAATGTGCTAAATGCCCACCTTCAGTAACTAGCATAATGCCAACAATAAATAGAATAAATAATCCTAATACTTCATACATTCTATTTTTGGCTAAGAATGCAGAAATTCTATCTGCTAAAAACAGCATTAATAATCCACTAAAAACAATAGCAATCGCCATGATAATAAACGCTGTGGTAGAACTCTCAATAGCACTTGTTAAGCCAATAGCAGCCAAAATAGAATCAAAAGAAAACACCAAATTCATAATAACAATACTAGTTATTGCCGCATTTGCAGATTTCATTCGGCTCGCCCCCCCTTCAATATCATGCGTCAAATCTGTATTACGAATCATGTGCCAGATTTCTTTAATTGCAGTATAAATTATAAAACCACCGCCTGCAAGTACAATTAAACTATGACCATTAAAAGCAAAGTTTAAAACTTCATCAATACCACCTGTTAACCAAGAAAATGGCTCTTGAAAATAGTCAATAACGGATACCAAAACAAAAAGCAATATAATCCTTAAGCCTATAGCAATTAAAATACCGACTTTCCGAACGCGTTTTTGGTCTGCGACTGGTGCTTTTTTACTTTCTAATGAAATGTATAAAAGATTATCAAATCCTAAAACAGCTTGTAAAAGCACCAACATTAATAGTGTGAAAATATTTTCTAACATGAGTAAAAATTTATTTTGAAGTTAAATTGTCTAAAACAGACATGATGATGTAAAGTAATATTATAACTGGAATTGCAGTGAATTGTAAAACAATTAACAATACGATACATAAAATTATAAAGATGTAACGCACCACATTATCTTTAAAACTATAATTTTTAAATTTTAATGCAAATAGCTTAATGCCAGAGTTTAATAAATAACAACTTAGAAACGTAAGTGCTAATAAAACCCATTTATTAAGAATAATGGTGTTTATAATATCACTATTCTGAAATTCAATAATTAAAGGAAGCGATATTATAAGTAAAGTGTTTGCTGGCGTTGGAAGCCCTTTAAAGTATGTTTGTTGGTCTTCATCTAAATTAAAAGTTGCTAATCTAAAAGCTGATGCCAAAGTAATTAGTAAGCCTAAAAGCGGAAGTAATGGTAAATTAAAGTCTATACCAATGGAGTTTGATACCCAACTGCCATCTGGTATATTATCTATTTTAACTGTTAAACTTAATAACTTATACATGATTACACCAGGCACTAAACCACTTGTAACCATGTCTGCTAAAGAATCTAACTGCAAACCCAATGCACTTTGCACATTCAATTTTCTAGCAGCAAAACCATCAAAAAAGTCAAAAAATATACCTAAAAAAACAAACAAAGCAGCAGCTATAAAATTATTATTAATAGCTAGAATAACAGCTATACATCCGCAAAACAAGTTTAAAAGCGTAATTGCGTTAGGTATCTGTTTTTTCATATTGTTTTGTTTTAATTTTGTAAAAATAGCAAACAAATTCCGTCTAATATCAAATAAACTATGTGATTATACTAAAATAATTTGAACTAGTTTTCTATAATTCAAAGCCTAAAATTTCAGATTAGCCTTAGCTATATTAAATTTTATAACCATGATGTATTAAATAAATAAAACAATTAATAGTGTAATCACATAGTTTATTTGATATAAAACAATATCTATTATATTTTGAAGTTTTAAAGATTATAAATTATGTGCATCTTTGTAAAAAAAAATTGCGATTGAGACTTTACATCACGACATTACTATGTCTCGTATCTGCTTCTTTATTTAGCCAAACCGTTAGGAAATATTCTAATGAGTTTATGAATATTGGTGTGGATGCTGCCGCATTGGGTATGAGTAGTGCTGTAACATCACATTCAGCAGATGTGAATTCTGGATATTGGAACCCTGCTGGCTTATTAAAACTAGAAGACAATCAATTATCCTTAATGCACTCAAGTTATTTTGCAAATATTGCAAATTACGATTACGCTGCTTTCGGAATGCCTTTAGACGATGAAAGTGCCATTGGAATATCTATAATTCGTTTTGCTGTTGATGATATTTTAAACACCACACAACTTATTGATGCTGAAGGCAATATAAATTATGATAGAATTAGTTTATTTTCTACTGCAGATTATGGTTTAACATTTTCCTATGCAAGAGCCTTACCTGTTCAAGGTCTTAATTACGGAGTAAATGCAAAAGTTATTAGACGTGTTATTGGCGATTTTGCGTCCTCTTGGGGTTTTGGTTTAGATGTTGGTGTTCAATTTGAAACTGATAACAATTGGAAATTTGGGATTATGGCAAGAGACATAACCACCACTTTTAATGCTTGGGCTATTGATGAAGCTGAATTTGCTACCATTAGTAATGCTGTAGAAGGACAAAACCAAGAGTTACCAGAAAGTACAGAAATTACTATCCCGAAACTGCAAATAGGAATTTCTAAATTGGTAGATTTTCATTACGATTATACTCTTTTAACATCAATTAACTTAAATTTTCGGTTTGAAGAAAATAACGATATAATTTCAACTTCATTTGCTAGTGTTAACCCCGCTTTCGGGTTTGAGTTTGGGTATATTGATATGGTATATTTGAGAGGTGGAATGGGTAATTTTCAAAATGAATTACAGCTTGATAATTCTGAACAATTAAGCTTTCAACCTAGTTTTGGTTTAGGTTTTAAATATAACGGCATTCAAATTGATTACGCGTTTACTGATATTGGCGACCAAAGTGTGGCACTTTATTCCAACGTATTTTCTTTAAAACTTGATTTTAGTATTTTTAGATAATGAAACATCAACTTACACTTATTCTACTTCTTTTTTTATGTATCAAAATAGCTTTTTCGCAACCCAATCAATTATCACCTAAAGCTGAGATTAGTGTACTAACCATTGGCCCAGGTTTATCATTAAATGATGCTTTTGGACATAGTGGTTTCCGAATTAAAGACACAAATAATAGAATTGATATTGTTTACGGCTATGGGGAATATGATTTTGATGCGCCAAACTTCTATTTAAAATTTGTTCAAGGTCAGTTAAATTACTTAATAAGCAAAACTGATTTCACTAAGTTTTATCAAGTTTACGAATATTATAACAGAAGTATAAAAGAACAGGTTTTAAATTTATCTCAAGATGAAAAACAAAAACTTTACGGTTATTTAGTTAATAATTATAAACCAAGAAATAGACGTTATTTATACGAGTTTTTTTATGATAATTGCGCAACTAAAATTAAGGATGTAACACAAATAGCCTTAAATAATAGCGTAACATTTAATAATCCTAACGATTTTGAAGACGCGACATTTAGAACATTAATCCAAAATAACTTAAAAAAAAATTCTTGGGGAAGTTTTGGTATTGACCTAGCACTTGGTGCTGTTATAGATAGAAAGGCAACTCCAGAAGACCATATGTTTTTACCAGAAAACATTTATCGTTTTTTTGAAAATGCCACGATTAGAAATACAAATGAACCACTTGTTAAGGAAAGTCGTTTTTTATATTATAAAAAGCCGATGTCTCAACCTAGTCAATTTTTAACAAGCCCACTTTTTGTATTAGGAATTGTAGCTTTACTAATCATTTACATTACTTATAATGATTATAAGAATGAAAAACAAAATAAATGGCTAGATATTACACTTTTTACATTAACTGGCTTAATTGGCCTTTTAATACTATTGCTTTGGTTTGCTACAGACCATACAGGAACTCACCAAAACTATAATTTGCTTTGGGCTTTTGTACTAAATATCCTGTTTATTGGTCAAGTTATCAAAAAAAAACCAAGTACTTGGTTTGTAAAATACATCAAGTTTTTAATTATTCTACTTTGCCTCTTAACGCTTCATTGGACTATTGGTGTTCAAGTTTTTGCAATTGGATTAATACCGTTACTTACAGCCTTATTTATTAGGTATATTTTTTTAGTGAAATATTACAGTAATCTTTCAGACTGAGACGATAAATTATTGTCCCCTATAGAAAAGAATAGTGCTCATGGTTTTAATTAAAATATTCATATCCAGGAAAAAGCCTCTGTGCTTTATATAATACAAATCATATTGTAGTTTAAGTAAACTATCATCAATTGAAGCTGCGTATCTTGTTCTTACTTGTGCCCAACCTGTAAGTCCAGGTTTAATAATATGTCTTGTTTCGTAAAAAGGCAACATTTGAGACAGTTCTTTTACAAAAAACGGACGTTCGGGTCTAGGTCCAATTAGGCTCATTTCAGCCCTTAAAATATTTAGGAACTGAGGGATTTCATCTAGTCTTGAATTTCTAAGAAACTTTCCAAAAGGTGTTACTCTAATATCTCCTTTCTGCGCCCATATAGCACCTGATTTTTCTGCATTTTTTATCATGGTTCGGAACTTAATAATTTTAAAAATCTTACCATTTTTACCAATTCTATCTTGATAATAAAAAAGTGGTCCACGATTAGCAATAGCATTTCCTACTAAAATAAATGGAATAAATAACGCGCCAAATAAAAGGCCAAATAAAGATATTATAAAATCAAAAAGGCGATGAAAAAACAAGTAAAATTTATTTTGATTACTTCTACTAAATGGAAAATATTTATAAAAATCTTTACCTATAAATTGAACTGGAATACGTTTAGTTAAGTCTTCGTAAACCTTAGTATATTCATTTATTGGAAAACCTTCTTCAAATAATTTTATAAGTGTATAGTAAACTTCCGATGTAATATTTTCCGAACTATAACTAGCAACAACTATTTCTGATAAATTTTCTTTTTTTATAACTTCTCTAATTTGCTTAGGACTATATTCTGTAATAGCATTAAACTTAATGGAGTTTGAGTTGTGCTTTTCGCAATTAACAAAACCAACTATTTTATAATTGGGGTCGGAACTTTTGAAGGCATCGATAATTGTTTCAATATTTGAAGTTTCACCAATAATTAAAACTTTTTTATAAAATCGAGGGGACGCTATGAAAGTTACGTAAACAATTCGCCATAAAAACAACGCGATAAGAATAGCAAAATAAAAGAAAAGAATTTGCAACCTATTATCAGGTAAAACGGGTGTAAAAAATGGTGTTAAAAGATAAAATAAAACAGTTATAGAACCCGTTAATATAATTCCTGTGGAAACACTTTCAATTTTACTAGCCTTTTGTAAATCATATAACTCGAATACAGTTCCAAAAATGTTTATATATAAAATGAGCACAAAAACCCAGCTCCAATTTTCTTTAGTTAATGTAATATAGTTAAAATTAAACGTGTTACTAATAAAATATAATACCAATAATATTGATAAAATATCCAAAATACGTAAGAGTATTTTGCGTTCAGATATATTGAAATGAATGTTACTATTAAACATTGTTAAGGGATATAATGAGAGGCTATAAATATAACAAGTAAAAGTTTATTAAGGCTTAATTATTTTAATACTTTAACCCATTGTTTCTCAATAATTTTCCAATCTAGTTTTTCAGAATATATACGAGCATTTTTAATTATTTGATTGGTTAGCGAAGGAGAAGTAAGCAATCGTTTTATTATTTCAACAAATTCATCAGCAGAATCTGGCTTTACTAAAAAACCATTTTCTTTATGTTGAATTAAAAACGGCATACCACCAACATTTGTGGATATTACTGGCAAACCTAGTGCCATAGCTTCAATAACACTAACGGGCATATTATCAAAATTTGTTGTATTTATAAATATATTATAATTTTCAGAAAGTTTGATCCATTCTTTTTTTGATAGTTTTCCTTTAAAATTTACTTCAACATCTAATTGATTTGCTAACTTTTTTACTTTTTCCAAACTACCATCATTATCAGCACCTACCATACAAAGTTCAGCTCTAATATTTTCATTTTTTAAAGATTCCATTATTTTTATAGCCAAATATGGATTATACATCTCTGAAAACGATCTAACCCACAATAATCTTACATCATTGAAAACCCTCTCTTTAAAGTGGTATTTATTTAATTCGATTGCATTTGCAATACAAATAATATTATTGAAACCTAATGCTTCAAAATTTGATTGTATATACTTTGAAGGTGCTATATTAATATGAGCATTTCCAAATATAAATTGTGATAAATTTGGTGATTTTTTTAAACGATTAGGCAAATTACCTCCATGTAAAATAGGAATATATTTCAATTTAATAATACAACACAATAGACCCACAAAGTAAGCATAGTAAAAATTAAGAGTGCTATACGTATCGATTAGCACATAATCTGCTTTCTTCCTAAATTTAAAACAAACCCATAGCATATCAATTAATCTAAAAAATATATTTTTTTTATTTGAAGCTGAATAAACTTTAATACCACTTTGAATAAGTAACTTTCCCAACACATCAATTGATGATATATTACTATTTTCACTAACACCAGATTTGTTTCCTATGTAAATTAAAGTTTTCAATACATCAATGGTTTTGGTTTCTTTAACATGCTTATACGTTTTGATTTTTTATTTCCAACTGGTTTATATTGAATATTAAGTAGACAAAGCCCATATATGAATGCTGGTGCTGCAATCCGCATGGATGAATGATTTATGGTTAGGAACCAAAAAAAGTAACAAGAATAAAAGAATATATTTGATTTATTTCTTAACCGAAACAATAAGGGTGTTGCCAATAAAATAATAAGAGCTAACATACCGAACATACCATGCTCCGATAAAATTCGACTCATTTCATTATGAGAAGCCGCCTCAATACCTTCGCTTATTTGCCTAAGTTCCTTTATTTTTCCAACACCAACACCTAAAATTGGATTTTTTAAAAATTCATCAATTTCAAACGAAACCAAATCTGCTCGTCCTGTAGAAATATCCATTTTTTCTCTACCTAATGCATCTTGATTGGAATAACGTTTATCAATTAAACCACTTGTTTGAATGGAGGAAAAAAGCCAAATTAACAGTCCGATACTAATGAACATAAAAATAGTTCTACCAATTCTAAATTTTGTTTTAACATTAACTTTCTTGAAATAGAAATATACAAAAGCAATAATCATAAATAACGCTGTTATAACCCCTCCTCTACTAAACGTTACAATAGCTCTATAACTAATACCTGCTATAAGCATGCTATTAATTATTTTTAAAATTAATGATGGTGAATGCATAAAAAACCGAATGCTAAATGCAAACATCCCAAGACCTAAAACTGTTGAAACTTGATTTGGTCCAAAACCACCTGACGCTGCAAAATTAGATCCCGTACCTGTTA
>Ga0114952_1003487_pt1 | contig 11153 bp, 9 predicted proteins | sample SidtaG_2_FD_87303 | JGI IMG/M metagenome (GOLD analysis project Ga0114952, IMG submission 87303) | Marine algal microbial communities from Sidmouth, United Kingdom - Sidmouth_Asex2 metaG | ecosystem: Host-associated > Algae > Red algae > Unclassified | place: Sidmouth, United Kingdom | collected... | reverse complement strand
GGCCTTGGTGCTGTCTGGCGCCGAGCCGGCAGCGAGGGGGAGCGGGAGGTAGTCGACTCGATAGCCAGCCTCGATCACCTTCATGCCGGTGAAGATGTCCTCGCTGTGTTCGAGCAGCGCCATGCCACCGGTCTCAGCGAGTGCCGCTCGGCGATACACCGCATTGGTGCCGACACAGATGGCGCCTCCGTGCTTGTCGCGAGCTCGCATGCCGAGTCGATAGAACTGCTCCTGCTGTGCCGCAGCGCCCCGTTCGACCCAGTTGTCCTGGCTCACTCTGAAGAACTGAGGCGTCTGCAAGATGGCGAGTTCGCCGTCGTCGAAATAGGGCACGGTGTGTTGGAGAAAGTCAGGACGAACGGCGAAGTCGGCGTCGAGGACGATGATGAGATCGCCTTTGGTCTCGCCGAAGCCGTAGTGGAGGTTGCCGGCCTTCTTCATCCAACCGCTGTTCGGTCGTGCGACGTAGTTCGCTCCCCACCGATTGGCTGCAACGTGTACTCGGGGCTCGTGCCGGTCGTCGAGCACATGGACAGCAACGGTGCCGGGGTAGTCCAGCGCCATGGCGTGCCGGATCGTGTTCTCGACAATGGCTGGATCCTCGCCGCACGTGCAGATGAACACATCGACCGACGGGGCAGCGGTGGCCAACATCGCCTTGCGAAACGAGTGGATGCTCCGATCGAAAGCCGGCACTTGCGTCGCCCAGATCATGTTGGCGATACCGCCAGCCACGATGCCGACGGCGAAGGGCAGAAGGAGCAGCAGCCACGATCCGTGGAACGACAGGAACACCAGCGCCGAACCGAGGCAGATGCGAGAGAACGCAGAGAACTGGAGGAAGCGACGGCCATCGTCGGCGACGTAGGACCAGACCTCGTCGTCATCAGGTGGGGTGATGACCGCCTCGACGCCTTCGGTCGAGTCGTCGAGTTCTTGCTTGTCGAGCTTTGGCTTGGCGAGGACGGCGAGGTCGTTGCTGGGATGCATCAAGCGACCACCAGAAGGAGTGCGAGGGGCGCGAGGCCAGCGGCCAAGCAGAGGGTGACGAGCGCGTTCGTCGAGGCGTCAGTGCCGAAGATGAACGGGTCGCGATGCTCGGTTTCGGGGCTCGGGTCGGCAACAACTCGGCTGCCTTCGCCTCGGCGCCAGCGGACAAGGCTGAGGCAGAGCACGGCGCTGCCGGCAATCGCGATCTCGAGCGTTGGATTGGTGGCGAGCAGCGTGGTGTCGGTCGGGGCGTAGGTGTCGATCGGGCTGGCGAGAATCGCTGCGTGATGCAGAATCAGCGCCCCTCCAACGGTTGCAGCCAGCTCGATCACGGTGCGGCCGGACATCCGCCAGCGGTTTGCACCGATGCTCAGAACGATGGTGGCGAGCACGACGAGGGCGCCGCGGTGCAGTTGGGCGCTGAAGATGCGCCATGGCTCGTCGGCAACTCCAAAGATCGGGATCTCGGCAAGCCGTTGGTAGGCAAGCAGTGACGGCTGCTCGAGCGATGATCTGATGGCGTCGTGGGCGAATCCGGCAACTGGCAGCCAAGTGAGCAGGCTGAGCAATGAGATCGTGCGCAAGAGGGCGAGCGATCGGTATCCCCACACCATCAGGTACGAACTGACCACGGCCACGGTCAGAATCGGGCCGACCGCGTGGCTGGTTGCGAGCCAACCTTGACCGATCGCTGCGATGAGACCGACCCCGATGGTGGTGAGGGTCAGCGCTGATTGCAGCGTGACGGCTCGGGAGGGTTGGCGATCCAGGTTCGGCTGCCAGCGGACCGACGCCAGAGCGATGCCCAGCAAGGCAACGAGTGGCACGGTACCCGCACCATCGTCGGTCGACCCGAAGGCGTTCGACAACGAGGCGATGGCGCCGACGGCGCAGAGCGCTGGAATGGCTTTGCCGCCAAGCGTTGCCCCGATGCCGGGAGGGGCATGGGTCGTTTGCTGGTGCATTTGGTGGGCCAAAGGGCGGAGGGCAGTTGCGGGCATCTGGGCACTTTGACTCATCACGGAGAGTGATGCAAGTATTACTTACCGTGGTTGTTGTCACACATCCGTCACATGTAGTCACTCAGGGGGACGTTGTGAGCGCAACGAGCAACTCCCGGAACGCCCGAGGCGCCTGCGCCGAACGCGTTCACACCCTCAAGTTTCGATGGTTCCAGCCCCTGGTTCGAGCCACGGAGATAGGTTGCTCGCCGGGACTCGGGATTGAGGTGGCGTCATGCGTCTGGTGATTGCGGAATGCACGGTCGACTACGCAGGACGGCTCACTGCGCATCTGCCTCGAGCCAAGCGACTGCTCATGGTGAAAGCCGATGGCTGTGTCGCCGTGCACGCTGACGGAGGGGCCTACAAGCCCTTGAATTGGATGAATGCGCCCAACACGCTGGTCGAGTACGAAGACCACTGGACAGTCACCGGCCCCAAGGGTGAGGAACTCCTGATCACGATCCACGAGGTCATCAGCGACACCGCTGTCGAGCTCGGGATCGACCCCGGTTTGCAGAAGGACGGCGTCGAGGCGCACTTGCAGGAATTGCTGGCTCTCGAGCCGGAACGCCTTGGTGATGGTCTGTCGTTGATCCGCCGTGAGTACCCGACCGAGGTCGGCCCGGTCGACCTTTTGTGTCGACATGATGACGGATCAACGGTCGCCATCGAGATCAAGCGCAGGGGTGACATCGACGGTGTCGAACAGCTCACTCGCTATTTGGATTTCCTGAATCGTGTGAGCGACTTGGCGCCGGTTCGTGGCGTCTTCGCCGCTCAAGAAATCAAGCCGCAAGCCAAGACCTTGGCCACCGATCGAGGCATCGCCTGGGTCGAGGTCGACTACGACGAGCTCCGCGGCGTCGAGCGCCCCCAGCAAAAGCTCTTCTAGTCAGCCGCTCTCAAACCGGAGGCTGCAACCCCCGAAAACGTATGGTCCAAACCCGAGGTTTGTGCCCTACCGATTGGTGGGTCACAGCCTCCGGTTTGGCGCCTCGGTTAGTCGAGGAGTTTGCCGGTGAGGCGCTTGTTGATGAGCTTGCGACGTTTTTGGAGTTCGGCGTAGGTGAGTTGATCCATCTCGTTGGGATCAACACCGAAGCCGGCCTTCACACCATCGAGATCGAGCTTCCACTCTTCTTGGGCAACGCCGAGTTGCTGGGCGATCGAGGCACCATGGGTCACTGCGAAGTGGGTGGCGATGTCGGTGACGACCTGGAACATGTCGAGCTGCGGCGCGAGGTTGGCGATGGCGCCGTCGATGAAGATCAAGTTCTTCACGTAGAGCATCAAAGGCTTCGGCATCCGGGCCCCGTAGCCCAGCAGCGCCTTGATGATCCGCTGCAGTTCGGCGATCAACTCGTCTGGCTCGAGCTTGGTGGGGTCGAGCGGTGCCCCGTCGAGACCGAGGTCCTTGATGACCGCGTGGACATCAGTGTCAGCCGGCAGCGTTCCGAGGTCACGAAGAGCGGCCACCTGACCGGGAACGTCGTTCATCGTGGCTGTCATCATCATGCGAAGAAACGCCATCTGCTCCTTCTCGGTCAGGCGCCCGGTGATGCCGAAGTCGACCAAGCCGATGACGCCGCCATCGAGCACGAACATGTTGCCGCCGTGCAGGTCACCGTGGAACACACCATGGAGGAATGCGCCTTCGAGGAAACCGAGCATGGCGGTCTTGACGACCTTCTCGGTGTCGATGCCGGCGTCTTGCATCCCGAGGGCGTCGTCGAAGCTGAAACCGACCAGACGCTCCATCACGAGGATGCGCTGCGTCACATGGTCGGGGTGGGGGCGAGGAACGACGAAGTCTCGCTTGTCGAGCCTGACGAAAACCTCGCCAACGTCGAGGATGTTCGCAGCCTCCAGCCGGAAGTCGAGCTCTTCGATGATGGTCTCGGCGAAGAGTTCGACGAGTGCTGGGGGATTGGCCAACGCGGACACCGGGATGCGGCCAACGAGGAACGGAGCAAGCCAGGCCAGCACCCGAAGATCCTTGCGGACCAACTCGTCGATACCCGGTCGTTGCACCTTCACCACGACGCTCTCGCCGGTCTGCAGCACAGCGGCGTGGACCTGAGCGATCGAAGCAGCGGCCAAGGGTGTCGGCTCGATGCTGCGAAAGATCTTGTGGATCGGCACACCGAGGTCGGCTTCGATCGTCTCGACGACTTTGTCGTAACCAACCGCAGGCACCTGATCGCGGCACTTCTTGCACTCGTTCACGAGTTCGGACGGGAACACTCCTTCGCCAGCGCTGATGATCTGCGCCAGTTTGATGTAGGTGGGGCCGAGGGCTTCGGCGGCCACACGCATACGACGCGAGATGCCTTCCTTCGATGCGTCAGAGCCTCGCTCCTTGATCGCCCAAACTGCCACAGCCCATCCGAGGTGGCGAACAACTGTGATCGCTCGGGTGATAGGAGGAAGTCGAGGTGCCTTGGTGATCACCGGCAACTCTCGGGCCAGCGCCGCCCTCAGACCTGGGACGCGTCGTAGCCACGTAGGCGGACGATCAGCGAGGCTCCAGGGACCCTGTCGGGTGAAGGAGCCGAGAGCGAGATCGTTTGCCTCATCGGCCTCGGGGGTAGCGACATCAGACGGGTCAGACACCACGACAGTTTGGGCGGTCGAACGGACAATTGCGCAGTCAGACGCTTGTGACGTCTGACGGCACCTCACCCGGCCGCTCGTTGGTCGTGACTCGCAAGGGCAGCCGCTTGATGCCGCTGATGAAGCTCGAACGTACATACGACTCGGCTTCGGCCAACTCGAACGAGTCGATGCGGGCAACGAACTGTTCGAGGAGACAGCGGGTTTCGAGCCGGGCCAAGTGAGCACCCAGACAGAAGTGCGCACCGAACCCGAAGGAGATGTGCGGGTTGGGATCGCGAGTGATGTCGAAGCGGTGTGGATCGTCGAAGACCTCGGGGTCTCGGTTCGCTGCTGCGTAGTGCAACACGACCCGTTCGTCTTTGCGTAGCTGGTGACCCTTGTACTCGATGTCTTCGGTGACGGTGCGGCTCATGTAGATCACCGGCGCCGACCAGCGAATGCACTCTTCGACTGCGCTGTCCCAGTACTTGCCGGTCTTGAGCAACTCGTACTGCTCAGGATTTTTGGCGAACTGCAGCAGCCCGTGGCTGATGTTGTTGCGGGTCGTTTCGTTCCCGGCCACGAACAGCAGCCCCACATAGCTGCCGTACTCTTCCGCGGTCAGGTCACCACGCTGCACGTGCCCGACCAGCACCGAGGCAAGGTCATCGGTGGGGTTCTCCGCCCGGTCGGTGTACATCGCTCGGATGTAGGCACTCATTTCTTCACCAGCTTGCGAGCGGGCTTCGTCAGATGGCGAGTAGTCGGGGTCGTCGTTGGTGATGACGGCGTTGCTCCACGCAATCAGCTGGTCGCGGTCGTCTGGTGTGGTTCCCAGCAGTTCACAGATCGCCAACAGCGGCAGCGGCACAGACAGGGCGTCGACGGCATCGAACACGCTGCCGGATGCAAGCGCTTCGTTGATGAGTGAAGCGGCGACGGCGTGATAGTGATCGGTGTAGCGGCGAACGACCCGGGGTGTGAAGCCCTGATTCGTCATGCGTCGGAGTCGCAGGTGCTTGGGATCATCGAGGTTGAGCAGGTGACGGTCTTCGTCGTCGGAGTAGTCGCCCCGAAGGTTCAGTCCGTGAGCGTTGACGAAATGCTCAGTGTCTTTGCTGACAGCGAGCACGTCTTCGTGCCGAGTCAGGACCCATGCGGCATCCCGGAGTCGCTTGTCGGGAATGGTCTGGTGATGGATCGGCCGTTCGGTCCGCAGGCGATCGAGCAGGTCGTGGGGAACACCTTCGGAATAGACCGCGTTGGAAAGCACATCGATGTCTTGGCCCATCATCGTCATGAATTCGACCGTAGTCGACCCCTCGCTCAGCGTTCGATTCGGTGTTGCTCGCAGCGGTGTGCGTCGCCTTGGCGAGCAGGCGAGGCAACCAATACTGTCTCGCGATGGCTCACTCTGAACGTACGACCGCCGCTGATGGAACCGACATTGCCTGGAGCGCTTTCGGTAGCGGTGATGATGTCTTGCTCGTTCACGGCATCACCGAACGCGCCGAAACGTGGGATCCGATCATCGACCGGCTGGCCACGACCCATCGAGTGATCTCGCTCGACCTTCGGGGTCACGGCGAGTCTGGCACCGCCGACCGCTACGACCTCGAAGTGATGGCTGGCGATGTCGCCGCCGTCATGGCCGCTGCGGACGCCGCTTCTCCTCACCTCATGGGTCACAGCCTGGGAGGCGCCGTCGTGTCTGCTGCGGGTGCTGTGCTGCCGGTGGCGTCGGTCGTCAATGTCGATCAGTCGTTGCAGCTCGGAGCGTTCAAGGCAGCGCTCGAGCCAGCCGAGGCCATGCTGCGCGACGAAACGACTTTTCCCGCTGTGATCGCTCAGCTCTTCACCGACATGCGTGGATCACTCGGCGACGCCGAGTTCGAGCGGGTCAGCGCGCTGCGTCGCGGCGACAAAACCGTGGTTCTCGGTGTGTGGGAAACGATGTTCACCATGACCGAAGATGAGATCGCTGCCGTGGTCGACGGTGCGCTCGCCGGCTACAGCGACGTTCGCTATCTCAGTCTGTTCGGCATCGATCCGGGCCCCGACTATGCGGGTTGGCTGCAGCGTCACATCACCAACAGCACCGTCGAGGTCTGGGATGGGGCTGGCCACTATCCGCACCTCCACGAACCCGATCGCTTCGTCGACCGAGTTCGCTCCTTCTGGGCCGGGTGAGGTCGACACCGGCAGGTCTGTTGGCCTTGCTGTTGAGCTGTTGCTTGCTCAGCGCATGCACGTCAGAGGCAGCGTCGCCCCCGATGACTACGAGAACAGCAACTGAGGTTGCGCCGCCTGCCGAGACATTCCAGGTCGAGATAGCGAACTCGAACCTGACCCCGGGAGCGACGGTCCGTCTCACGTACCCGGGTTCGAACCAGCGTGGCGGCTTCTACCTGCTCTACCGGTGGAACGGTGAGGTCTGGGGACCTCCCGTGATCCAGCTCGAGTCGGATCAGAACGGCGAACCAATGCAACCCCGAACCCTCGACACCGGGCCCCGCTCTGACGACGACGATCCGCCGTGGACCGTCGAGGACTACGGCGTTTCAGGTGTGGGGCCGGATCTCGTCGTGCTGCCGGAGACGCTCGAGGCCGGATTCTGGCGCATCTGCAACACGTCGAGAGGGGAGAACTGCCCCCAGTTCAGCGTTTCGACCTGACGATTCGCATCTCAGAAGTTCGGCGGGCGATTCTCGACGAGAGCGGCGACACCCTCTCGGTACTCGTCGCCGCCCATCATCTCGTTCATGCGCTCGACAGAATCGACCACCGACCCACCGACGCCTCGATGCTGGTCGAGGTAGGTCATGTGTCGTGTCGCTCGCAGCGCGCCAGCGCTGACTGACGAGGCGAGCTGTTCGGCGTAGGCGACCGTTTCGTCGAGCAGGCGGTCGGCCGGGTGGATCTGGTTGACCAGGCCCCAGTCGAGTGCTTCCTCGGCCTGGATCACCCGAGATGTCAGCAGCAGGTCGAGGCCGCGCCCAAGGCCGACGAGGCGGGGGAGCACCCATGACAGGCCGTACTCGGGAGGCAAACCGAGCTTGCCATGTGCGGTGGTCATCTTCGCCCCTGGGCTTGCGAAGCGGAGATCGGCGAAGCACGCAAGCGCGAAACCGATGCCAGCTGCAGCGCCGTTGACGGCGGCGATCACGGGCTTGGTTAGCCCGTAGTGACAGGCGAAGGGGTGGTCGAACTCTGGCCGGATGCCGTAGCCCGGAGTGGCAGGGGCAGCGGTCACGCCGGTGTCGTAGCTGCCCTTGTCAGCGTGGGACTCGAGGGCTTGGCTGTCGCCGCCCACCGAGAAACGCTCGCCGTTGCCGGTGACCACGATGGCACGTACCGATGGGTCTCGATCGGCCTGATCGAGACACCACCGGTACTGGGTGTCCATGCGTCCGGTCCATGCGTTGTTGCGATGGGGCCGGTTGAGTGCAATGACCGCAGTGCGCCCCCTGATCTGGTAGGCGACGGCGGTCAGTTCTGGTTCCGGCCCGTTTGTTTCCACGGGCAGTGTTTAGCTCAGAGCTCGCTGGAAGCCAGGATGTCGAGGCACTTGTCGGCCCACTCGGGACGGCAGATCAAGAGGTCGGGGAGGTAGACGTCGGGGTTGTTGTAGAGCATGGGCGAGCCGTCGAGACGCGAGCAGTGCAGGCCAGCAGCAAGCGCCACGGCGACGGGTGCACAGTTGTCCCATTCGTACTGACCGCCAGAGTGGGCGTAGATGTCGCATTGGCCACGCACGACGGCCATGGCCTTCGCACCAGCTGAGCCCATCTCCATGTAGTCGGCACCGAGCTTCTCAGCGAGCATGACCGCTGCCGGTGGACGACGGGTGCGGCTGACGATCACACGGGGTGGTCCATCGACGGCTGCAGGAAGCTCGGGTGCATCGGCGGTGCTGAGAACCAGGTCTTCGGCAGGAAGGGCCACAGCACCGGCGATCGGCTCGCCGTTGGAAACCAGGGCGATGTGCACCGCCCAATCAACTCGAGGAGGTTCGGCGAACTCGCGTGTTCCATCGACGGGATCGATGATCCAGATTCGCTCAGCATCCAGGCGGGCGCGGTCGTCGGCTGCTTCTTCGGAAAGGACCGCATCGTTTGGCCGATGAGCTGCAAGCTCAGCAGCGATGATGGCCTCGGCAGCGGCATCGCCGGCGTCTTTGAGGTCGTAGTGAGTGATGCCGCCAGAGACGAGCTTGGCCCGAACCTCCATCAGTGCAACGCCTGTCTTGTGAGCGAGGTCTGCGGCGAACTGATGATCTTGCGGAGTAGCGATCATGTTGGTCTCTCTTGTCGACTGCAAGCTCTTCTCATCGGCGCTTCGCAGCGATGATTGAACTCGAGGGTCTGATCAGTGGCTGGAGCCGGTCGGCCCGTCAACGAGCGGTGTTTCAACGAGCGGTGTTTCAACGAGCGGTGTTTCAACGAGCGGTGTTTCAACGAGAGAGCGGCTTGTACGTGACTCGCGTTGGGGCAGCACCTTCGCCGAGTTCGTTGGTGCGGTAGTCCTCGTACTCGCTGAAGTTGCCCTCGAACCAACGGACCTGGCTGTTGCCTTCGAAGGCAAGGATGTGGGTGGCGATGCGATCGAGGAACCAACGATCGTGGGAGATGACCACGGCACATCCGGGGTAGCGCTCGAGGGCGTCCTCGAGCGCTCGAAGGGTGTCGACATCGAGGTCGTTCGTGGGCTCATCCAAGAACAGCACGTTGCCGCCGGTCTTCAGGGTCTTTGCGAGATGGACGCGGTTGCGCTCACCACCGGACAACAAACCGACGTTTTTCTGCTGGTCTGATCCTCGGAAATTGAACGACGCGACATAGGCACGACTGTTGACTTCCCGACCGCCGACCAACACTTGGTCGAGACCGTCAGCGATCGCCTGGTACACGGTTTCTTCCGGGTCGAGGGTGTCGCGGCTCTGGTCGACATAGGCCAACTCGACCGTTGTGCCGACATCGATCGCACCGTCGTCGGGCTGCTCGTCGGAGTTACCGCCGGCAGCGTTGATGAGCATCTTGAACAGCGTGGTCTTACCGGCACCGTTGCCGCCGATGACGCCGACGATGCCGGCCTTGGGCAGCGAAAAGGACAGATCGTCGATCAGGAGCTTGTCGCCGAAGCCCTTCGAGAGGTTCTTGACCTCGATCACTTTGTCGCCGAGGCGGTTGCCCGGAGGAATGTGGATCTGGACCTTCTCGTCGCGAGGGTCGTACGCCTCGGCGTCGGCCTGCAGCGTTTCATAGGCAGACAGGCGAGCCTTGCCCTTGGCCTGGCGGGCCTTGGCACCCAAACGCACCCACTCGAGCTCACGCTGGAGGGTGCGGACCTTTGAATCCTGCTGCTTCTGTTCGCGATCGATGCGATCAGACTTCTGCTCGAGCCAGCTCGAGTAGTTGCCCTCGAACGGGATGCCTTTGCCTCGATCGAGTTCGAGGATCCACTTTGCGACATTGTCGAGGAAGTACCGATCGTGTGTGATCGCAACGACGGTGCCCTGATAGTCCGACAGCGTGCGCTCGAGCCACGCCACCGACTCTGCGTCGAGGTGGTTGGTGGGCTCATCCAACAGCAAGAGGTCAGGCTTGGAGAGCAAGAGGCGACAGAGCGCAACGCGGCGCTTCTCACCGCCGGACAGGTTCTCGACCGACGAATCGGCGGCCGGAGTGCGGAGTGCGTCCATGGCGATCTCGATCGACCGCTGGAGATCCCAACCTTGGGCTGCTTCGATTTTGGCTTCGAGGTCGCCCTGCTCGGCGCCGAGCTTTTCGTAGTCGGCATCTGGGTCGGCCCAGCCGGCAAGGACTTGTTCGTAACGAGCGAGGAGCTGCACGGTCTCACCGGCGCCATCCATGATGTTGGACCGCACGTCCTTGGTTGGATCGAGCTCGGGTTCTTGCTCGAGGTACCCGACCGTGAAGCCGGGGGTGAGGCGAGCCTCGCCGGTGAAACCATCATCGAGACCGCCCATGATCTTCAGCAAGCTGGACTTACCTGAGCCGTTGCTGCCGAGGACACCGATCTTGGCGCCCGGGTAGAACGCAAGCGTGATGTTTTCGAGGATCTGGCGATCGGGCGGGTAGTACCGACCGACCTTGTGCATCGTGTAGATGAATTGGGCCGACATGGCGCCCACGCTAACGGCGTCGGGGCCCGGCAGGATCGGCGGCAAACTCACGCCCGTCTCCTGCGCCCTCCTCTGCTGCGGCGGCTTCCTGATCAACCCAGCGTGGCTTGCTTCGCCGACGAAGGAGGCGAATCGCAGTGCCCCACATGACCTATCGCATCGCGTCTTACCAAAGTCCTCGCTGAGGAGGGCTCCGGTCGACCGGCTGGGCCGGTGACCGGAGCATCTCTACTTCAGGGAATCAGCGCTTCTTTGCTGCGGCCTTTTTGGCGGGTGCCTTCTTTGCTGCGGCTTTCTTGGCGGGTGCCTTCTTTGCTGCGGCTTTCTTGGCGGGTGCCTTCTTTGCTGCGGCTTTCTTGGCGGGTGCCTTCTTTGCTGCGGCCTTTTTGGCGGGTGCCTTCTTTGCTGCGGCCTTTTTG
>Ga0114952_1003480_pt1 | contig 11166 bp, 8 predicted proteins | sample SidtaG_2_FD_87303 | JGI IMG/M metagenome (GOLD analysis project Ga0114952, IMG submission 87303) | Marine algal microbial communities from Sidmouth, United Kingdom - Sidmouth_Asex2 metaG | ecosystem: Host-associated > Algae > Red algae > Unclassified | place: Sidmouth, United Kingdom | collected... | reverse complement strand
TTATCTACAAAAACAAAAGAAAAATTAGGATAGTTATTTGCCAATGCTTGCAATTCACTTCCAACTTGCCCATTGGAGCCTGTTACTAAAATATGCATATTTGTAAGTTTAATACTTCGTGGTTTAGTTTTTTACCAACTAAGCTTGCGCCCTCACGAACGAAGTGAGTTAAAAAATATAAAAATCATTTTATATTAGTCGTTATTTGACAAATCGTGTGGTAATACTTAGAAGTATGCTTCAAGTTTAACTATTTTAGATATTAGATTGCTGCGCTCTTAGACATTATATTTTAGACTAAATAGTTGATTAATAACAATTTAGTCTAAAAGCGTAGCGATCTAATATCTAGTATCTAAAATCTTAAAAATTAGTTAAGAGCTACCTGTAATTGAAAACTCCACACGATTTACTTACGTGAACTTCGTTTGCAAAAGAACCATATTAGTTTAATTAGCAACGATATATTACTTCAAAATATTTAAGTGTATCTGATTGATAGTCAAGTTAATATAATTTAGCTGCGCTGAGCCTTTGGGTTCTCCGTGAAGTATTGTAAGTTTGTAAAAGAAACAAAAAGAAAGACGATTTAAAAGGTAAAACTACCACGATGTTTGCCTAAAATAGGTAGAATTAAGTCTTTTTCGGATAGCTGTGCTTTGCTTAAATCTACTTTCCAATCAATTTTTAATTGTGGATCGTTGTAAATAAGCCCACCTTCACTTTCTTTGTTATAAAAATTGTCACATTTATAGAAAAATTCAGCCGTTTCAGACAGCACGACATACCCATGTGCGAAACCTCTAGGTACAAAAAGTTGTTTTTTGTTTTCGGCACTCAATTCTATTCCATAAGATTGCCCATAAGTAGGAGAACCTTCTCGCAAATCGACTACAACATCTAAAACAGCACCTTCGATAACCCGTACTAATTTGGCTTGTGCATGTTCGCCCAATTGATAATGCAAACCTCGCAAAACACCATAAGTTGAGCGTGCCTGATTGTCTTGGACAAAAGTAGTATCAATGCCCCCTTCCTTGAAGCTGTTGGCGTTGTAACTTTCATAAAAATAACCTCTGTGGTCTCCAAAAACTTTAGGTTCAAAAACAATAAGTCCAGGAAAATCGGTTTTGATAAATGGCATAGTTTATTTGCTTATTTTTAGTAGTAATTTTAGTAATGTCTATTCTCTAAGCGTAAAAATAAAAAAATAAGAGAAAGTGCAAGGTTTATTTTGAACAACTTCTTCTATTTCTTTTTTCTAAAATACAATATTTCAATTAACTCATAATTTTAACATTTTCAAACTAGCATTTGATAAAAATTAAAACTAACTTTGGGTTTAACTAATTGGTTGAACTTTGAGTTGATGTTTAATTAACCCACGAGAGGCACCCATTTTAGTTCCTAAATCTTTGTTTTTGCATAAGAGTTACAAGTTTAGTCGTCCGTGTAATTAGTTCGCTTCGTTGATTAGGCTGTTACGTTTTAATTGCACTGCTACTTTTTCGTTCTGTACGTTAACTTTTAGCTCTAAGAAGAATGACCCCCATTCTTTATTTGGTTAGGCCCTAATAGGGTTTTACGATTATGTTTTAAATACATAGTACAAGAAACTGTATTGTGTTTATTTTATAACTTTTAATGAATTTAATTCATTAAAAAACACGCCAATGCAATGATGAAAAAGTATTTCAAAAACCCTTTAGAAGCAAAAAAGTCAGATGCTACATCTGTAATGAAAGTTTTGAAAAAGGTATTCCCAAAAGGAATCGAAGGTGCCAGTTTTTTTTACAAAGCAGAGTTTGAATATGAAAACGGAGAGTGTGCTCCATTTTTGTATATAGGTTCGATAGATGCTAATTGGAAGAAGTATATTAAGACCTCTAAAAAGGATAAAGATTTTGTGACAGGGGTTTGCAAATTAGAAACAGGAGGGGAGAATAGTCAAGTCCAGAAATTATTATTAAAAGCAGAAGTAGGAAAGGGAAGTAAAGCACCTTTCTTAAAGGCAATTAATAAGCAACTGCTCAAAAAGTTGAGTGTAAAAGCTGAATTTGTAGAAGAATTAATGGTGAAGCATCAAGAAGAAGAGGGAAATTTAGAAAATACACCTTCTATGCTTTCCCCCCAAGAACTGTTTGCTGAGTTTAAATCCATCTCTGAAGAACTCCAACTAATCCAAGTAGAACACAACGAAAAGCAAATTGATACATTGTTGGATAAAATTGAGGACTGGGAAGATGCTTATAGAGGTCTCCCTGTAGAAGAAAAAAAGAAGTTGGCTCATGAGAGAGTTGGAGCAAGAAAAGTTGCTGATTATCTCCAAAAAGTCAACCAAATTGATAGTAAAATTGATCTTTTATTTGAGAAAATAGAGGTATTAATTGTCTCTTATCTTGAAATGAATGACTCTACTTCTAGAGCGGCATTAGTAATTAGCAAAAAGCTAGAGAAAGCTATTGAGAAAATAGAAACTCTAGCTAAGAAAATTAATGATAATGATTTTATAGAAGCCTGTCAGGAGTTTAGGCAAATTTTAGTCGCTTAAACCTTAAACTCATTAGGGTAGTGCTTAGGAGTATTTTACCTAATTCAAAAATGTATCAAACTATCAAATAATATGAATCGGTTAGAAATAATAAAAAAGTATACAGAAAAATTCAAGGTTAAAAAATCTTCTGTAGAAGAAAAGATTAAGGGAGGTTTTAAAGGTAAGGAAGGAAAAGTCTTGAATAAAGAAGAGCAAGAATTAGCTCTCAAAAATGGCGAAACAGTAAAAGGCGTAGAAGCCAAAAATATAACTTGTTATGTTGTACAAGATGATTTATTGTTAGTAGGAGATCGAGCAACATTAGAAGCTAGAATAGGAAAAAAGGTCGGTATTGCAGAATTAAATGCTAGAACCAATGCAAAATTAGAAGGTGTTGCAAAGGTAATTAATGAAAATTATAAAAAAGGAGTTACGGCTACTGTCAAAGGTGAGGCAGGTGCAAAGGCATCAGCTAAATTAGGGAAACACGTAGAAACATCTGCCGAGATGCAAGTAGCGACAGAGGCTACCGCAATGGCAATGGTTGATTTAACTAGATTAATGGCTGAGTTAGGGGTAAATGTAAAATCAGAAATAAAGATAGATGGGCACATCAAACTAGACTTAAAGGTTATTGAAATAGACGCTTATGTTGGGGCTGGATTAACGGCAGAAGCAATGGTAAATGTTGGGATTAGTTGGAAAGGGGTAAAGGCTGAAGCAAAGGCAAGTGCACAAGCTAGTGCAACAGCAGGGGTTAAAATGTCAACACGTGCTATTAAGATTAAAGGGCATAAATTTGAACTTCTTTTTAGACCTAGTATTACTGCTTATGCAAGAGCCGAGGCAAAAGCTGCTGCTGCTGCTGGACTTCAAACAGGTGTCACTATTGGTGCAGCGGCAGCGATTGGATTAAGAGGAGCAATTGAGGCTGGAATAAGAGGTGATTATACTACTACAGGTACAGATGAATTTGACCGAGAAATAAATGAAAAGGAGAAAAGTGAGAGGGTTAAGAATAAGAAAATTAAGGATTTAGGTGTCGTTGGTGCAGAAATAGAAGCTGAACTATCTGTTGGTGCAGCATTTTCCGCATCACCTTTTGAATTAAAAACAGAAAAAAGAGAAGGGATTCAATATGGTGTTGCTAGTGGCACTATCAAAGTAAATGTTCCTGGTATTATTTCAGGACCTGCTGGAGTAGGGGTTGGGATTAAAGTATATGTCAGTGTTCTCTTGGAAATAGCGAATGATGTTATTGATAATATAAAAGCAATTATTAAAGAATATATTCTTAATGAATTGGCAGAGGTGCTCAACAAAGTATATAAAGAGTTCGAAAAAGAGGTAAAGAATTTAAAGCAGAATGTTCAAAACTTTGGCTTAGAAATAATCGTTAATTTGCTTGATTTTATAGGAGAAGATTTGAGTGCTATTGATGTAGAGCTCAAACGTAGGGATAAGAGTATTTTGTTCCTTAATGAAAAATATATTGATACTAGAGCTGATAATACGGTAACTTCTACCAAGTTATTAGAACTAAAAAAAGAATTAGAAAAAGAATTTAATTTATACAATGTGTATGTAGAAAAAACATTTAAAGTTCAACAAGATAATATTGATAAGTTTTTGAAAAGCGCAACAGAAAAAGTGGCTAAATTAGAATTAGAAAAAGATGCTTCTAAAATTAAAAAAGTACGGAAAAAAGCGAAAGAAAAAACCGAGAAAACAATTGATAGATTAAAAGAGTTAAAGAATACTAAATTAATGTTTGAGTTCTACCTTAGAACCAATGATTTAGAACTTGATTCAAGTATTCTAGAGAAGGCACAGGATAACATTAAAGAAATGGAGAGGTCCATAGTTTCTTTAGAAAACTTTGTGAAGTTGGTTTCTTAGGTAAGTCTTGCCTTAACGAAAGTGGATAAAAAATAAACTGCCAGATACTCTTCGTCGAATATCTGGCAGCCTTTTTTATTAAAAAAATTACTCCTCAAAACAAGGAAACTGGTCCATCAAAAAATCTAAATAAAATACGTCATAACTTTGAAAGCCTTTTTGAAAAGATATTTTTACCTGATCAATCTCTGCTTTTTGTAGATTTTTTAGGTCACTTTTATTAATAGCAAAACTACACTGATAATAAGTGACATTGTCAGTAACTTGTGGTTCTGCGCCAGGATAAGTCATTAAGAAATATTCTTTGCCTTCCATTGTTCTTAAGATCATAGCAGAATTAGCTTTGATCGCTCCAAATTTTTGTTTGGCTTCTCTACTAGCAACATACAAGTTGATGTTGAGTGCCATACCACCTTCTGAGCTTTGGCTCAAAAAGCCTTCACAACGGATAAAATCGTCTTCTTTGATGAACTTTCGATATTCATCAGGGGTATAGGCAAAGAAAGGACGCGTACTTAAACCCCTTTTTTGAACGCCTGTAAATTCATCAATTACATCAAAAGCAAAATAACAATTTTCGGCACTTTCTGGATGGATTTTATTTTCAGCATCAATGGTTTTCGTTCTAGAAAGTAATTTAATTTCTTCTTCTGTACTAAGACCTTTTCCCCGTTGATTTTTTCTTGCAGGAGGTGTTTTGTTGGTGTCTACTTTTGCAACTACTTCTGCTTTTGATTCTTTTTTAGGTGCTTTTTCTTTTTGAGCTTTAACGATGCGCTCTTTCTTAGGTTTAGTAACAGGTGTTTTCTGAGTTTTCGCTGTAGCTACTTTTTTTTCCTTAGCGGCAGCCTTATTTGTCTTAGCTGTTTTTTTAGGTTTGGACTCTTTGATAACTACCTGTTTAGTTTTTGTTTTTTTAGGCTTGGGCGCCTGCTTTTTCTTTTTGGGGTTTCCCAATTCTTTTACTTTGACCGTTCCTTTGTTGCTAACAGGAGGGGTTGAGTCTTGTTGGACGGGAATAAAAAAGGAATTGGTTGGTGCTTCTGTTGCAATAGTGGTAGGAGATTGTATTGGAAAAGAAATTGACCATAGAATACCTAATATAAAAGTAAATTGATGCATATAATCGAAAAATTAATTATAGTAATAGAGATTATGATAATAAGTAAAGACAGCATCTGATTTTATAAACGACTACTATCAAGAAGTACAAAATTACATACTTATTTTTGTCTTATTAACGAATAACTATTAAATTGTTGCAAGACCTTTGCCAAAATACACTTTAAGAACTTATAAAAAGGTTTTTGTACACCTAAATAAAAAAATGATATGAAATATAAGGTATTAATATTCAGCCTAATCTTGTCTGTTGTTGCCTGTAATGAAAAAACAAAAAAGGAGAAAGGAACAACAGAGGAACCTTCAAAAAATAACCATACAGTTCCTGCACAACATTCTACCGCTTACTTAGACGATCCTGATAATATTAAAATGAAATACCCCCTTACTAAAAAAGAGGCGATAGAGGATGATTTTTTTGGTGTAAAAGTAAAAGACCCTTATCGTTGGTTGGAGGATGCCGTTACAGAAGGAGAAGAAAAATCAGTGAACAAGTGGGTTGATGCTCAGAGCAAACTAGCAAGGGTATATTTAGATGGTATTTCTTATCGAGACAAGATCAAGGAGCGTTTGACAGAATTGTATGATTATGAGCGTGTGTCAGCTCCTTTTAAAGAAGGTGGACAATTATATTTCTATAAGAACGATGGCAAACAAGATCAATCTGTTGTTTATCGAAGTAAGACGTGGAAGAGTGAACCAGAAATATTTATTGACCCCAATACCTTTTCTGAAGATGGGACTATTTCTTTGAGTGGATTGAATTTTTCAAAAGATGGTAAATTTGCAGCTTATAGAACTTCTGAATCTGGCTCAGATTGGGGAACCGTCTATGTAAAAGATGCTACGACAGGAAAGAACTTAACAGACAAAGTAGAATGGTTGCGTTACTCTGGTTTGGCTTGGTACAAAGATGGTTTCTTTTATAGCCGTTATGGAGATAATAGTGGCTCAGATAAGTTTACACAGAAAAATCAATTTCATCAAGTTTATTATCACAAAGTAGGCACTCAACAAGAAAATGATGAGTTGATTTTTGCAGACAGAACTCAACCGAATAGAAACTATGGTGTCTCAGTTACTGAAGATGAAAGTATTTGGATTTTAACAGTAACAGAGTCAACTAGTGGGAATGCTTTATTTTATAAAAAAGCTACAGCAAAATCTACTAGCTTCATTAAATTAGTAGATGACTTTGAACATGACTTTCAGGTGATTGACAATGTTGGGGATAAGCTACTAGTTTTGACGAATTATCAAGCACCTAAATATCAAGTGGTTGAAATTGATTTGGCAAACCCTGCGCCTAAAAATTGGCGTCCATTGATTCCACAGCAAAAAGCGGCAACATTAAATAGTGTGCAGGTACGTGGTGGTCGTTTAGTGGCTCGGTATACCAAAGAAATTACGAATGTACTATCTGTTTTTGAAATGAACGGAACGTATGTAGGAGATATTGAAATTCCTGAAATTATCAGCAAAACAGCTCCTGTAACTTTAGGAGGCGTAACAGGCAAAAAAGTGAATGCAGAAGGTTTCTTTACTATGTCGTCTTTTACATTGCCAACAACGATTTGTAAAGTCAATGTTAAAACCTTAAAATCGGAAGTTTGGAAGCGACCTAAAGTAAACTTCAATCCAGCAGATTATGAAATTGAATACACGCATTATACATCCAAAGATGGAACATCTATTCCGATTAGTATTGTGTACAAGAAAGGTTTGAATAAAGACGGCAACAACCCAACGTTATTGTATGGTTATGGTGGATTTAATATCTCTATTTTGCCTAGCTTTGCTTTAAAGCGTCTGCCCTTCTTAGAGAAAGGTGGTATTTATGCGGTTGCTAATATTCGTGGAGGTGGAGAAATGGGGCAGGAGTGGCACGAAGCAGGAACGAAACTGAAAAAACAAAATGTATTTGATGATTTCATTGCTGCTGGAGAGTTTTTGATTGCCGAGAAATATACTTCTTCTCAAAAATTAGCGATTGAAGGCCGTTCTAATGGTGGTCTTTTGGTTGGCGCTTGTATGACACAGCGACCTGATTTGTACCGAGTGGCTTTACCTATTGTAGGCGTATTGGATATGATGCGTTATCATCAATTTACAATCGGACATTTTTGGGCATCTGACTATGGGCGTAGTGATGATTCTACACAGTATGAAAATTTACTGCGTTATTCGCCTGTTCATAATGTTAAGCCAGCTAAATACCCTGCTACAATGGTCATGACAGCAGACCATGATGATCGTGTTGTACCAGCACATTCTTTCAAGTTTGGGGCTGCTTTGCAAGATCAAAATATTGGTAAATTGCCAGTGATTATTCGAATTGACCGAAAGGCAGGACATGGTTCTGGAAAACCTGTAACGAAAGTGATTGAAGAAGAGGCGGATAAAATGGCCTTCTTGATGTTTAATTTAAAAATGAAATGGTAGACTAATTCTGTCCTGTACACAGTGTACTCAGAGACTAATTATAAAAATAACTTTAATTTAAACTTTGAATCGAGTGATGGGGATAGCCTATCGCTCGATTTTTATTTATAAAGATCAACTTATTTAGTTAGTTATTTTTTTTGTTCTGCCTCACGTGCTGCTTGTTCCTTTTTAGATTTTTTATCTTGAATTGAGCTTTTGATAATAGAGTATATGATAAGAATAATAGGAATTAATAATAAAATAACTCCAGTAACCCACAGCCCTGGTATCATATAGATAAAACCAAAAACGGTCAATAGAATTGCAGTAATGAGATAAATAGATAGAATGGCGATTAATATAGCCCAAATGCCTTCGTATTCATTCTGTTGCTCTGGTTTGAAGTGTTTTTTTCTTGCCCTTTGTGGATGTTTTTTTAGTCGTTTTTTGTAATTTTTTAAATCTTTCCGTGCTTTCTTTTTTATCGTTTTTTTTACTTGATGAGTTGTTTTTAGTGTAGAAACTAAGGCAGCTTCTATAGAACTTAGAGGGATAAGGCAGATAGACAGAATGATGAATAGGGAAAGAATATTAACATTTTTCATGATGGAATTGGTTCATTAGATGTATGGAGGTTATATACTTAGTTACCTAAGCTTTATTGAAGGTTTAAGGGGGCTAATACTTAGTACCTATAAGGTCCCCTTTGTTTGTTAAATTTCAGAAAAGCCGTTGTGTAGAGCAATTCTACATAACAGCCACTGCGATAAGCAATATTCCCAAAATAATAGGCCATGGCAACAAGCAAAAACCGATAATGTATAGAAATGGCAAGGCAAAGAAGAAACCAAGAACGATGAATGCTACAGCAATAAGAATCCAGAGGATAAGTATTGAAATAACCATGGTTTCGAATCCTTCCCAACCATGATTTTGACTTTGGGTAATGCTGTCATTGCCTTTTAACCGCTGTTTGTATTTCTTTTTATAATTTAAGGTTTTCTTTAGTGCTTCTCGCTTGGTTCTTTTTTTTATTTTTTTTGTACGGAGGCTTGTTTTTTCAAGAGGAACTAAACTAGCATAGGCAGGTTGGGAGGATATTAAAAATATGCTTAATAGAGTCAATAAAGTAAAAGTGTAAGAATGTTTCATGATTATTTTTCTTTGCGCAAAATTGTTTGAAAGATGAGATTCAAAAATAAAGCCAAAATTGAATGATTGTTCAATTTTTGAATGTTTATTCAATTTAATTTAAAAAAATGCTAAAAATCAACTACCTTCTATATTTAAACTTGGATATGTCCTATAAAGCGTACTCATTTTCAACACAACCCTATTTTTTAATAACTTCAATAGAATTATGATAAAAATACCAATTGTAATCCGAAATATATTTCTACTAAGTCTTGTAGTAACCACTTTAAGTGCTTGTACTTTAGGGCGCTTTGTGTTTTATAATTTTGCAGATATTAATGACCATAAGAAATTTCCTAAACGCACTTTAGAAAAACCAGAAACATCTTTCTCTTTTGCCAAAAAAGCCAATAAGCAGAGCCCTAAAATAGATAGTTTTGAGTACACTCTGGAGACTAACAAAACAGTTGCCTTTTTGATTATAAAAAACGATACGATTACTTATGAAAATTATTTTAATAAATACGATACAGCCTCTATTGTTCCTTCTTTTTCAATGGCAAAATCTATCTTATCTATCCTTGTTGGTTGTGCTATTGACGAACAATTAATTACTTCTGTAGACGAACCAATTACTAACTATATTCCAGAATTAAAGAAAAATGGCTTTGAAAAAGTAAGTATAAAGCACTTGTTACAAATGACCTCAGGGCTCAAGTTTGATGAAGGTTATTTTAATCCTTTTGGGCATGTGGCAACGTTTTATTATGGCTTAAATTTGAGAAAGAATATAAAGCGTTTGAAACTAGAAAAAGCGCCAGGTAAATCGACGAACTATGTTAGTGGAAATACACAATTGTTAGGTTTGGTATTGGAACGTGCATTGGGTGATAAAACATTGACGAATTATTTGCAAGAAAAATTATGGACGCCCTTGGGGATGGAATACGATGCCAGTTGGAGTATTGATCGAAAGAAAAATGGTCTTGAAAAGACATTTTGTTGTATTAATGCTAGAGCTAGAGATTTTGCTAAAATTGGACGTTTGTATTTGAATGAGGGCAATTGGGAAGGGCAACAAATTGTATCTGAAGAATGGGTACGAGAATCGACCAAATTAGATAATTCTGAAGGGGGGTATAATGGGTACCAATATCAATGGTGGATTCCTAGTGCGAATGGCGATTTTATGGCAGAAGGAATACTTGGACAGTATATTTATGTTAGTCCTAAAAAGAATTTGATTATCGTTCGTTTGGGTAAGAATTATGGTAACGTGAATTGGAGAAATTCGTTCTTATCAATCGCTGCTAAGAATTAAAATATTTTGATACTGCTCTTAAAAAAAGCATGGTGACTGTTGTCACCATGCTCGCGATATACACTAAATCCTCCTCCAAGAACTAAGTGAACTATATTTTTATTTAATGAATTGTTTGTTAGTACAAAAATAGTAAATTATATTTTATTATTAATATAATTATATGTTTATTTTAAAATTATGAACTGAGTATTCTGTTTGCCATCTATAAGTGTGCTTAATGCGTAAGTTCCAGTAGGGAGTTGTTCTAAGTCAGCTTCATAATTGATTTTTTGACCACTTTTTTCTGTGAATTCATAAACGATCTGTCCCTGTAGATTGTATAAAATAGGGCGAATAGATTGCTGTTTATGTAATTCAAAAACTACACTGAACTTTCCTGTACTAGGATTTGGGAAAATACTTAAAGCGTTTTGGTTGTCAACAACGATCGTTTTTTTACTAGAAACCAAATTTATACTAACAGTTGCCATTTCTGTACAACCATTGGCATCAGTAACCAATACTGTATACGTTCCATTTGTTAATCCTGTAGCAACATCACTTGTTTGCGTATTCGGGTCATTCCATTGATAGGAGTAGGGAGCGGTACCTCCAGTCACTGTTACACTAGCATTTCCACTTGAAAAACCAGTAGTAGACAAAACCAAAGGACTTGGCTCTGAGATGGTCGCACTAATAGTTTCACTCCATCCATTGGCATCTGTAACATTGAACTGATAGGTTCCTGCTA
>Ga0114952_1003464_pt1 | contig 11204 bp, 8 predicted proteins | sample SidtaG_2_FD_87303 | JGI IMG/M metagenome (GOLD analysis project Ga0114952, IMG submission 87303) | Marine algal microbial communities from Sidmouth, United Kingdom - Sidmouth_Asex2 metaG | ecosystem: Host-associated > Algae > Red algae > Unclassified | place: Sidmouth, United Kingdom | collected... | reverse complement strand
TCGTCGAAGTCGATCGGGTAGTCGACCGTGCGTTCCATGAGCATCTTCCAGCATGCCGGTTTCTTTGCCCATTCGCTCAGGTTCCGGACGTCCCCCAACGGCGACATGATCACGTCCTGTGCTTCCTTCGCGCAGACGAGCAGGGCGCGTTCGAGCATGGCGGAGACGTCCTGTGCCCTCCATACTGCATCCAGATCCACTTCGAGATCGCGTTCCGTGGCGTCGTGGACCAGCTTCGCGATCCCGTAAGTGATGATGTTGGCCCGGTAGCCGCCTTGGTACCATTCCTGACGCGGCACCGCCTTTTCCATCCTGCGGAAGATGATCGACTGTGCCATTGCCCGTCTGAACCAGGTCTCGTCGAAACGGGTATCGGACTTCTGCCATTCCTCCCCGATGATCCCCGCGAAACCTTTCGTCTTCGCGTTCGGTCCGGTGAAGGTCTTCTGCGCCCCGTGGCTGACGATGTCCGGCCTCATCCGCCAGGTCATCACGTACTTGGCGAGATCCGTCTTGGTCAGGTACTGCGGCTTCGGGAACTCCAGATCGAACTTCCGGCGTTCGGCAGGGGTGAGCTTGCCGCGTGCATCCGCGAACTGGCCTCTGGCACGTTCGTAGAACCACTTGGTTTCCCTGTCGCCGCTCGAACCGGCAGGAGCGAGGATACGTCGGGAGAATTCCTCGATACGGACATGGAAGGGGTGGTTCGAGAAGAAGTCGGCAGCCGTTACCTTGTTCTGGCTGTTGGCATATTCGGAAATTCTCGGCACGATTTCTTCCGATCGGTCGGGAGGAACCACGGTCAGCTTCATCTGGACGAAGACCTTTCCGAGACTTTCGGGATTGTCCCGCAATCCCGCGTGCAGGGAAGCCGTTGTCTGGCCACCGTTGACGATCTGCAGGTTCTCGGCCTCCGTCATCCGGGCACCCGTACCCTCGCCTTCGATGGTCACGCTCTCGGCAGTGGCGGTGATGCCGTTATTGTACGAGAAGAACATCCCCGGCTCCTCGCGGATGGTGTCGCGGATACCCCGGTTCACCTTGCCCCGTGCCTGCAGGAAGCTGCGCACGTTCGATTCCAGAAGCCTTGTGCCCCATTTCTCGTAGATCGCCGCGAGCTGGCGCCCCTCGATGACGGCCACGTAGCTTTCGAGGGTCTCGTCTTCGTTCGAAGCGCGCAGGACCGGTACGGCACCGTCGAAGTCTTCGGCGAACCGGACGACGAGATCCTCGCGGGTCTGGCCCGACTCCCGGAAGCGCCGGAGGCGGTCGAGATCCCACACGTTGTAGGTGACGGGAATGTCGCCGATCTTCCCGGCGGTCAGGGCATCGGTCCGTGTCCGCCGCTCCCGGTTCGTGACGAGGACGATCTTCACCTTCACGACATGCGCCCACGTCGTGTCGATCATGTCGACGAGGGAGAAGACATCGCTGGTTTCCTCGAGCGAGTCCCGAAAAGAGGTCTTCCGTGCTATGCTCAGGAAATTCGTTCCCCTGCCAAGGATCATCTTCAGATCCTTGCCGGTCAGACGCTCTGGCTCGGGGCCTTGCACGAAGTCGCACAGGATCAGCGACAGCACGCCATCTGCGTCACGCGGATCACCGCCGAATCCGTCGACGTGCAAGGACTTCCTGCCGACCGTCCGTTCATAGAAGCACCGTTCGGCTGCTTCGAGTTCCCCCGTCTCGATCAGGATTTCGCCCACCAGTTCGAAGAAGGCGTCCGGACGGTACGTACCTTCGCCGTCGGCGGCATTTCGTATCTCGGCCAGGAAATCCCGATGGAAGTTTTCGAGTTCGTCACTCATGCAGGTCTCCCGTTCCGGTCAGCATGGCCGACAGGTCGTCTTCCTCCACCACGAAGGGCGCGCAGTCCGGCAACGAGATGGTGTAGCGCAGATCTCCCGTCCCTTCCGGCAAGGGGGGAACGATCCGGGGAAAACCCTCCCTGACCTCGAAGGTCCGCGCCCGCCCGATCGTCCAATGGAGATCGGTGTAGTCGTCTTCCGCGTCGAACCCCGTGGCAACCAATGCCTGTTCGAGAAGATGCTCCGCGCCCGATCCCGAAAATCGCCGGAGGGTTTCGGCAACCAGGGTATCGAGAGTCCTGCCGGGCGGTTCCGTTCCGGCGTCCACATCCGTCACCCGGAGAAGAAGAGTCGCTTCGTGTATGTCCGCGAGCTGGTCCTCCGAGCTGATCGCGACGGCAGGCCGCGCGGCGGCACGTCTAGCCTTGGATTCGATGCACAGTCCCGGCAACTCGAAATCGCGGGGCGTGCCGAACGGTCCCTGCCATGCGGTGACGGCCGCAGGCTCGCCGATGCGCTCGGCCAGTTCGGCCAGCAGCACCAGTTCTCCGACAAGTCCGCGCTGCTCGTCCGTTCCGAGCCGCCCGGACATGCCGCCGCGAAGCATGTGATGCCAGCGCATCATCCTCCTGACGGTCCGCACGAGCGCGTCATGTCCGGTGTCCGCCTGCGTCGCCGCCTTGATGATGTCTCTGCAGAAGACCTCGAACAGTTCCGTCTGTTCGCGATCCTCGAGGAGGACGACCAGGGATCGTCCGGAAGGCGAATTGCGGTATCGTATCGAGAGGCTGCGCACGACGGGTAGCGGCCGGACCTCCTCGACATCGCCGGGCAGAACGAGCAGGAGACCCGGCTCTCCCCTATCCGCCACGAACCAGAAGAATTCGAGTTCGGCTGCACTGTCCACGCGCCGGGCATCGGGACCGCCGGGTCCCAGTCCTAACCAGGGCGTATCACTCGTCATCGATCATCTCGTCTTCGTCGTCGGCATCTTCCTCGCCGAACATCTCGCGCCACTTCGTCGGGTTCACGACATACTCCACGCGGGAATGGGCCGTTGCCGAACGTGGAAAGCTGATGCCCCATGCCACGACAGGTTCGTCCGGCATCCGTTCCGGACGGAAGGCCTCCTTCGGCTTTGCCGGTGGTACTGTCTCGACGAGACTCAGGACGAGGAGCGGACGTGCCCTCACGTTCCTGTATATGTCGTCCGGAAAATTGATCCGGTCGCTCCCTTTCGAAGGCTTCCCTTTCTCCAGCTTCTTTCGCTGGAGCTCGGCGTAACGGGCGGACCCGAGATATTCTTCCTCCGCGTTCTTCGCGACCTCCTCTTCGACACCGATGCGCTCCACTCCACGGGAAGCGACACGCATCTTGCTGCCGTTGATGGCAAGGATACCGCAGGCCAGATCCATGCCGTCGCCGATGTTTCGTTGGAGGGGGCCAATCTCCGGTCCGAGAGTGCCCTTGCGTGCGTCGGCCTGCCCATGACGTACGCTCGTGACGAAGACATCCCACTTCGCAAGCTCGCCTCCGGCCCTGTCGGCGATGTATTCCCTGAGTGGACGTATCTCCGTGACGATGCTTTCGTCGGCGTTCCTGAAACCGAGCAGGAAATCATCGATCATCACTACCGGAACGCCGCGCAGCAGGAATCCGCCCTTTTCCGGCTTCCGATCACCGATCGCCCATCCACCCTTTTCCATGTCGGCGATCAGCGTTCGGGCGGCTTTGCGATTTTCTTCAAGCACCTCCGGATCGGCAAGAAGACGGGATGTCTCGACGAAGGCGTTCGAAAGCCCGATCAACACGGTCGTACGGCCCGCCCCGATCTTGTTGCGCGCGGTAACCATCAGCGAACTGGGGTGGCTGCGTACGGCAAGACCGAAATCCTGCGGCGTCGATCCGGCCCGCTGCATGCGATGCAGTTCCCGGTGCAGTTCGTCTCCGGCTCCGGCAATGTGCGAGTACCAGTCCGCCGCTTCGCGAGGCATCCAGATACGGCACAGGTCCTCGTAGTTCGTCCGATACCCGAACCAGCGACCCATCTGCATGAGCGTGTCGTACATCTTCGAGTTTCTCAGGAAATACGTGACCGTAAGCCCTTCCAGCGTCAGGCCGCGCGAGAGGGAATACCCTCCCACGGCGATCACCGTGAGGCCACGGTCACCCGCCTCGTCGTAGTCGAGGCCGTTCTCCTTGCTGTTGACCTGGACGACCTTGGCGGGAGCGAGGACACCGTGGAGTTCGTCCTGAACCTGAGCCCATGCCTCTTCCGCGTCCGCGTATTCCTCCGACCATGCTTCCTTGAGAGCAGCTATTTCAGGATTGTTCGCGGCCGCACTTCCTTTCGCGCCATCTACCTGGACCGCTTCGCTCATGGTATCCAGCCTGTCCTGCAGCAGGCTCTTCAGGCGGCCCTGCATGTCGGTGAACCGCGAGGCGTTGACGAGCATGGAGGCATGCGACTTCCCCTGTCCCCTTACGTTGCGGATCGCTCTGGCGACGATGAAGGTCCGCAGTGCCTTGACGAGGCTTTCCGGCAAGGTTTCGAGAGAGTCGTCCTTCTTGTGGGATACGGGCAGGACATCCGCATTGTCGTCGATGTATCTCAGCCAGACCGGTTCGTCGTCCTCCGGCATGCCGTCGATGAAGACCTTCCGGGGACCGAAATAGTTGGTCGGCGCATCGAGACCGATGATGAAGTTTCGCGGGAAGAGGTCCTCGCCGAAAACCTCGCTGTCGCTGTCCGGATCGATGAAGATGTTCGCGAAGGGCGTCGCCGTGTAACCGACGTAGCAGCTGCGCCTGAACATCTTCAGGAGGTCGCGGATCTGGCCGTTGATCCGGGTCGCTTCCTCCTTGCCGTATTTCGTGTTGATGGAGGCGTTGTCCGCCTCGTCGTCGATCAGCAGCATCGGCTGGGAAACCATCTCGGTCCCCTGCCCTGCGCTGTACTCCTGAAGCCAGGCGAGAAGGTTGCGGAGCGTGCTGGGATTCTTCTTTATGACAAGGACGAGGGGGTGCTTGTAGGAATCCGTACTCGTGGTGTTGGTCGTGGCGGTCGCCTTGTTGAAGTCCTTGATCGTCGTCGTCAGGCTGACCGGCATCCTGCTGCCGTCGTATTTGCCGACGCCGATGATCTTCGGGCCTTCCCTGTCGCCTTTCTTGGCGAGGCGGCCCGTGTCGCGACCTATGAAACCTTCGTCGATGCGGGCCTGTGTCTGGTTGCGCAGATTGTTGTGAATGCCCGCGATGACCACGATGAAGCGGTATCCGGCATCTGCGGCCTTGCATACCAAGCCCGTGTAGTTCGCCGTCTTCCCGCTCTGGACATGCCCCACGACCATGCCGCGTCGATCCCAGGCTCCTTCCTTGTGAGGGTTACCGAGGCGGGCTAAGGTAAGGTCCGTCACGTCGTCGGTCTTCCGGATGACGTCTTCCGGCAGTCCCTGTTCGCGCAGGAGCCGTTCATACCGAGGCCAGTAATAGGGATCGTAACGTTTCTCGACTTTTGCGTCGTCGAGCCATGGAACGAATTCCCCGTCATGGTCGTCCACGACGGCACCGAGGCCCATGCTCACCCCGATCCGCGCCTCGATATCGCGTGCAAGGACTTCACCTTCGTCATCGCTCACCTCGGAATAGCCCGGCATCGTGCGCAACGTGGAGATCAGAGTCCGTATCTCCGGCCCGGTACGGGTGCCGTCGGCGACGGCCTGGGACACCATGTGGTCGAGCTTCTGCAGCTGCGTCGTCATTCGGTCGTTTCCCCTGCAAGTATCCTGTCGATCATCTTTCCTGCTTCCTCGCGTGCGGAACGCCAGGGCTCCTGGTCGCGCAGCATCTTTCTGATCGTCTCGCCCGCGATCCCCTGATCCCGGAGGGCGGGAACGATGGATCGCAGGCCTTCCTCGAGCATTTCGGGATCGATGCCTGCGGCCCGCACCTCTTCCGCCTGTCCCGCCATGTCGGTATGCAACGCCTCGATTGGCAGACCCGCTCCCAGGATACGGACGACACGCCCGAAGCGGGCCCTCTCCTCGGGCCCTAGATCGTCCCTGAAATCGGCAAGGACTGGATGATCGGTGTTCGGCTCGTAGACGATCCCCCCGTCCTTCAAGGTCCGTGTCCAGAGCGGCAGACGATCGTCGTCGGTCAGCCGCCGTCCGCGTCTGCGATAGGTGCGACGGGAAGTAGCCGCCATTCGCTCGGCCACTGTCTTGAGGCGGTCGCGGACGGCAGGAGGAAGCTGCGCGGATGCCTTCTTGACATCGATCTTCCAGGCCGGATCCATCGTGTTGGGGATGTCTATGCGGATGCGGCAGAGCTTCGAGGTCTCGGTCTGGCGTGCGAGTCCGAGCCAGCTTCCCGGAATGATGAGCCTCCGTCCCCTGTAGACCCAGAAACCCTGAGATTTCAGATGACCTTCCGGCCCGCCGATTTCCTCCCATTCGGCCTTGGTCGTCGCCTTGTGATGCGGAAGGGTAAATGCCTGTATGCGGACGACGCCGTCCTTCAGATGCAGCTCTTCTTCGGGATCCGGCTGGCATGCCGGATGCGTCGATGCGAAAGGATCGAGCGGCTTCAGCGGACGTCCGTTCAGGAAGATACGCAGACCGTCTTCCATGAACCTGTGGAAGACCAGTGTCAGATGGCGCTCCGAATGCGCGATCGTCCGGTTGAGATGCTCCGTCCGGCGAGCGACGTTCCTCGCGATGCCTCCGGCGAGGCGGTCCGTCTTTTCCCACAGGATCAGCGTGCCATGATCTTCCGGAAGCTGGTCGGCGAAGGGAACGCCGTCATCCGTGTCGAGAACCTCGACCTCCCAGGCATCTGTCCTGCGAACCCGGTCCAGATCCCAGATCGCTCCCGCGAAAGTGCCTTCCCGACGCGAAATGACCGTCAGCCGACGGCACTGGGAAAAGCTGGCGCTCTTCATGCCAAGACCGAACCGGCCCAGATCGGCCTCGGCGCGTGCTTCCAGAGGGTCGCCACTGCCCAGACGCATGGCCCGGACGAGTTCCGGTTCCGTCATGCCGGTCCCGTCGTCCAAGATACCCACGACCGGCTCCTCGACCGCGGTTTCGGAGAGAATGCGGATATTGCCCGCTCCCGCGGTGATGGCGTTGTCCACTATATCGGCGATCGCGCTCTCGAAAGTGTAGCCGATATCCCTCAGGCTTTCGATGAGCGCCGCCGCACTCGGTGCTGCATCCGCTGTCCGAAGGGTGGTCGAGGAACGGTCGGACTGCGGCATTGCTATCGTATCGTGATGTTTCGGAGATCAATTCATCCGTATAGTGTATCACGAAGAAACTGTTCACAAGGGACGATGCGGGCCAACTCGGGATTGCATGACGATTCTTTGCATTCGACGAACACTAGGATCAGAAGCGACGTGACATCGTATCGGCCCGCTCTCTGGATCGATCACGAGGACTTGCCCATCGAGATCGAAAAGAAGGTCGAGGGATGGATCACGGTTCATCGGGAGTGATTATCAGATAGTGATAATCACGTGAACGACTTTTGTCGGACCGGGCAGGATCGCCCTGCCCTGCCCTGCTCCGTCTTCGCCATCGCTGCTCGGCAGCGGCGCAAGATTTGGCATGCAGCTTCATGCAATATGTCAACATGCGTGCTTAATAACATGTTTGCATGTCGTGTTTCTATTATGTATGCATTCCACCATGTCTGATAGTCGGAATATTGACATGCAAACATGTCGGCTCGTTCAAGGAGGGCGGAGTGAAGGTCGTATCTCTCATCAACCAGAAAGGCGGGGTCGGGAAGACGACCCTTTCGCTGCATCTGTCCACGGCGTTCCAGTCCCGTGGGCACAACACCGTCCTGCTCGATCTCGATCCCCAGGCGAGCGCGACCGAATGGTTCGACGTGCGCGAGGACGAGGTGCCGCCGGTCCGCTCGATCCAGCCTTCGCGTCTGGACAAGACTCTGGAGCAAGCGCGCGACATCGAGACGGATATCGTGTTCCTCGATACTGCGCCGCACACGGAAGCATCGGCGCTTGCCGCCGCGCGGGCATCCGACCTGATCCTGATCCCATGCCAGCCGAAGATCATGGACCTGCGCGCCATGCGCCGCACCGCCGACCTGATCCGCATGGTCAAGGTTCCCGCATGGGTCGTTCTCAACGGCGTGCCGCATCAGGGAACGGTAGCCGACGAGGCGGTCGAGGCGATCACCGACGATATCGGCCTGCCGGTCGCGCCGGTACGGCTCGGCTATCGCATCGCCTTCGACCGCGCCCTGATCACGGGACAGACGGCACAGGAATTCGAGCCGGAAGGCAAGGCGGCTCAGGAAGTGGAACATCTATACATGTGGACATGTAAACATGCAGGCATGAAGACACGCAAGCTGAAAGGAAAGATCAATGGCTAGCCGCTTTTCCCAAGGGTTGAAGGGTCTGGGCAAGGACGATGCACCCGCACCGAAACGCAAGGCAGCACCGGCGGTCGCCGCGAAGAAGAGCAGGGCAGGGCAGGGCGATGTCGTGAAGGAAGCGGCTCCGGTGCGCTATCAGGCTCCGAGCCGACAGGGCAAGAAGGCCGTCACCGGTTACTACGATCCGGCGGTGCGCCAGCAACTCGCCATCCTTGCCGCCGAGGAACAGCGGTCGCAGAACGACCTGATCGCCGAGGCTCTCAACCTGCTGTTCCGGAATCACGGGAAGTCACCGATAGCGAAGGGGTAGGGCGTTACCCCAGCGCTTCCATCCGATGCCTGCGCTTGCAGAAACCGATGAAGGCGGCATCGGCGTTTCCCGGCGGCTTCTCCTGTTTCTGCGCGAAGCTGCGCCATTGATCGTACAGGGCCTGAATGTCGTAACCCGGCGCGGCGTCGCGCGCCTTGGCGAAGCACTCTGTGGAAACCTGGAACCGCCAGCCGTCGTCGAGATCGAGCTTCCCCTGTTTCGGTGCCCTGGCATCTTTCCGTCTTGAGAAGATCACGTTGTCGTCCTCGATCCGCACGTCGTAATCGGGGATGTGACCGTCCTGCGCGATCTGCTTCACGAAGAACCGAAACTTCTTCGGGGGCGAGCTGCTGCCGACCTTCTTCTGTAACTTGGCGAGGCCGATGGAGAAGCTGCGGTTCTGCTCGCCCACGTGCTTTCGCGCGAGTTCGTAGATGCGCCGCTCCAGCGGACGACGGAGCCGGAAATACTGGGGGCTGATCGTCAGCACCTCCATTCCCTGAACGGCTCGGAAGGTCCAGTCGGAAACCTTGATCCGCACCTTTGTCAGACGTCCGAAGGGCGTCTCGACGCCGTTCTCGTCCTTGCGGGTCGTCTTGAAGGCGTCGATCAGGCCGAAGCCTTCCCCCTCTATCTCGCCCCCGGTCGGCACGTCGGTGTAGATCGTGGTGCCGCGCAGCCGCAGGAGGGCATCCCGAAACCGCTCGTAGTCCCGCTTGCCGGTGTTCCAGTTGGTGGAGACCATCACCTCGTGCGCGGTCATCTCGACCCAGGGCGTGATCTCCTCGCCGGAGTTGAGCGAGTGGACCAGCTTGCTGATGCAGTAGAGCAGGATGTCCTTGTCCATGATGGTGGCCAGACCCTTGCCGCTCGGAATGACCTTCAGACGCCGACCGTCGTGTTCGTAGTCCAGTTCGCGCATGTCCGGCTTCACCGACAGCGAGAAGACCGGATGCTCCATCGACGCCATGTCGTCCTTCGGCGATGCATCGGAGACATCGAGGATAAAGAAGTCCTTATTGGGGTGCCGGTCCGGCAGCAGCGATCCCATCATGCGTTCCTTCGATATGCACGTTATCCGTGAACCCCGCATTCGTGATTCTGGGAACCGGCATTCGTGATACTAGGAACCGAAACTTCGTGAGTCTAGGAACCGTTGAGTTATCCACAGGCACCCCGATTTTCGTCGATCCGGATTCGTGACTCCGGGAACCGAGATTCGTGACTCCGGGAACCGAGATTCGTGACTCCGGGAACCGGCCGATCTGAAAAGCGTATTTTTATCAGGTATGTAAGGGCTATTTTCCGGCCCGTAACACTATATAACTATATATAACACTAGGCAGCCCTGTGGATAACTTGCCTCCTTGGCGATCTTTCGAGACCAAAATTCCATGAAACTCGCATCCTCTCCGACCTTCATCTCGACCACCGGCGAGGCCGGTTCAAACTTGAAGAGGTCGAGCACGACGTGCTGGTCTGCGTCGGCGATCTCCAAGGCAGCGTCGCCGACGGGGTCGAGGTGCTTGGGAAAATGAGCAAGCATCCGACGGTGTTCGTTGGAGGCAACCACGAGTTCTACGGTTTCGAAGGGGCTTCGCTGGACGATGCCTATGACGAGGGGCGGAGAAGAGCAGAGGAGATTGGTGACGGTGGAGGGGGCTTGTATCTGCTGGAGAACGAGGCGGTCCTGGTCGACGGGGTGCGGTTCCTCGGAACGACGCTCTAGACGGATTATGCGCAAACGATCATCGCATGATCCGGATCAGGGAGGCTTCAGGAGCGACGAGGGCGTTCGATCCTGCCGATGCCCCGTCATTGCTCTCCATGCGCGTCAGTGGCTCTCTGAGGCGCTCTCAGCGCCCTTTGACGGTTCGACGGTGGCCCGCACCCATCATGCCCCCACAGGCGCTCCGTGGCCGCGCAGTTCGAGGGAAACATGCTGACGGCGGCGTTCGTGTCGCACATCCCCGAGCTGGTGGAAGAACCGAACGCGCCGGACCTGTGGATCCACGGGCATACCCACGCCGCCTTCTATCCTTGCAATCCTTCCATAACATGGAATAATTGCAAGGTATGATAGATCGCCTTCACCACAGACGGATCGAGGATGCACTGGCCGAACAGGCGGGCGTCGTCCTGCTGGGGCCGCGCCAAGTCGGCAAGACGACCCTCGCGCAGGATATCGGCGAGAGCCGCGATGCGGTCTATCTCGACATGGAACGCCGCGCGGATCGCCAGATCCTCGAGGAACCCGATCTCTATCTCGACGAGCAGGTCGGTCGTCTGGTCATCATCGACGAGGTCCAGTTGCTGCCCGGCCTGTTCGGGGCGCTTCGGGGCCAGATCGACAGGCGGCGCAGGGCAGGGCATCGGACGAGGCAGTTCCTGCTGCTCGGCTCGGCCTCCGACACGCTGCTGCGCCAGAGTTCGGAATCCCTCGCGGGCCGCGTCGGGTATCACGAACTGACCCCCTTCACGATGGGCGAAGTGCCGGAGGATGCGCTGTCGGCGCTCTGGCTCCGGGGCGGCTTTCCGGAGAGTTTCCTGGCGCGGTCGGACAGGGCGAGCCTGACCTGGCGGGAAGACTTCATCCGCACCTATCTGGAACGCGATATCCCGGCGTTTGGTCTGCGCATTCCCGCCGAAGCGCTCCGGCGCTTCTGGACGATGCT
>Ga0114952_1003461_pt1 | contig 11214 bp, 8 predicted proteins | sample SidtaG_2_FD_87303 | JGI IMG/M metagenome (GOLD analysis project Ga0114952, IMG submission 87303) | Marine algal microbial communities from Sidmouth, United Kingdom - Sidmouth_Asex2 metaG | ecosystem: Host-associated > Algae > Red algae > Unclassified | place: Sidmouth, United Kingdom | collected... | reverse complement strand
TTGCAATCCAGGTCCGTTTTGAACCGATCACCGAACTCTAGAAGATTTTGACCCTTGAAAATATCCATAAATACCCTATTTTTATTGAATACTAAGTTAGGTATTTAAATACTGACCTCTAAATTATAATTTAAAACGGGCACAATACATCCAAATAGACAGTATTTTGTCCGTTTATATTAATGTGCACTTCTAAAGGTGTTGAGAAGCGCAGCCGGAAATATAACCGCACTCGGACTAGCTTAACGTGTCCACTCGGGAAGTCTTGAATGCGGGATATTTTCAACTTCCGCAAGAACATGGCTCCGAATAAGTTCTATACCAGCAAGAAAAAGTTAATACTCAATCTAAACTTGCGGATAACCAACAGGCTCGATAATATCTGCCCTGTCAGAATTCACTTTGGGCGAAAAGAGATCTTTGCTTATGCTAAAAGCGTTAATTTGCTTTTGCGGCAAATCATTCTGTATTATTTCATAAACATCCTTTTCTTTTAAATCATTCGATAGCCAAAAATCTATTTGATCTTTAGCCAATGGAATGACCTGTCGGTGTTCCCCATCTCGATTTTTCTTATTGTGAATTGTCGCATATTTAGAGCCTGGCTTCGCTTCTTTAGTCAAAATTGAAAATAATACGTATTTATCAGGTGTTATCGAATAGATACCGGCAAGACTGATTAAGGGGGAATTTTTCTGCTCAAAGTATTAAGATACCTTTAAATTCTTGGGTTTTTCGCAAGTATGCGGTTCGTAAAATCCGCTTAAAGGTATGATACATCTTCTAGTAAGCGCACTTGCTTTGTACATATAGAAAACAAAACGATTTTACGGTGAGCATAACGCCCTCCAAGTCCCCCGATTTCGTTTACATTCCCATAAACGTTATCATCGACATCGCCGAAATTCCCGAAGGTGTCAACGACACATACGAGGCTTTTTATACTTCGGGAAACAACAGTTCCTTACGTGTGAACGGAATCGGTTATGGTCTAGGCCAGCAATTTCAGTGCGGCCCAACGCAAACAAAGTCATCTATACAGGTTGCGATGCGGGTACTCCTGAAAGACCTATCTTTTATTTATTTTTACTCTTTCATATAGGGAATAACTTATGTACTAACTACCAAATTCGTATGATTCAACAGCCATTCCGGTGAATCCATAAGACAAAAATTTGCCTCTTCAATGCCTATATTTTGTAGTCAAAAATTAATTATGTCTTTTATTCTATCAATTTCACTCACTGAGTTAATGGTTTATTTATCATAAGTCGTTTAGTAAAAGGTTTTGGGTAGTGTTTGGAACCGTTATTAAAAAATCAATTCTCCGTTCAGTAAAACCAATATCTCATCAACCTTGCTCTAGTTCGTGAAAATGAGGTTCATTACTAATCTGATTTTGATTGTGCCCGAATTTAAGATGATATAAAATGCTTGAATTCCTGAGAACGATGGATTATTGTTGGTAACATTCAAATTCCGAAACCCTAATAACATCAATTATAGAATTGAGGAAAGTAATATATGGGTCTTCTATCACAAAGGTTCATGGGTATATTTTTGAAAGCAAAAATATAGAAATGGATGAAAATAGAGTAAATTTCTCAGTTACAACTATTGACCAAACACGAGACGAGTTGACTCAAGAAAAGATGCGAGGGAGGTTTGTATGTTAAAATTTGCAAAGGAAAAATTTAGTACATCTAAATAATTCTCATGAAACGAAAAACAGTAAGTGCAACGAATTAAAAAAAGCTGCTTAAAAATGAATATTGCCGATGGGAAAAAATCATTTCTGATGAGGAGTTATTAATAGTTTAGGATATGAAGCGATTTAAACTTTTTTATTGTTTTTTTTTGAACTTTTTCAGTGCTATTACTATGAAAGCGAGATAGTTGAATCCTTTCCAACTCTCGTATGTCGTGTCGAACCTGTTGAGCAACGAACGGTAGCTGTCCATCCAGGCATTGGTTCGTTCCACCGCATATCTTTCATCATAGAGTTCCTTGTCGAAATATTCGTCCCTATCGGCATTCCCGTTGCGTTTGTTGAAACATATGTTGGCATTGATATACTTTTTGCCGCATGATCTGCGGAATTCCTTGGAATCGAACCCCGCATCCGCGTTCAGGAACAGTCCCTCTACGGGGATCTCGGCCTGTTCGAGCGTAGCGGTGACGACCTCGAACTGCACCTCGATATCGTAAAGGTCGTTATGGTTGCCCGCCACGGGTTCCGACATGGCCAATGGCAGTCCCTGCCTATCGGTCATGTAAAGGGAATTGGTCGTTTTCAACTTCTTCCTCCCTTGGTATTCCACGTTCTCGCCACCCCGCTTTGCAGGGGTATGTCTGCCGTCAAGGTCGACACTGGAGAGGTCGAGTTTGGATCTGTGCCTGTTCAGGAACTTTATCCAACAGTCCTTCCAGAACCCGCCCTTGCACCACTTGCGGTAATGGTAGTATACGGATTGCCAGCTCAGGGGCGCCCTTTCGAAAAGAGCCTTCACCGGTAGCTGCTCCCATTGAACGCCGGTCTTGAGCTTGTAAAGGATCGCGTTCACGATTTCGTGCAAAGGAACCCTTGGAGGGAATCCCCGGCCTGTTCTCGGAATATATGCCACGATTTCTTTTTCTATCATATCTTTGTCAAGTACTTTGTACATAAAGGGTTGTTTTGGAGTTATTTATGTTTCGCAACACAAATATCCGCAACCCTTTCTTTCGATCCAAAAAAAGTTTAAATCACTTCAGTTTCGTAAATAATAATTGTAGCCAAATACCTTGCTAAAAAAGTTGAAAACTTTATACCAAAAGTCCTAATATCTATTGGTTCAGTGTATGAATTAACAACTAGCTTAAGTAAACCAGAATCCAAAAATTCACGATTTCGCAATACCGTCCATCCGATAATGCCGTACTTCCTTGTTCCGGAGGTAAAGTATCCTAGAAATTGAATCCTCTTATTTATGAATTTAATGAAAGTATTCTTTAACGTGGCATCGCATTTATTGTTTATCAAAAGAGAAAATAATCTAGTCGCTTACACATTTTTTCTTTTCCTATCTAGCCTTTTTTACTTTGAAACATTCGAAGCATAAGATATGGCTCATAATCTCAAACACTTTTTAATCAGTCCAGTAAAAGAGATACTATTGGGAGAGGCCATTAAAGCCGAAGTACTACACCTACATTCTGCGAGAAATCACCAGTCCCAGTTGCTGATATCTCATTCGGATTATCCATATATCGAAAACGTTAAGAATCAGTTTTTCTGCGGTATATTATCCTATCTAAATTCATTTTCTTACGGATTAGAAAATCGAAACAATGAGACCATTAAAAAAATCCTTGATATTCTTTGCTGTATTACTTACTGCCGTGTCTGTATTTGTATTGCGAAATACTCAAATAAACAGAGGTAGACCAGAACTGTCCCAAGTGGCATCGGATACAATTGGCAATCCCAGAAACAACCTAACGACTAAAAATTCAGAAAGGAAAGTACGGAAAGTATCGCATTTTGTAACCCCAAAATAACGGGGCTTTATAAATGAGATGTTTTAAAAAATGTACAATAGTAACCCCGCGAGGGTAATACGGAATTACAAATTTGTAAAAGTAATTAAATGCAGAAAATATCCGATGAGGTTAAAAATCTTGTTATTGTTGGAGCCTCTGGGCATGGCGGGATGGTGCTAGATTGTATCAGCAAACAAGGACAATATAAAGTTCTTGGGTTTGTGGATTCTTTTAAGAAAAAGGGAACACAGCATAACGGACTCGATGTTCTCGGCAGCGAACTGGACCTTCAATGGTTAATCGAAAAACTCGACATACAAGCTGCGATTCTCGCCATCGGAAACAATTGGACAAGAAAAAAAATGGCGGACAAGATTGATAATATTGCCCCTGACCTTGATATCGTTACCGCGATACATCCAAGCGCGACAATTGGCAGAGACGTTAAGATTGGTAAGGGTACGGTCATAATGCCCGGAGCCATAGTCAATGCTAACTCGATCATGGGAGAATTCTCCATCCTTAACACTAATTCATCGCTCGGGCACAATGGGACAATGCAAGATTTCTCGAGCATTGCTTCTGGAGTATGTACAGGCGGCAATCTAGTTTTGGGGCGATTTTCGGCTATTTCCCTAGGGGCGAATGTAATAGAGAACATTACTATTGGGGAACACAGCCTAGTCGGTGCTGGTTCGTTGGTTATTGACGATATTGAGGGACATTCAGTGGTCTATGGGTCACCGGCGCGTTTCGTTAGGGGACGGAAAACTGGGGATCCTTACCTGAGAGGCGATAGAAATTACCGCGAGCATCCTGTATTCCCTTTTAAAAGATAGAAATTGTGGCATTCGTTTCAGAAAAGTTGGTTGCGTACATTCTTGCCTATTTTCATAACTTCACCTTATTTGATTTTGCCAAGGCACTTTTTCATTTTTCAAGTAGACAAAAGCGGAATCTCGTCCGCAAAAATTGCTGCTTTGGTTTAGAGAAAATGTCGGTATCATTAAGCGAAGTTTCGACACAAGTCCCTGATTACAAATTATTTATCAAATGCATCTGTCCTCTCGAGAATGGTATATTGAACTTATCAATTAATATTAGAAATCATCTTTTTCATTTTAGGATTTTTCAGAAGGCCTCCATAGGCTACATCGGACATAAAGAGATGGGGATCTTCGTTACCCTCGATGATTGTTGGCCCATTCTCAGTCAGGGCAATGTCCCATCCGATAAAACCGTTTGGAATATACCTTGCTGCTTTCTCGGCCAGTTCACAGGCCTCCTTGAAATAAGGAATCTCAAAATCTTCGAACCTAAAACCAGTGTCGGGATGAACTCCGAATTCTCCACCACCGAACTTCATGTCTCGATACGCCGTTCGCTTCAGAGCACCGGATTCTTGCTCTATCCCGACGAACAGCCCGCCCGATGATCCATTATCTACTATACTTCCCCCAGCCCCTAAACGTATGAACGAAGAAATGATATCGACGTTGTCCTTATCTTTATGTGTCAGTATTCGCAGGGTATTTATCGATTTGCCATAAATTGCATTTATTGCCGGATGTTGTTCCACGGCCTCCGTATGTGTGTAATCTCCTAGCATGAGATTTTCGTACTCTGTTTTCAACTGCCTCGTATAAGTTTCCCGGTTAAGCATGAAACAACCCCTGCCCCCATTAAGAGCTAAGGGCCTGAAGAAAATGGCGTCCGCATCGATTTTATCAAATACTTCACCATATAAATTCACCAGCTCCGTTAAATTCGAAATTGAACGGATGCCGCTACCGGAAAAGAAGCTCCCTCCAAAATTATGGCCTACCAATACAGGAGTACTGATTCCGTAGGTTTCGCAGTATAACGCGAAATTCAATTTGTTGTTCAGGATTGAAGTATACTCTATTTTGTGCAATCTGCCGCTGCCATGGATTTTGCGAGCCTCCCCTGGGGCAAGATAGTCCCTGTAATTTTTAACGTAACTTTTGTAGAGGTACTTGAAGTAGTAAATTGGCAACTCATTTTTGGTCGACCAAAGAACCAAAACCTCCTTAATTATCTTAATAATGTTTTTCTTGTCAGGGTCTTTAAAAAAAACTTTTATCCTACCGGGATCTTTTAATTGCATCATTCGAAATGGCTTTTACATCGTGGAACACTTCCCATCACATCTCATACCCCAAATATAGGAATAAGGTACGGATTATATTTTCAAACGATGCAGTAGAAACCTTTACCTATATACCCCGAACGGGTGTACTTAAAAGCAACCATCTGCCATTGGTCGGATAAGCCCCCTATAAATTTCCGAAAAATTGGTATTTATCACGCCCAAACCGGACGAATATGTTCTATTGCCTTATCGTGTGCTTTTCCCTAATGAGAATTCCTATCTCACTAAACGGTTGACTATCTTTGTTTTTTACTTTCAGCAACAAAAAGTTCAGATTGCCTATCGGTACAATTACGGAAAATTTAACTTTTAAAAAAGTTTCAGTCCACATATAGATGTACCGGCTGTATTAGGAATCTCGAAACAAGAGAAAAACAGTAAATTGGAACTATTCAAAAATGACTATTTAGATGCCCCCAAACCTAAGAGACACCATTTTTTGGCTATCGGATTTTCTTAAAGGATCCAAGGTCAGGAAACATTACCATGCCATTGAAAAGATAAATACGGATCATTGTTCCGATTTTGCCGTTCGCGAAAGGCAAGGATGCCTGTCCGATATTCTCCAGCACAGTTTGGAAACCGTACCATACTACAAGAACATCGGAATTACAGATACCCAACTTTCTCAGTTTCCTGTGGTGGACAAAAACAAGATAAAAAAGGATGCCGCATTGTTCCGATCGCAAACGTACTTGGGTAAAAAGACCTTCGAGGCAACCACCAGCGGTTCTACCGGAACGCCCTTCACCGTACTGCACGATGTAGGCAAGAAAAGACGGCATACGGCAGACGTGCGTTTTTTTTGGGAAACGGTCGGGCACCCCTGGGGAACCAGGTTCTACTACTTGAAAATCTGGAATGAGCGTAACAGCAAGGGCGAACTGGCCCAAAAAATCCAGAATATCGTCCCAATCGACGTATTCAAACTGGACGATGGCAAGATAAAAGGGCTTTTGGAAAGTATTAAGTCCGACAGGTCACCAAAGAGTATTCTTGGCTATGCCTCCGCATTGGATTGTATTGTCAAATTTCTAGAGCGGAGCCCCACCGATATGGTGGATTCCGGCGTAATCTCGGTAATCGCCATGTCGGAAGGCCTAGACTGGCCAACTAAAAAGGCCCTTGAAGAAAATTTTAATTGCCCGGTGGTATCGCGTTATGCCAATATAGAGAACGGGATGCTTGCACAGCAGACCTCCGAGTCGGGGAACAATTTTCTGGTGAATCTTGCCAGCTACCATATCGAAATCTTGGATTTGAACAAGAACATCCCGGTAGGGGAAGGTGTGACGGGGCGCATTATTGTCACGGACTTGTTCAACAGGGCAATGCCGATGGTGCGCTACGATACTGGCGATTTAGGAGTGTTGGGAAGAACGGAAAACGGTGGAAGGACGTGTTATGTACTTAAAAAGGTTGAGGGCAGAAAAATGGATGCCATATATGATACTCGGGGCGAGCCCATTTCGTCGTTCACTATCACTAATAGTATGTGGAAGTATACCGAACTGGCCCAGTACCAGTTTGTTCAAACGGGCAAGAAGGAATATGTTTTCCAGCTCAATGCGGAAGGGAATTTTCGTAGGGAGAAAGAATTGATAATAGAATTCAGACGTTATTTAGGCAGCGATTCGGAAATCACTGTAACCTATGTGAACGAAATACCGCTGTTGTCTTCGGGAAAACGGAAAAAGGTGTTGAGGAAAATGAATACTGACAAACAGTAGTAAACGATAACCTATTTGTTTACTGCCTTTTCCAGCTAAGATAGCATATGGGTACGAAGAGAGAATATTTAATTTTGAAATATAGCTAGTAGATTTCATCTAGCTTTTTTAAAAGTTATGATAATTTCCTCCTTTATATAAAGCAACAGACTATAAATAAATATTGCTATACCTAACATTTCTAGAAATTCCTCGATACTATAATAAATCGCATATCTAATTTCTGAAAAATTACTGGAGCTATAATTCTCAGCACCGACCATTTCGACCCCAATGGCCCCTATTACATATATTGCACCTGCAATTACGAATAACCGAGCGAACTTTTTAGGAAGTTGTGGGAGAAACTTGAAAAAATAGACGAACGAAAAAAGAATAAACAATAATCCGTAGGGAATCACCCAAGCCCAATACAAATAACCGGTGAAACTGAATTTTTTTTTAATAAAACCCCTACCCTTTCATGAAGTTGTACGGCTTCGTCTAGAGATAGATATAAAAAAATAACAGATAGAATTGACCACAGGGAATAATTTAATCCGTAAGTTTTTCTAAACAATGAAATAAAACCAAGTAGGAATGAAGCGAATAAAATAGTACTTGATGAGTAATAGGCAGGAATGTTTCCCTCTGTTCTTATATTAAATAAATTAGAGAGCCAATTAATGTTATTATTATTAAAATAGAAGACCAGACCAACAATATTAGCACTTTCAAGCAATAGAATAGTGATGAGCAAAAATCACAAAATTTTTTTTGGTCTAATTATTATATTCATGCCTACAGGAGATTATAATGATAGCTTAATACTGGTTAGCAAATCTAAGATTAGGTAGTATCACTGGTCGCCCATGTAAGTAATATTGAATAGTACGCATCAGGGAAATAAAAAAAATAGAGCTTTTTACTCATCAGTGGATTGTATTGACCCTTAATGTTAAAATGTTAGCTTAGCTATGATATCAGAAAGAAAAAAACAAATGTTATCCTTTTTCTTAAAGGATAAAAATAAAAAAAATTGGCTTCAAATCATTAAAGAGTTTACTTCGCTCTATATCCGTACAAAAGAACTGCCCCTAAACTATATTTCCCATCTACTATACCGAAAAAATGTCACTAACTACAAGGATTATTTAAGCCTCAAAGAAAATAGGGGAATACTTAAATGGTCATATTCACATGCGCAGGAACAGATTGTTTTGGTAGAAAACAAATTATTGTTCGCCGCATATTTAGAAAAGGCAAATATTCCCACCCCCAAGATTTTTTTTCATAATTCAAAAAACAAGTTCACCTACGAAAACAATGTTTTTGAAATACAAAGCAAAAATGATTTTCTGCTTTTTTTAAGAAGAGTTTTTTTCGAAAAAAAAATACCACATTTATTTTGTAAGCCAATAGACGGAATTCAGGGAGAAAATATTTTCATTATCAAAAAGGCTACATATATGGAAATAGCTGATAACTTGATTGACTTGGTGCTTTCTAATGCATTCATATTCCAAGAATTGATACTACAGCATGCCACATTAAAAGAGATAAACCCTAGCAGTATCAATACTTTAAGAATCGTTACTTATAAAAACAGAGAGAACGAGGTTGAAATCTTATCAGGGTTTATTAGAATTGGAAGAAAAGGAGCGATTATAGACAATGCTCATATCGGGGGAATCGTAATTCCGATTAATAAGGAAACGGGGCGAATGTACGCCGAAGGACTACAACTTATAGATAATGGCGGAGGAATCTTTTATGAACACCCCGAGACTGGAATAATTTTTGCTAATTTACAGATTCCAAACTATGTCGAAATTAAAAAAATGATTGCCGACGCCTCCTCTTTATTTAAATTTCCTTTGCTCGGTTGGGACGTTGCCGTAACCCCAAATGGACCTATTATTATAGAGGCCAATCATGATTTTCACTTATTGTTGTCGGACCTGACAGAGAAGGGATTTAAAAGAAATCCATCAATCAAGAAACTGCTCGAGCAAATTGATTTGTATCGCTAAAAATTAATAGCACCAGAAGAATGGCAATAATATTTTTTGATCTCAATTGAAAAAACCAGCCTTACATTCTGAGGATATTAAATACAACCAAAATAACTCAAATTCCTGCTTTCTAAAGGAATTCATATAGTACATTCAGGCAAAATAGTAAAGAGGCTACCTTTTATCTGGCAGCCTCTAAGTAATATAATAATTTAGAACAACCTATATGTATTTTATCCATTGACGATAAAGGCATGTATTATTCCGGGTAGCCATGCTAGAGCTGTTAAAATTATGCTAACGAGAAAAGTCGTCCCTAGCCCGTGTTTCATGAAAACGGCTAAGGGCGGTAGAAGAATGTTTAAAATGATAGTTACTAAAGACATATTTGATTATTTAAAGTTTATAATTATTCAACGGATATTTATACTTTGAAAAAACAGCTATCCCAGCTGATTTATTCGGCCACTATTTTAGGAGAACTTTGATACTTTTTTGCGAGATATCCTATCCTCATCGACCAACACCAAATATTCTGGCGATCCGGTAATACCCCCGAAGAAAGCAGCGCCTCCTCCTAATAGTAGAATGAAAAAGGCAACTATACCTGCAGTACCAGCTGCATCTGCCGCCTTGTCACTATACGCTTCAACTTTCTGTTTAGCTTCCGCATAGTACTTTTCAGCTTTATCGACAGTATTCTGGATTCTAGTCTCCCACTTTTCGATGACTCCATCGATTTCTGCTTCACTTAGTTCTGTATTCCTAGTAAGTGCCTGCTTCAATTTCGCTGCATCAAAAAACTCGCCAGATTCCAATCCCTCAATTTTAAGGTTTCCGTCGTTATCCAGATTGAAAGATAAGTCACTGACATAAGCCTCGATATCATTTTCCAAATTCATTTGTTTGAGTTCTTTTTTAGAATCCTGCAAAAATTCACTTGTTTCCTTTGAAGCGTCTTCGGGGAGCACATTGTACTTTTCGCCTGTGTTTATTAACTCAAATATTTGTTCTTTAATAGTTTCGGAAGTATTCTGCGTTTGGTCTTTTCCGGAAGTAAGAGCATGTTGGACCTGAACGGTTATATTCTCGGAACCGTTTCCACCAACAATGCCGGAGACCATATTGCCAAGTCCATTCAGGACACCCCCCACCGCGGAGGTGAGCATAATGATTCCAATAACGAGATAGAGCGCCCAGGTGAGAAAGCCGTGCAGGGCACCATCTATATTAGAGGTATAGCCTGACATTCGCGCAGCCACAAGGCCTCCGGTAAAGAGGGCGGCCACATTGGAGAGAATCCACCATACTGCCGTACCTATGCCAAGCCCTGCAAATGGGTCAGATTCGATAAGAGGATCAATCGTGGTCAAGCCAATACCCAAACCTAAAATGTTCAATAAAAACATCAGTGCCAAGGTTGTTAGGGTCCCCGCCAAGATTGCACCCCAAGAAATTCGGGAGATACGCTTGGGAGCCTCATTTATTTTCGTAAGAGTAGTATCATTCATAGTTTAGTATTTAAAAAATCATAGAGGTCAGTAGCTAACTACTTATAATTTGTCTCTGGTATACCATGTCCCTACTGACCATCTTGTTTATGAAGTTGTTGAATATGGTTCCCTTGTTCTGTGAGCGGTTTATCCGGAAACAGAACTCGTTGAAATACCTTTTTATGTTGAAATCGCTCACCCATGAATAGGTCGTTCTTATCCAGGACTTGATCTGGTGTATCATGGTATGCAGTGCCTTGAAGTTCGCTCCGTTGGCACTTTCGATCTGTTTTATATCGTAG
>Ga0114952_1003457_pt1 | contig 11228 bp, 9 predicted proteins | sample SidtaG_2_FD_87303 | JGI IMG/M metagenome (GOLD analysis project Ga0114952, IMG submission 87303) | Marine algal microbial communities from Sidmouth, United Kingdom - Sidmouth_Asex2 metaG | ecosystem: Host-associated > Algae > Red algae > Unclassified | place: Sidmouth, United Kingdom | collected... | reverse complement strand
GTTTTCCATAGATATATGCTAGGATAGGTAAAAGTCGTGATAACTGATTTCTATCCATTCAGCTGTCCAACTAAAGACGAACAGCAAAAAACACTAGGCTTCGCCTAGTGTTTTTCTCTTTTCATATAATTTTACTTGGACACTACTGAATTATTTTATAAAAAAATTTCATATAATTTGTATATTTTTTTTACTTTTAGTCAATAAGTTTTTTATATAAGTTTTTTATATGAATTTCTAGCTTTTTTCATTGCAAAAAAACCTAGCAACACTATGCTCATCATATGCTAGGAAATCAACAAACCAAAGACACGATCCAGACACTATGTGACCGTATCAGCCAGACAGGTACGGTTGATTTTCCATTTGTATTGGTGGAGTGACAGAGTGGTATGGGTGTATATGAGTATATGGTACAGCAGATGCTATGACTGGTGGGGATGTATCAGCAGGATGTACTGATACTGCGTGATCTATCGTCAGAGCTCGGCAAGACGCATACGCTCAAGATACAGATCAAAAAACCTGACACCGAGACTATCATCTCAGACACCTATGGTACGGTGACCAATTATGGTGCTAGAGAGATTACTCATCGACTCTCCCTCGCCCCAGCAGGCCAGATCAAGATCGTCTTGATAGAAAATATCCAGAGAATGAATATCCAGTCAGCCAATGCGTTGCTCAAGAGTTTTGAGGAGCTGCTGCCAGGCAGGCTCATCATCGGTACCACTACAAACAGTGACGGGCTCCTCGATACGATTCGCAGTAGGGCATTTTTGCTTCGTACGGTGCCAGTCAGTAGTGATCAGCTGTTGGCTCAATATGCTTGACAAAATATACAAAAATCAGTATTGTGATCGTATATCGCCCTGTCGTGATGAGATCCAGAGACACTAGATCGCCTGATTGCAGAGTGAGAGACAGCGCTAAAGTGATATACCCAGCTAGAGCAAGAAGTATTCTCTACTGGTGCGTCACATCGTATCATCCAGCTCATCAAGACCCTTTCCAAGGACTGGACTGATACTCAGCTCATCGAAGCACTCATGCTCAGAGCGAGCATGGATTGACACCACAGCCTCATCGGTCGTCTCAGGACGGCACAGCAGATGATCCACTCCAATGTAAATAGTGAGCAGGTGTGGTTTTGATTGGGGATAGAGAATTAGTTCCAATTGATGATTGAGCTTTATAATTGAAACTATAAGATTGTTTTATATAAATATTTTTTTAAAAAAATGAAAATTTCCTTAAACAAGAAGATATTATTTTCAGTATTACTTGTGATTTATGCTTTATCTTCTTGGTATATTCAAAACTACATAGGAGATACACTAGGCACAAGCTCTTCTCCATTATTTCTTATTTTGTTTATTTGATTTACAATATATTCAATATGGCTAAATAAGAACAAGGCAACAAAGATTTGTTTATATGCATTGATATTTTTTGTTCTATCATGGTTATTGATTTGATATATAATTTATTCTAAAGCTGGTGCAATAAACTATGATATATTTATTCCGTTTACTCTTTGAGTAATCATACTATGATTGTGATACAAAAATAAATTACTATAGTGAATTGTAATCTAAGAAACATTGATACTAAAACAAAACCTCATTCAGAAACGGATGAGCTTATTTTCACGAAGTGAGTATATAGCGATTGCGGCTGTGGAATTTCATGAAGGTATAAGTAGGACGTATTTTATATGGTATCAATAATATGGAATTATCAATCATCAACAAGATGCATAGCCTCAAAAATGAGGGCACAGAACAGTGATGGATTTGAAGTGAAGTATTGAAGTGAGAGTGAGTGGAGCATGGTAAAGATTTTTTGAAGGTGACTCATAAAAAAGAAAAAGAAGTAGTAGACATGTTAAATTATTGAAGCAGATTTGGTGAAATCATCCCAGGTCACAGTCACCCTGTAATTAATGGTGTGGTAAATTTACATCCTAGTGACGAAGATGGTGATTTGTGAGCCTGGAAACATCAATATGAGGAGTATGGTATAGAGCATCAGCGAATTCTTTGATTTGACACAACAGCACCATATGATATGTGGAGGGTAAAATATACTTGGGATGGTAAGCTAGTACATCATGATCTAAATGGTAAAAAAGTACAAGTATCAAAAATAGATCGTAAGTGAAATGGCGTATGACGAGATAGAGATATAGAACTAGAAGACACTTGGAACCTGAGTGTATTGGAGGATGATCAAGAAGATGAAAAGTTAATTGATTATGAAAAAATGTATACAGAATGAAAAATTTTAGATCTCAAAGATAGACGAGATAGATTGGATCAATTGCCACAGGTAGCATAAATAACTATATAAAAAATCATCTCGTGAGGAGATGATTTTTTGTTATCTGTTTTGATATATAATGTCTAATGATGTATGCCTCATTCGGTGAGCTGATCCATTTCTTTTTGGAGAAAATGTGAGATGGCTACTCTGATAACAATAATCGCTCATAGCTGGAGGAGATGCTCTATGGTAGGCTCTCAGACAGTGAGGATGATATCCGCAGCGATAAATAACTCCAATGCAAGGAGGAGATATGAGCCGAGCTTGACCCTGATCACCGAGAGATCTACCGTGGTATGCTGATCACCAAACAGCTGATCGATATGCATCTGCACAAACAAAACTATAGCATATACAAAACCGTATACAATAACTAATACCGTCATCACATCTATCACCACCACAATCACATCAAAAATCTGCACCAACAGATCTACCGATCAAGCACTATTTTGAGTATGAATTTGAGTATCAGCTTGAGCTAGCACTCATTCACTTATTTTTTGTATTGCTTCACTGGCTTGTGACAAGGTGGTAGACATCTGTATAGATGATATTGAGATAAAACCTTAGTCAAAATCAACTAATACAACGGTTCATAGTGAGAAGAGCAAGAATAGGAGAAGCACAGCATCCATTGTATGCTCCTTGAATGCAAGACCTATAGGGTACGCTGTATTGTGTGGTGTGTCTTGTGCACTTGCATGTTCTCTTTGTAGACCGATATCTTGCTGAGTAGAGATGGTTGCCAAGACTAGTGGTGTATCGGTGGAGATCTGTGATACTTCTAGCAACTCCCAAAAGTTATTTTGTGTTATGTCTATAGTATCTGATGTATCGATTTTTACTGAATTTTGATCTTTTGCAAAATTGTCATAATACGCCTGATCCATATCCGCACTGACTCATGCTCAGGTAAGTGGTAGCGTAGAGGGAGCGGCGTTGTGATATTGTACTGCAGGAGTCTTTGCTGCAGGTGCGGTATATGCTTTTTTGATGTTTTTCACCACCTTTTGCTCCACAGGTGTGGGCTCGGCTATCGGGGCTACATATGGTACATCCACATGATCACAGTCTGGCTCTGGTGTCGGCACCACTGGCTCAGAGCATCAAGCCTCTCATTCTCGCACTTGCACGCTATCATAGGACGAGAGCACTATATTTTGGGTTCACAAAATCATAATTATCCCGAGTGCTAGCATCTTTTTGCTATTCATTTTTTTGTTTTTGTATATAAAATTTGTACAACTACATTATACTGACACTCTTTACTTCTGTCAAAAAATGCTTCTTTTTCTCTTACCTCCATCAGAAGGCAAAAATACTGAATGAATCGATACAATATCTTCTAGGACCTTTGATCTCCCTCTCCCGCTCGATATCGCCTCTCACGCTACAGACAGAGATCTCAAGTGTAAGGGTAAGAGATATCAAGAAGGTGTGGAATTAAATAGACGTTTGGCAGCTGCTATGCAAACCCCTACCCCAGAGGGGACCCCTTCCCCTTGACAGGGGACAACATCAGATTGATTATCTCATTGAGTATTGGTGATGCCAGCAATACAGAGATATAGCGGAGTGATGTACAAGGCGATAGGGTATAGTGATATGGATGCTCAGGCACAGCAGTCTTTTGATACCCTTGTACTAATCTTGTCAGGTATGTACTGACTCCTCACACCACAGGATACGATAGCAAATTATAAACTCCCCATAGGTACTAAGTGACTCAGACAGCGACGAGGGACGAATATTACAGATACTATAGTAGAGCATTGTGCTGACCAAGATCAAGACATCACTATCGTCGATCTCCTCTCTGGAGCGTATCAGAAGATGATACAAAAAAATACCCTGCGTGATGCAGGGATTAGGTATGTGACAGTTGATTTTGTCAAATCAGATGGCTCCAAGTATACCCACTGAGTCAAGAAAGTGAAAGGTGGGAAAGTGCGTGACTGGTGTATGAGTGGAGTGGAGAGTGTGAAGCGACTAGGAGGAGAGGTGGATGGGGATGTGGTGCGTGTGGTGTGTTAGATAATACTTCATTCAGAATTCTATATTGCTATTTTTATGATATTGATTATAGTATTTTTAACAAAAAACAAAAGCGATGAAATATTTACCATTTATTTTAATTCTTGTTGTCACAAGCTGCAATGACAATAAGATAGAAGTTGAGTCAAACATTCATTTTCCATATCCTGAATATTCTCGCTTTTGTGAGAATACAGGTTATAATGATCTAGGAGGATATCCTTTAACGAGGGAAAGTGTTTGTGAGTATGGTTTTATAGATTCCAGTATTGGCGATAGCATTATATTGTCTACTTACTATAAAAAATGGTACAATGGAATTGTTGGTGAGTATAGAGAACGTAGATCAGCTACCTTTATAGTACACAATCCATCAGACTCAATTAAAAATTTAGAGGATGGTCAGATCGCCCTCTTATTACGCAGTAAATTTTATAAAAGTATTAAGCAAAATAAGTAGAAATATTTTTTTTAGCTTAATCTTTAAAGAGAATTACCTCGTTGGTATTTCTCTTTTTTTATATCTCCACATACTTCCACTCTCATTTCCCTAGTCCATCCAGTTTCCAGTCTCAAATACGATCTCTACGGAGGTAGGTCACTTCATTACCGACTCATTTGAGCATATTTTTTACCTGATGAAATTTCCCTTCTGTGATAGTGAGTACTAGTGAGGTGTTGGTTATTTTTTTAGCTTTTGCTGGTCTAGAGAGTTTGCCGTCTGGAAGAGTGACCCCAGACTCTAGTGTTTTGAGCATCTTGGTAGTGATAGGTGCTACTGTCTGTACATAGTATTCTTTCTCGACTTTTTTGTGTGGATGGATGATGTTGTGTATGACTTGGCCATCGCTACTACAGAGCAGGAGTCACTCTGTGTCTACATCTAGTCTCCCTGCTATCTCTACGAGCTCGCTATATGGACAGTCTGCGAGGAGATCTTTGTAGCTGGTATATGGTCACTCATCTACATTGGAGCTGACGTAGCCTGCTGGCTTATGGAGGAGTACATGTACGGAGAATTTGACTGGTATAATCTCATCATATACCTGTATGATGTCTCACTCAGCTATCTTGATCTGAGGTGACGCTACTGTTTTATTATTCAAAAGTACTTCTCAAGTCTTGAGAAGTTTTTTGATTTGTCTCCTAGGCACGATGCCGAGGGCGGCGAGGTATTTGTCTATACGCATGGATATGGAAAATTAAATTTTTATTTACTCAAAAATATATTTGTCTCCTCAGCCCCATTTTTTGTCACCTTCCAAGATCGACTTCCATCAGAAAAGAGGTTCTTGGATCATTCATATCAGGTGAGGATGATAGATTTTTTGGATGTGATGGTGGAGAGTATATGATGTATCTCGCTCACATTATCATCCATACGCTTACCATATGGCGGATTGGTGATGATGGTGAGCTCAGCATCAGCCAGAGGAGTCTTCCGCTGTGTATGATCTAGTATATCACCATACACAAAACTAATCGTATCTGCCACTCACATATGTGCTGCATTTTCTTTTGCTATCTTGAGCATTTCCTCATCTACATCAGATCACATTATGGTGTAGGTTTTATCATATTTTGATTCCTTCGCTTTTGTGCGTATAGTTTTGAATTTCGCTTCATCATATACAGGGAAATGCTCAAATGCAAAATATCTCTGAAGTCCTGGAGCGATGTTTCTGGCGATCATTGCCGCTTCGATACAGATCGTCCCAGATCCACAACATGGATCTAGGAGTGGTTTTTTGAAGTTCCATCCTGCGAGTTGCACGAGAGCGGCAGCGATATTTTCTTTTAGCGGAGCTTCTCAGGCTGCATCTCTATATCATCTTTGATGGAGACTACTACCTGAGGTATTGATGTATACCGAGCAGATATTTTTGTTGATCACGACAAAGATAGTATGTCTATGTCAATCATTGTCTATATTTCGTTCTTTGTCTTTTTCTCATGTGAGTGAGGTCATTATTGCTTTGTGCACAATAGACTGAGCTGACTTCTGACTATCTATATTTGATTGTCTTGTATGCACTTTGACTGATATTCATTGCCCTGGACCTATGTACTGATCCCAGGTGATGCTTTTTACCAATTCAAAAAGTTCATCAAAATCAAGACATATACTAGGAGAATTGAGTTTGAGAAAAACCTTATTGGCTATCCTAGACCAGATATTGATACGATAACAATCATCCAATCCTGCATCCACAAAAGTCCCTGTATCGAAACTATCCTGAGGTGAATGTCACAATTTTTTGAGTTCATTATTTAGTATTCCAGTGAGTCCGTAGGGACATGTAATCATTAGCATAAGAGTGTAGCTTCAATAACAAAATTTCAGTCTCCTATATATCGATTTCTGCCTAAAATATAAGGGTATAATATATATGTTTGTCAAAACTATTTGTTAGCGGAATGTTTGCATTTAAGCTTGCTTTGACTACCTTTTAGCTATTTGGAACATTCGTTATCTCTTCGTCCCCCATGATACAACTAGTGAAAAAAATCTTAGTGTGATGAATTATTTTTTTGTATCTCTTATCTACTGCATTACAGTCGAGTGTTTTTCGATTTTCTCCACAAGTCACGTATGCGGCATGAGAGGTAGCAAGAACAAATCTTGTGGCAGTGCTGGTCGATACCAATATCTATGGATCTATCAAATGAGATCTAAATTGGTATGCAAATACCTACGTACCCAAACAATCTCCGGGCACCACACTGCTCACTATACCCCTAGATCCTGCATGATTTAGATCTGATCAAGTACATCGTATCATAGAAAATCTCTATTTTGAATGACACAAGGATGAGAGTACAAATCTTGTGTGAGTCATAGTGTTTGGTGATATACCATTGCCTACTGTAGAGATGTGAGGTGATACCTTTACATCCATCCATCCATATACAGATTTTGAAAATAAGCCTATGTTTGCGTACGATCCAGGTCGTGGTATATGGTCCAACAACAACGCTCCTTTTTCTCAACCAGAGCTGCGACATGCTCTCATACCTGGTACTGATGTAGCACTATTTACCAAATTTTTCTCAAAACTTAAAGAATATGATGCTGATCCATTGGAGTATGCAGAACCACAAATCTGGTATGATGATTATCAGCTCATGCAGGAGTCATTTACAAAAGAGCAGCTTGATGAATACATCAATACGCTCATATTTGCAGAAGACAGAAGTTATCGTAGGATCAACCGCACAATGACGGATGTGATGAATGAAGAATATGCTGATGATCTGGTAGAAGATATCATAAGAATCAATAATGTGCATTCTCAGCTTGCATCACAACCCAATCCTGATAACGCCTCAAATCCTCAAGTAGATGCAGCAAACGCAGGTATTTTTTGATGAACGAGAGAGTTGCTAGATTTTTTTGATCCCGAAGAGGTGGCAAATACTATCCAAAACGTCTCTGACAATCCAGTGCCTACACTCATCAATGCAAAGCAAATCGAAAATAATTTCCGTCCCGTATTTGCTTTGTTTGGTGATGAGTATCTCTCCACGATGGAGAATAATCTTGCTGCTGGTGCTAGATACAATCTCGATGAGATAGATAGCACACTAGAAAAAATCCAAATCAAAGACCAGATAGCGATCCAATACATCAAGGATATGAACACATTGATGGAGCAATCATTGGACGAAAAAATCCAGCAAGAACAATATATGCTCAAATATCCGCTCCCTACCTGGTACGAACATCGAGAGTCAGCAGATCTTTTTGAATGCGCTCCAGATATTTGAGCGCAGTTGGATATTAGATGAGATTTTGGTATCTGACCTTCAGCCAATAGATTTATGGCCGAGAGGTACGAAAATTTTTATTTTGGTCGTTATGCCTGAGATGTGCAGCAATATGATGATCTCCATGTCTATAGATGAGACCGATACAATGCAGATGAAGCACAGCTATTAGCCTCACCAGTTCCAGTCCGTCAGATGGAGGACATTCCGTTCGATTTTTCCAAGGCAGCAGTATGATGATCTTATGGTTGATTTGCCCAACAGACTAGAGCCATGAGATGAGTAAATTTTGATCTATCAGCTTATGACCTAGAGCTATATGACCAAAACAGATGTACTGATGACACTGCACAGTGGACAAAGGATTATCGAGGTTGATGATCTCCACTCAATATTGATGACGCAAAATTAGCTGCAAATCCTACTGATATTGATTTTGCGTCGCCATATTATGATGAGTCATATATGCGACATCCTACTACCAATAGAAATATCTGATGACCTCAATACGATCCTGTGTGATCTACTTTGATGCAGTCAGATATTTTTGGCGCTGGTACGCAAGCTTTTGATACGTCTCCTATCATCAATCAAAACACCATCTTCAGCACCCAGCAAGCTTTTGAAAACTGAGAATGTATCCCACTCCCACAAACCAACGATATAGATAACGACTGACTCACCAATAAAGAAGATGATGATATAGATGGAGACTGACTTACCAATACTTCTGATGGGGACATAGATGGGGACTGTATCCCAAACACCCAAGACGATGATATAGATGGAGACGGAGACAAGAATGGAAGAGATAGTGACTGTAACTGATGATGAGGTAACTGTGGTCAAGATGATGACGATGATAGTGATGGCATCCCAGATGATCAGGATCCAGATGACGACAACGATGGTACTTCAGATACCGAAGAACCAGACCAAGACAATGATGGCATCCCTGACTCAGAAGATCCAGACGACGACAATGATGATCTAGAAGATGAAGACGATCCAGACGACGACAACGATGGCATCCCAGATGATGAAGAACTCGACTCAGATGGAGATGGTACCACTGATGATGACGAATGAATCCCACAAGACGAACAAGATTCTGGTGATGATTGATTAGATTGATGATCAGCAGGATGATCTATACAAAATTTTGCAGAAAAATACAAGGAGTGAATAGAGCAGGTAGATATGACGAGCTTTATACAATGATTCTTTGTACCTGGAGAAGATGAAAAATATCACAACATCATCTGATGGACAGAAAAAGCTGAAGAAATATTTGCATCCAAGAACTATACTTTTGTGGATCTCAATCAAGATAGTGAAGTAGATATCATGATGCGAGACAAAAGTAATATATATGTAAAATATGCTAAGCAAAATAGTGAGTATGGTTGAGGTGGATCTAGTGGATTGATAGAGTTATGACCTCGATCCTCAGCGCAAGCATTAGAAGATGCAGCTATGTCTGATAACTGATATATCAACGACTACAAAGTACGAGATGAAAAACAAGTAAGATTTGATTTTCGTAGAGAATGAAATAACTATGATTCTATGTGATTCTCTCGAAACAATACTACCGAAGATGCATATGTTATTAGTCTGTCTCACAAAGCTGATGTTCATAATAATAATGACGGTAGGGTCAATGCTTGATGAACTTGAGAGAAGATAACATATCTCTTGTCTATGCCACAATGAATCTGATACACGTGACTATCTATAGAAATAGCAAATGAGTTAGACAAATGATTGATCGAAGATTATGTAGATGATGGTACAATCCTTTCGGTCAATTATTTTGATGGTAGGGCAGATCGTATAAACTGATTGCTTGAAAATGTCCCAGCAGAACGATACTACACAAAAGTCGCTGCATTGACCTTATGAACCTCTTGATGATGATTGTTTCGTGCAGCAAAAAGAGATCTATACAATAAGGTATGACCTCGATCTAGACAGATTATAGCTGGTTCACAAAAACGATGAGATGATGCTCGTCCAATACTCAAGCTAGATCTTATAAGAGATACTACACAAGATGTCACCTCACAGTGAACTGATCTTTGATGATTTGTCCTGACAAATTATACCTTATCGTGACATCGACAAGATAATGGGAAAGTGCTTGAAAATCGAATTATGTATGATGACAAAGTGATATTTGTGGAGGAGGATGAAGATCTGCTTTTAGAGGATCTTTATTATGAGTATCCGACTGTAGAGAGATTTACGTTTTGAGCTAGAGATCAGGCAGGTAACGAGGTCGAGTTGGACGTAGATATAGATATTCAAGCACCTACCATAGAGATAGTTGATATACAAGAGCAATCTGTATGATATGATATACATACTAGACTTTCTGACACAATAGATGATGGTCAGGTGGTATTTATGAATGATAGATATGGCTGGTACGAAAAAATTCGTCCATCGGACTATCCGGTAAATCCTACCGATCCACTGACGATATGATGACTATACATCACTGATGATGAAATATGAATGTATGACCCCAATGGAGATAAGAGATATAGTATAGACAAAAATACTTGAAAAATTCTCTTTGAATCTTGACAAGAAGACTCTTCTGATGTACAAATAAGTTTTGCAAATTGACAAGCATTGTTATCTGTATTGGATACAACTACTCAGCAAAGTCTTTTTGATATAATACTGTCTGCATCATCATTGAGTTCTATAGATGTTCTTCAGTGAGAATATATCTCTAGAGATATACAAAACAATAGAGTAGGTGAATGATTTGCATGATGAGTATGTATCGGTCCAGTAGATGAAGAATGCCATATATATATAGATAGATCATGAAATATTTTTGTGCCTCCACCATATCATACAGAGTATATTTGAACATATGCTTTTGATGATGAGACCAATCAGATACAGTATACGATCAGCAATCTTTTAGGTCAAAATATCTTTGAGATTACCTTTGTAGCCAAACCAATAGAGTAAGTTTTATTGTTACAATCTAGGGTTTAAAACCACCGTCTTATAGACGGTCTTGAACGGGAGCGTAAAATATATACATACAACAGTATGAGAAACTTAAGAAGCGGATG
>Ga0114952_1003453_pt1 | contig 11239 bp, 10 predicted proteins | sample SidtaG_2_FD_87303 | JGI IMG/M metagenome (GOLD analysis project Ga0114952, IMG submission 87303) | Marine algal microbial communities from Sidmouth, United Kingdom - Sidmouth_Asex2 metaG | ecosystem: Host-associated > Algae > Red algae > Unclassified | place: Sidmouth, United Kingdom | collected... | reverse complement strand
CTGCGACGATCTCGGACATGGTGCCAGCGACGGGCGAGGGCACCTCGACGGTGACCTTGTCGGTTTCCAGCTCGCATAGCATTTCATCGACGGCAACGGCATCACCGGGCTGCTTGAACCAAGTTGCAACCGTTGCTTCGGTCACGGATTCGCCAAGGGTTGGGACGCGGACTTCGGTGCTCATTTCTTTGATCCTTCAACTGTCAGCGCATCGTTCACGAGGGCTGCTTGTTCTGCTTTGTGTTTGCTGGCCAGACCTGTGGCAGGCGAGGCGGCGGCGGCGCGTCCGGCGTAAACAGGGCGCGTATTTTTGGCTTTGATACGGGTCAGGACCCATTCGATATTGGGTTCCATGAACGACCACGCGCCTTGGTTCTTGGGCTCTTCTTGGCACCATACCATTTCGGCGTTTTTGAACCGCTCCAGTTCCTTGACCGCGGATTGCGCGGGGAACGGATAGAACTGTTCATAGCGCATCAGATAGACGTCGGTAATACCGCGTGCGTCGCGTTCCTCGAGCAGGTCGAAATACACCTTGCCCGAGCACATGACCACGCGCTTTACCTTATCGTCGGCCACCAGTTTGGTGTCGGAATTGCCGTGCTGGGCGTCATCCCACAATACGCGGTGGAACGATGATCCTGTGGTAAATTCCTCGGACTTGGACACGGCCATTTTGTGGCGCAGCAAGGATTTCGGCGTCATCATAATCAGCGGCTTGCGGTAGCTGCGGTGAAGCTGACGGCGCAAGATGTGGAAGTAGTTGGCGGGCGTCGTGCAGTTGGCAACAATCCAGTTGTCACCGCCACACATGGTCAGGAACCGTTCCAGTCGCGCGCTTGAATGCTCTGGTCCTTGCCCCTCGTAGCCGTGCGGCAGCAGGCAAACGAGGCCCGACATGCGCAGCCATTTCGACTCTCCCGAGCTGATAAACTGGTCAAACATGATCTGCGCGCCGTTGGCGAAATCACCGAACTGTGCCTCCCATAAGGTCAGCGCGTTGGGTTCGGCCAGCGAATAGCCATACTCAAAACCGAGGACCGCATATTCGGACAGCATGCTGTCGATCACTTCGTATTGTGCCTGACCCTTGCGGATGTGGTTCAGCGGGTAATACCGGTCTTCGTTTTCCTGGTTCACGAACGCGGAATGACGGTGGCTGAATGTGCCGCGCGTGCAATCCTGACCGGACAGGCGTACAGGGTAGCCCTCGGTCTGGAGCGAGCCAAAGGCCAACGCCTCTCCTGTGGCCCAATCGAAACCCTCGCCAGTCTCGAACATCTTTGACTTGGCGTCCATCAGGCGGTTGATCGTTTTATGGAGCGGGAAGTTTTCGGGCGCTGTGGTCAGCGCGCGTCCAACATCGCGAAACGTTTTCTCATCAATCGCAGTTGCGCCGCGCTGATAATCCTCGTCCTTGCGATCCAGATGCGACCACTTGCCATCAAGCCAGTCGGCCTTGTTCGGCTTATAGGTTTTTCCTGTCTCGAACTCTTCGTTCAGGTGGGATTGGAACGCGGCTTTCATATCCTCGATCTCGCCCTCTGGGATCAGGCCATCCTTGATCAAACGCTCTGTATAAAGCGTCAGCGTCGTCTTCTGCTTTTTGATCTTTTTATACATGACCGGATTGGTGAACATCGGCTCGTCGCCTTCGTTGTGACCAAAGCGGCGGTAGCAAATGATATCCAGTACCACGTCCTTGTGGAACTTCTGACGGAACTCCGTGGCGACGCGGGCAGCGTGCACGACGGCCTCGGGGTCGTCACCGTTGACGTGGAAAATCGGGGCCTCGACCATCAGGGCGATGTCGGTCGGATAGGGCGACGAGCGACTGAAGTGCGGCGCGGTCGTAAACCCGATCTGGTTGTTGACCACGATATGCATGGTGCCGCCGGTTTTGTGCCCCTTGAGGCCGGACAAACCGAACCCTTCGGCCACGACGCCTTGGCCCGCGAATGCTGCATCGCCGTGCAGCAAAATCGCCATGACGCGGGTGCGATCCTCATCGTTTTTCTGGTCTTGTTTCGCGCGGACCTTGCCCAGCACAACGGGGTTCACCGCCTCGAGGTGGGACGGGTTCGCGGTCAGCGACAAATGCACTGTGTTGTCGTCAAACTGACGGTCCGATGACGCGCCGAGGTGGTATTTCACATCGCCTGATCCATCGACATCCTCTGGCTTGAACGAGCCGCCTTGGAATTCGTTGAAGATCGCGCGGTAGGGTTTTTGCATGACGTTGGCCAGCACCGACAGGCGGCCACGGTGGGGCATGCCGATGATGATTTCATCCATACCAAGCTGGCCACCGCGCTTGATGATCTGCTCCATCGCGGGGATCAGGCTTTCGCCGCCATCAAGGCCGAAACGCTTGGTGCCCATGTATTTCACATGCAGGAATTTCTCGAAGCCTTCGGCCTGAACAAGGGAGTTCAGGATCGCCTTGCGCCCGTTTTGGGTAAAGGTGATTTCCTTGGCTGCACCCTCAATGCGTTCTTTCAGCCAACCCGCCTCTTCGGGGTTGGAAATATGCATGTATTGCAGCGCGAATGTGCCGCAATAGGTGCGGCGCACGATGGCGATAATCTCGTTCATCGTTGCGATTTCGAGGCCAAGCACGTTGTCGATAAAGATCGGGCGATCCATGTCGGCGGCGGTGAAACCGTAGTTGGCTGGATCAAGCTCGGGGTGGGTATCGTTGTCGCGCATACCCAGCGGATCAAGGTCGGCGATCAAGTGGCCACGGATGCGGTAGGCGCGGATGATCATCAGCGCGCGGATGGAATCCAGCACGGCGTTGCGGACTTGTTCCTCGGATAGGCCCACGCCCTTGTCGGCGGCCTTGCCTGCGATTTTCTTGGCGGCGGCTTCCGGCTCTGCGGCCCACTGACCGTCAAGTGCTGCCGTCAGATCGTCATTGGGGACGGGCGGCCAGTCGTGGCGTGCCCATGACGGGCCTGCTGCCTCGGCCTTCGCATCCGCAGGAGCGTCACCAAGCGAGGCAAAGAATGCCTGCCAGCTTTCGTCAACGGCACCGGGATTATCGGCGTAGCGCGCATAGAGTTGTTCGACGTATTCCGCGTTGTGGCCTTGCAAGAAAGACGATGCGTGCATGGTGTCGTTGGGGGAATTATCGTTCATGAGGGGACCTCAATAAGGGAAACATTAAGTGTCATTATTCGATGCGGTGCGTTTGTCTGATCCGCGATATGCGACGTAGCCAATAGTGGTGAGCGCAATCAGTCCGGCGAAACCCAGAAAGACAAATATCTCGGCTGTTGCGTTGGACCCGCTTGACGCTCCAGTCGTTGATACGATAATGCCGATCGCCGCGACGGCGCCGCCGCAGATCAAGGCGACCGGACCCATGACCCAAAGCATACTGCGTCCGATGGTGCGAAGACGGACCGCAATCAGACAGGGGAGCACCAGAATCAGTGCCAGTACGACATAGGTGCGCACCCGACCCTGATAATAATCGAGATCCAGCATGAACAACACCGCGATGGCAACGATCGTGGTGGCAGCTGCCACCAAAAAGGTCTTGCGCGAGATGCGCCACCGCAACGGGTTCAACTGGATCTCGTATTCCATAGCTTAGCCAATAGCCTTTAGCACAGCCTCGCCCAAAGTCGCGGGGCTGTCGGCGACGATGATGCCGGCTGATTTCATCGCTTCGATTTTGCTTTCTGCGTCGCCTTTGCCACCAGCAACAATCGCGCCTGCGTGGCCCATGCGGCGACCAGGAGGGGCGGTGCGGCCTGCGATGAAGCCCGCGGTTGGTTTCCAACGGCCCTTTTTCTTTTGGGCTGTGAGGAATTCTGCGGCTTCTTCTTCGGCAGAGCCGCCGATTTCACCGATCATGATCATGGAATGTGTTTCATCGTCGTCGAGGAACATATCGAGGATGTCGATATGCTCTGTCCCTTTGATCGGGTCGCCGCCGATGCCCACTGCGGTGGACTGGCCAAGGCCGCTGTCGGATGTCTGTTTCACGGCCTCGTAAGTGAGCGTGCCGGAACGGGACACAACACCAACAGAGCCGCGTTTGTGGATATGACCGGGCATAATGCCGATTTTACAAGCGTCTGGCGTGATGACACCCGGGCAGTTCGGCCCGATCAGACGGGAGGCAGAGCCTTCCAGCGCGCGCTTGACGCGCATCATGTCGAGAACAGGAATACCTTCGGTGATGCAGATGATCAGTTCCATTTCGGCGTCGATCGCCTCGAGGATGGAATCAGCTGCAAACGGCGGCGGCACATAGATCACGGAGGCATTCGCCTCTGTCACATGCTTGGCTTCGTGGACCGAGTTGAAAATCGGGAGGTCCAGATGTGTTTGCCCGCCTTTGCCCGGTGTCACGCCGCCGACCATTTTAGTACCATACGCAATGGCCTGTTCGGAGTGGAACGTGCCCTGCGAGCCCGTCAGGCCTTGGCAGATCAGTTTGGTGTTTTCGTCGACGAGAATGGCCATTTGGTGGCTCCCTGTGTTCTGTTCGAATGGTGTTAATTGCGGGGAGTGGCGGCGATCCCAAAGATCGGCCCCTCAGGTTTTGTGTCGTTCATCGTGACGCCAATGGAATTTGGCCCCGCCACGAATGATCCGTCGTAGGTATAGCCGGACTGCGCAGTGATCGTGTCCCGCACCGCAGCCTCGAAGCCGGATGTGTTTTGCGCCAGCACCATGCAGATGTTTGTGCCCTTGGCCCCGCGCCCGATCGACACGGTGGGCTGATTGTTCGATAGACCGTAAAGAGTGGTCACCGCGTCGCGCCCCATGGGACGGTAGCCGCGGCTGGTCAGTTCCGCGCGCAGGGCAGGTAAACTGCCGACATGCGCGTCACATACGGATTTATAGGTTTCTACAAATGCGTTCGCTGTCGTGATTGGCTGCACCTTGAGCCCAGAGGCGGATGGTCCCGATATTTGGCAAGCGGCGCCCAATGTAAGGAACAGGCCCGCGCAAATGGTCTTGATGTGCATTGCGTCACCGTCGTGTGGGGTTGCGGGGGGCGCAGGTTTTGCGCCGCCCCGAATATTTACAGCTATTCGAAAATCGAGCCGCCTGTCGTTGCCGGCGCAGCAGATGCGCCGCTGTCGTCGATGATCACAGGCGTTGCGCCTGCGTCGCCCGTTGGCAATTTGCCACCTGGTGCATCGGCCCACGGGTTTTGTGTCTGTGGCCCTTGGCGCACGACAGCGTTGGCTGCGTCAATCTTGTTTTGTGAACAAGCGGAAAGCGCTACTGCAGCTGCTGCTGCGAAGATTACTGATTTCATCATAGTCCCTATTAACCTTTTACTGCGGCGACAATTTTTTGCGCGCCATCTTTGAGATCATCGGCCGCAATAACGTCTACGTCCGAATTGTTGATGATGTCCTTACCCTGCTGCACATTTGTGCCTTCGAGACGGACAACAAGTGGTACTTTCAAGCCGACTTCCTTGACGGCTGCGACGACACCTTCTGCAATGACGTCACACCGCATAATGCCACCAAAAATGTTCACCAAGATACCCTTAACTTGCGGGTCGGATGTGATGATTTTGAAGGCTTCTGTCACTTTTTCGGTTGTGGCACCGCCGCCAACGTCCAAAAAGTTGGCCGGTTCTGCGCCGTAAAGCTTAATAATATCCATTGTGGCCATCGCCAGACCCGCGCCATTGACCATGCAACCGATCTCGCCATCGAGGGCGATATAGTTCAGGTCGAACTTGGACGCCGCGAGTTCTTTGGGGTCTTCTTCGGTCTCATCGCGCAGGGCGGCGATATCGGCATGGCGGTAGACCGCGTTGCCGTCGAATGCGACCTTGGCGTCAAGCACCTTGAGGTCACCCTTGTCAGTGACGATCAGCGGGTTGATTTCCAGCATTTCCATGTCTTTTTCGGTGAACGCCTTGTAAAGCTGGCCCATCAGTTTCACGCATTGTTTGACCTGCTGGCCAGTAAGGCCGAGGGAAAACGCAACGCGGCGGCCATGGAAGGCTTGGAACCCTGTGGCGGGATCAACGGTAAAGTTGATAATTTTCTCTGGTGTATTGGCGGCGACCTCTTCGATGTCCATGCCACCCTCGGTCGAGCAAACGAAGCCGATGCGCGATGTCTGGCGGTCCACGAGCAGGGCGAGGTAAAGTTCGGTTTCAATGCCGGAGCCGTCTTCGATGTAGACGCGGTTGACCTGCTTGCCTGCCGGACCTGTCTGATGTGTGACCAACGTGCGGCCAAGCATTTTCTTGGCCTCTTGCGCGGCTTCCTCGACCGATTTGGTCAGGCGCACACCGCCTGCATCGCCCGCGTCGGGTTCCTTGAATTTGCCCTTGCCACGTCCACCCGCATGGATCTGCGCCTTAACAACCCAAAGCGGGCCATCCATTTCGCCAGCGGCGCTTTTGGCGTTTTCTGCCTTTAGGACAGCACGGCCATCGCTGACCGGAGCGCCATAAGATTTCAAAAGCGCCTTGGCTTGGTATTCGTGGATGTTCATCAAATCGTCCCTTGCGTTGCTGGGTTTTGCCAATTGAAACACACAGCGCCGTGTAAAAGAACAACAAATCATGAAGAAAAGCCAAAAAACCGACATTTGTGATCACACGATTTTGGCGTGTGATCACAAATCGCGAAGTCGCAGAGGGAATCGGCGGGCCAAGACGGCGCGGCACCGGTGAAAGGGTATATTTAGCGCGTTTTGCTGCGCACCCGATTTGACTATCACTGCGCGTTTCTCCGGTCTCTTATACGAAATACCTCGCGCATTTCGCAACGGGCCAGCGCAGGGTTCCGATGCTGTCTGATGGACGGCTGGCCAGCTCGGGTGCGCCCGCAATCACGGTCGAAGGGGGGGATGTCGCAGACCGTGCAGGCAATTCTTGATCCTCGCGCCGCCTATAGGCTGACATCGCAGAATGTTGAAAAGATCGAGATCACGGCCTTTCGTAATTCAAGACGCCTTGCCAAAAGCGCGCCGCTTACAACGCAGGAGGCCCGGTATTCAACAGCCTACCGGACCGCCGTGGCTGTGGTGCGCGGGCGTGTCGATTTCGACGATGTGATGGAGCAAAGTTTTGCTGACCCGCAGATCAGGCGCCTTGATGATGGCATGCGTGTGGTTGAAAGCGATAGTTACAACGCGGCATTTCCTGCCGACCGCATTTCACGCGTGACGCTGACGACAGGCGGCAGAGAGGCGCTCGGTGACCCCGAACGCCCTGTGACAGAGGCAGAGCAGCTTCGTCAAGCTGCGGTGGAAAACGTCGACCTTGTCGCAGTCCCTGAATTATTCATGTCCGGTTGATACGTCGGTGACGCCTTGCACCACTGCGCAGAAGCGCAAGACGGACCCGTCGCCCAACGCGCGGCCGCTTTGGCGAGAGAGCTGAATATTGCCATCAGTTATGAACCGCCCGAACGGGATGCGACACAGTTTGCGACGCGTCCATTTTTACCTACGGCCAACAGAGACCATCGGTAAATCATCGCAAAACGGTTCTGCCTGTCGGGGCCGGGCATGACTGGTTAGTTACGGGATCGGGCCGTTCAGCTTGCCGGTTTGGCGGCGCGTTGGTTGCCATTGTGATCTGCTACGAATGTGAAGTCCCCCAGATCATTCGACACGTCGCACTGCGTGGGGCGGACATCGTTCTGGCGGCGGCTGCGGGCGGTAAAAGATGGATCCGAGTGCCGAATTATCGTCCCCGCGCGCCTATGCAAACGGTATTTTCACACACGTCATTGCGCAATGCCGTTATTGATGCATACGCAAAGAACGAAAAAGCGCCCCGGTAGGGCGCTTTTCCACATCGGTCATCGGTTGGTTTATGCCAGTGACGGATCGATTTCCTTACATGCAGCAACGAGCCCTTTGACCGCATCAACAGATTTGTCGAACATCGCCTGTTCGTTCTTGTTCATCTTGATTTCAACGACGCGCTCGATGCCGCCTGCGCCGATGACAGTTGGAACGCCAACATAGAAACCATCAAGGCCGTACGCGCCCTCAACATGGGCCGCACATGGTAGCACGCGCTTTTGGTCCTTGAGATAGGCTTCTGCCATCTCGATGCCGGATGTCGCCGGTGCATAGAACGCGGATCCTGTTTTGAGAAGGCCCACGATTTCTGCGCCGCCGTCGCGTGTGCGCTGCACGATCGCGTCGAGTTTGTCTTGGGTTGTCCAGCCCATATCGACCAGATCGGGCAACGGGATGCCTGCGACTGTGGAATAGCGTGTCAGCGGGACCATTGTGTCGCCGTGGCCGCCCAGAACAAATGCTGTAACGTCGCGCATGGAAACGTCGAATTCCTCTGCGAGGAAGTGACGGAAGCGCGCGGAATCCAGAACGCCAGCCATGCCGCAAACCATATGTGCGGGCATGCCGGAGAATTCGCGCAGCGCCCAAACCATCGCATCAAGCGGGTTGGTGATGCAGATAACGAACGCGTTTGGCGCGTGGGCTGCAATGCCTTCGCCAACGGATTTCATAACCTTGAGGTTGATGCCCAGCAGGTCGTCGCGCGACATGCCCGGCTTGCGCGCAACACCGGCGGTGACGATGCACACATCGGCGTCTGCGATTTCGGCGTAATCATTGGTGCCCTTCAAGGACACGTCGATGCCGGCAACAGGGCCAGCCTCTGCAATATCAAGCGCCTTGCCGCGGCCGATGTCGCCGCCTTCTGCGATATCGAACATGACGATGTCGCCAAGTTCCTTGATCGCTGCGAGGTGAGCAAGTGTGCCGCCGATTTGGCCAGCGCCGATAAGGGCAATTTTAGGTCGTGCCATGTGAGTGGCTCCTATTTGGGTTGCGTCTGGCGCATTGGGTAAGGCTTTGACGCGCTGCGTGCAAGTCCGCTGCGCTGCGGCATCACGAAAATCGTTATAGTGCGCGTGCGCGGTTTGTTCTAAGAACACGAAAATATGGTAAAAACGCGGGGGATGGCGCCGATGGAATTTGATCTGCAATTCTTTGCGCTTGGCATTCCTGCGATCATTTTCGGGGGCATTTCGAAAGGCGGATTCGGATCAGGTGCCGCATTTGCCGCGGGTGCGATTCTGGCGCTTGTGGTGCCGCCGGGGGCCGCGCTTGGCATCGTTTTGCCGCTGTTTATGCTGATTGATGCGGCCACGCTGCGCCCGTACTGGGGCAAGTGGCACGCGCCGTCGGCCAAGGGCATGATCATCGGCGCGATCCCTGGTGTGCTGATCGCGGCGGCGGTTTATGCCTATGTGGATGCGGATGTGTTTCGCGTGTTGATCGGGGTGATCTGCCTTGCGTTTGTGGCATTCCAGATGTCGCAACAATTTGGCTGGTTGACCCCCAAGCGGTTGCCGTTTCGTCGGCGGTATGCGTGGACGGCAGGGGCCGTGGGCGGGTTCACCAGTTTCATCAGCCACGCGGGCGGGCCGCCGACGGCTGTGTTTTTGCTGTCGCAAGGGATGAGCAAAATAGCGTACCAAGCGACCACGGTGATCACGTTCTGGGCCGTGAACTGGATGAAGTTCATCCCGTATTTTTACCTCGGGATATTTTCGCTGGATACGTTTACGGGCGCGCTGCTGCTGGCCCCCTTTGCATTGTTGGGTGCGTTTATCGGCGTCAAAGCGCACCACCTTGTGCCGGAACGCGCGTTTTTCGCGCTGACCTATGTGTTGCTGGTGGCGACAGGATTGCGCCTGATCTGGGTCGCGTTGACCTAAGCGGGGTCGCCCGTGTCTGGCAGGGCATCAGCTACGGTCTGATAGGCTGATCCTGCGGCGACAAGACAAGTCAGGCCACCCGCAGCCGTGACGGTGATCGACCACGTGCCTGTGGTGTCAGAGGCGAAAACCTCGACGACTGTGTTGTTGGACCCAAGACCTATGGACTGGCGGCGTTCACCGTAATTGGCTGCCAGCCGTTCGGTGATGACCGCGTGGGGCGCGCAGTTGGCACCTTGGGCTTGGGCGTGGGAGGTCGCCAGCATCATCGCGCCGATACCGAATGAAAGCAGATAGAAGTTCCGTGTCATGACATTGCCTTTCTGAGCAGGGATGTGACGCTGCCAGACTGTGCTTGCGGTCCGACAATCGCGTTAATGCGCCGTGACGGTGGGGGCTGCATGCTGCGCTGCGGCGCATTTGCGGTTGAATGATTTGCGATTATCTGGCCCTGTGGGCGCAATAATATTGCGAGGAAGAATCAAATGCACAATCGCCCTTATCGGTCCGCCCTATATATTCCGGGTTCAAAAGAACGCGCGCTGGATAAGGCGCGGGGTTTGCCCGTCGATGTCATCCTGTTCGATCTGGAAGACGCCGTGGCCCCTGACATGAAGGTCGCGGCACGTGCGACGTTGCATGACGCCTTGGCCGCTGGCGGATATGGCCCGCGGTTGCGGATCGTGCGGATGAACGGGCTGGATACGCCGTGGGGTGCCGATGATGCCACGGCAATTGCAGCAATGGACTGCGATGCCGTGTTGTTGCCCAAGGTCAACGGGGTGGCCGATCTGGATGCACTGGCGGCATTGATCCCTGATAAGCCGATCTGGGCGATGATGGAAACGCCGCAGGGCATTTTGAATGCCCCCGCGATTGCCGCACATCCGCGCATGGCGGGGTTTGTGCTGGGGACCAATGATCTGGCCAAGGATCTGAATTCGCGCAGCCGTGCGGCGCTGATGACGGCGCTCCAGATGTCTGTGCTGGCGGCAAAGGCTGCGGGGATCGTCGTGCTCGACGGTGTGTATAATGCGTTCAAGGATGACGACGGGCTGGCCGTGGAATGTGCCGAGGGCCGCGACATGGGGTTTGATGGCAAAACATTGATCCACCCCGCGCAGGTTGCGATTTGCAATGCAGCATTTGGCCCAAGCGCCGACGAAATTGATCTGGCCACCCGTCAGATCGCAGCCTTTGAGGCGACGTCTGATGGTGTCGCCGTCGTTGATGGCAAGATCGTTGAGAACTTGCATATCGTCACCGCAAAGGCGACCTTGGCCAAAGCCGCGGCCATCGCCGCATTGGAGGCATAATGTTACTACTTATTCTTGGTCTGGCCCTTTGGGCGGCTGTTCATTTCTGGAAACGTATCGCGCCGGACCACCGTGCGGGATTTGGCGATAAGGGCAAGGTGGTTGTGGCCATAGGGTCCGTTGTGGCGATTGTGCTGATGGTCATCGGGTACCGCGCGGCCGAGGGGACGGTGTTCTGGGGTCGCACATCTGCGATGACAGGCATCAACAACCTGCTGATGG
>Ga0114952_1003442_pt1 | contig 11265 bp, 16 predicted proteins | sample SidtaG_2_FD_87303 | JGI IMG/M metagenome (GOLD analysis project Ga0114952, IMG submission 87303) | Marine algal microbial communities from Sidmouth, United Kingdom - Sidmouth_Asex2 metaG | ecosystem: Host-associated > Algae > Red algae > Unclassified | place: Sidmouth, United Kingdom | collected... | reverse complement strand
GCCTGTCGAAAAGGGTGGTCGTGGCCGTCGAGGAATGCGGCGAGCCGAATGCCTTCTACGACCCCGAGGCGCTCAGGATCGTCTTCTGCACCGAGTTCGTCGGACATCTGCAGCGGATAGAGGCGCTGCTGGAATGATACCGGAGGTCTATAGCCATCACTGCTCCGGGGGCATTGCGTCGCGCCTTCGGCGCGCCCCATCCCATCCCTCCCCGCAAGCAGGGAGGGAGTCGCGTCGTACTGACGTCGCCGATTTCGCCTGCCTCCCCGCTCCTTTGCGTGTGGCGCCGCGCAGCGACGGGACCGAGGATGGGGGTCGATCCCGCTCACCCTTCGAGACGATCGGTATGTTTCCGCATCCATGAACACCCCTGCCCATACCCTGCTCGCCGCTGCCCTCCTCGCCAGACCCGGCGCACGCAAGCGCAACGTGGCGCTGGTCGCGGGGTCGCTGATCCCCGACGTGACGATCCTGTGGATGATCCTCTGGGAGCGGTTCGTCCTCGGCACGGACATGCGCACGATCTTCGACGAGAGGTATTTCGCCCCCGAATGGCACCTGACCTTCGCCATCTCCAATTCCGTCCCGCTCTTCGCGCTGGGCGCGGCCTTGGGCTATGCGCTCGGATGGGACGTCCTCTGGGTCTTCTGCGCCGCCGCCTTCGTGCATGTGGCCCTCGACCTGCCATTGCATCACGATGACGGCCACCCGCATTTCTGGCCGTTTTCCGACTGGATATACGCAAGCCCGGTCAGCTATTGGGATCCGAACCATCACGGCATGGCGGCGGGAGCGGCGGAGGTCGCGCTCTGCGTCGTGCTGGGCGTGATCCTCTGGCGTCGGTTCGGGGGCATCCCGGCGCGTACCCTGATCGCCTTCGGCGTGGCGCTGGAACTCTCGGTTCCCCTCGGCTGGTTGCTGGCGCTCGGATGAGGATCGCCGCGCGCGTCGCCTTCTTCGTGCTGCTGGCCACCATCCTCGTCGGCAGCCTGCTACCCGAGGCACGTCTCGGCTTCAGCTTCGGATCGTGGGACAAGATCGCCCATTTCGGCGGATGGTTCGCGCTGGCCTTCTTCGCCGCGCTGGGCTGGCCCCGCTGGCGCGGCTTGGCGCTGGTGGGCCTGCCCCTCGTCGGGCTGGCGCTGGAGGTCGCCCAGACGGCGACCCCCGACCGCCAGTTCTCGTGGCTCGATGCCCTTGCCAATGCCGCCGGGATCGGGATCGCCGTGGCCATATCGGCAGGTCTTACACGCTGGTTCGATCGATGACGGACAGTTCGACGAGGTTCCGGTCCGGGTCGCGGACATAGAGCGAGCGCAGCGGCCCCGCCGCGCCGATCCGCCCGACCGGGCCTTCCTCGATCTCGATCCCGGCAGCCCGCAGTCGCTCCTGTGCCGCCGCGAGCGAGACCTTCAGGATGAAGCACATATCACCGGAGCCGGGGGTCGGGTTCGCCGATTTCGGATCGAACTCGTGTCCGGCATGGTGCAGGTTGATCTTCTGCGATCCGTAGGCGACGGCGATGCGCCCCTCGCCGAACGTGACCTTCTTCATGCCCAGCCCGTCGCAATAGAACGCAAGGGTCGCATCGAGATCGCGCACCGTGAGGACGAGATGGTCGAGGGAAGCGATCATGGAGTATAAGTCCCCGTGCCGGACCCGATCCGGCACCTGTTCGAGCGAAGGGAGCTGCCGGATCGGGTCCGGCACGGGGGAGCCGCCCCTACTTGGGCAGGTCGCCCTCCACGCCCTCGATGAAGAAATCCATCGTCGCGAGCATCCCGTCATCGGGGGTCTCGCCCTTGGCCACGCGCTCTTTTCCGTCGCGGTCGGTGATGGGGCCGGTGAACGGGTGCAGCAGGCCGACGCGGATCTTGTCTTCCATCAGCTTGGCATCGCGCGCCACGTCATAGGGCAGATTGAAATAGGGGGCCATCTGGACCATGCCCGGCTGGATGCCATCCCACGTATCCGTGCTTTCCCAGGAGCCGTCGAGCGCCATGCCGACCCGCTCGACGTAATAGGGTGCCCAATTGTCGATCACTGCCGTCAACTGCGCGTCCTTGCCGAATTCATGCATGTCCGAGGCCTGCCCGATGGCCGGAATGCCCGCATTTGCCGCCGTCTGGAGCGGGGCGGGGCTGTCGGTATGCTGGGTGATGATATCCGCCCCCTGCGCGATCAGGGCTTTCGCCGCATCGGCTTCCTTGCCGGGATCGTACCAGGAGTTGACCCATTGCACCGAGATCGTCGCATCGGGGTTCACGCTCTGCATCCCGAGCAGGAAGGCGTTGACCCCGCGAATGACCTCCGGGATCGGAAAGGAGGCGACGTAGCCCGCCTTGCCGGATTTCGACACGCGCGCGGCGATCATCCCGGCGATGTAGCGGCCTTCGTAGAAGCGCGCGGAATACGTCGCGAGGTTATCGGCGCGCTTGTATCCGGTCGCGTGCTCGAACTTCACCTCCGGGAACTGCTTGGCGACCTTCACGGTCGGGTCCATGAACCCGAAGGACGTGGTGAAGATCAGCCCGTGGCCGCTGGCCGCGAGCTGGCGGATGATGCGCTCGGCATCGGGACCTTCCGAGACGCTTTCGATATAGGTCGTCTCGACCTTGTCCCCATAGGCTTCCTCGACGGCCTTCAGGCCCTCGTGGTGCTGATAGGTCCAGCCATGATCGCCGATGGGGCCGACATAGACGAAGCCGATCTTGAGCGGGTCGTCTGCGGCGACGGCGGGCGCGGCGAGCAGGGCCGCAAAGGCGGCGGCGAGGAGGGTGCGGAGCATGGAATCATCCCTTCGGTGACGGTTGCCGAAAGGTAAATGCTGCGCCGCGAAATTGGTAGGGGGAACGAATGGGCCGCGATAGGCTTGATCCGATACGATCAATTTCTCGAAGGAATCGCTCCATGGCCAAACAATCCGTCCCCAAACACGCCCTCGTCTGCATCGGCACCGGGGAAGGCGCGACATTCTTTCGCAATATGGGCGATGCGGGAAATATCGAGCTGGAGAACAAGGGAAAGCTGGAGCCGGGCGATCTGGCCGATGAAGGCCCTTCCGGCAAATCCCCGCCCGAACAATCCGACCGCGAGTCGATGGAAGCGACCTTCTCCAAGCAGTTGGCGGAGTTCCTGTATCAGAAGGCCCATGCCGGAGAATACGACGATCTGGTCCTCGTTCTCGACCCCGACACTTTGGGCGAAGTGCGCCCCCTGCTGCACAAGGAAGTCCTCGACAGGATGGCCATGGAACTCGACAAGACCCTGACGAACCATTCGGTCAAGGACATCGAGCGGTCGCTGAAGGCGGCGTCATCTTGAAATGAGACGTGACGAAATTGGGTCGGAAATTCCGCTAGGAGCGCGGATTTTCCGACACGTTCTGGCTTAACCGGATCGGATTTAAATGTAGGCCGCCCCGAAGTGCATTCGCACTGCTTTCGCTTTCCCGAAAGCAGCCGTCCAGAAAACAAGTCCCCATAGGCCTCCCAGAACAAAACCGGGAATGAGTGCCAGAAAACCTTGCTCGATAATCAGCAAGACGGACAGCGCCAGGATGCCAAACAAAGGCGCCGCCCAGAACGGTACGGACAGTTTCTTGTAGGCAAGGAAACCCCATAGCATGAGAACGATAATCGTCAAAAAGACAGCGAAGTAAGCTCCGTAACCAATACTGATTACAAATCCTCTCCAAGGGTCGATCAGATACTTGGTATCATCGGCATCGGTTGCGAGATAGTTGAGCCATGAAATGAGGATACCGAAAAGGTAGCAGGCCAGGCATCCACGAAGAACCTTCCAGTGCTGCATTTTTCCTTTCCTCCAATTCAAATACCGCTGGGGGTAAGTATCATATCGCCTACTGCCCCATCAGCCCCGGCGGCAACTGCATGTCGCCCATGACTTTCTGCATCTCTTCCTGTGCGCGCAGGCCCGCCTTTTCCTGGGCGGCGGCGACGGCGGCGATGATGAGATCCTGAACCACCTCGGCATCTTCGGGCTTGAACAGCGAGGGGTCGATCTTCAGGCCGGTCAGCTTGCCCTTGGCATTGGCGGTCGCGACGACCATGCCCGCACCGGATGCACCCTCGACATGGATATGCTCCAGAGCCTCCTGCGCCTCGACGGCTTTCGCCTGCATCTCGCGGGCCTGACCCATCAGTTTCCCGATGTCGCCCATATTCTTCAATCCCTCGAACATTCAGTTCTCTCCCAGAAGGTCCATGTCATCCTCATCGTGAGGCTCGTCGGGCATATCGGGGGCCACCCCGACCGAATTCAAGGGGATCGACAGCAATTCCCCTTCGGGAAACGCCGCGAGCGCCGCCGCGACGAGAGGGTGTTTGCGCACCCGCTGGTCCAGACCATGGCTCGCTTCGGCGCGGGTCTCGGCGATGGTGGGCAGGCCTTCGTCATCGCCGATGCTGATGGTCCAGCGCGTGTCGGTCCAGTGACGCAGGCGCTCGGACAGCATCCCGGCGAGATGTTCGGGCGCTCCGGCGGCGGGGCGGAACTCGATCCGTCCCGGCGCGTAGGAAATGAGGCGCAGGCCCGTCTCGACGTCGTGCAGCAGGATGCCATCGCGTTTCTCGCGGATCAGGGCGACGACGGCCTCGAAATCCTGTGGCAGCGAGGCGGTCTCGATGGTGGGAGCCGGGGGCGTCTCGATGCGCGGTTGCGGGGCCGCAGAGGTCGCCGCGACCCGCAGGGCGCTGGCCGAGCCGCCCCCCGACGGGCCACTCGGCGGGGTATCGGGGGCCGCCGGCGCGGAGGCCGGTTCGCTCTCCAGCTTGCGGACCAGATCGCCGGGAGTGGGCAGGTCGGACACGGCACAGAGCCGGATGATGCTCATCTCTGCGGCCATGAGCGGGGAGGGCGCGGAGCGCGTTTCTTCCAGCGCCTTCAGCAACATCTGCCATGACCGTGCCAGTACCCGCATCGGCAACGAACCCGCCAGTTCGCGCCCGCGCGCCCGCGTCTCGGCGGGCAGCGAAGGATCGTCGGCGATATCCGGCGCGACCTTGAGGGTCGAGAGCCAATGCGCCGTCTCGGCCAGATCGTTGAGCGTCACCTCGGGGTCCGCCCCCGAACGGTACTGATCGCGCAGTTCTTCGAGGGCCGCCGCCGCCTCGCCCTTCATGATCATGGCAAAGAGTTCGATCACCCGGCCCCGGTCGGCCAGACCCAGCATCGCGCGGATCGACGCCGCATCCTTGCCGCCATCCGCGATGGCCTGATCCAGCAGCGACAGCGAATCCCGTACCGAGCCCTCCGCCGCCCGCGCGATGAGCGACAGCGCCTCGGCCTCGATCTCGACGCCTTCGGCCTCGGCCACCCCGGCGAGATGCGCGATCAACCGATCCGGCTCGACCCGGCGCAGGTCGAACCGCTGACAACGGGACAGCACCGTGACCGGCATCTTGCGGATTTCGGTGGTCGCGAAGAGGAACTTCACATGGGCGGGCGGCTCTTCGAGGGTCTTCAGCAACCCGTTGAAGGCGTTCTTCGAGAGCATATGCGTCTCGTCGATGATGTAGACCTTGTAGCGGCCGATGGCGGGGCGATATTTCGCGCCCTCGATGATCTCGCGCACGTCGTCGATGCCGGTATGGCTGGCCGCGTCCAGCTCGATCACGTCCACATGCCGCCCCTCGGCGATGGCCGTGCAGTTCTCGCAGGTGCCGCAAGGCTCGACCGTCGGCCCGCCCTCGCCATCCGCGCCGATGCAGTTCAGCCCCTTGGCCACGATCCGGGCCGTGGTCGTCTTGCCCACTCCGCGCACCCCGGTCAGCACGTAAGCATGGTGGATGCGCCCCGAGGAGAAGGCATTGCGCAGCACGCGCACCATCGCCTCCTGCCCGATCAGGGCATCGAAATCCTGCGGTCGATATTTGCGGGCGAGAACCTCGTAGGCCCCGGATTCTTCTTCTGCCATGGCCCCGTGTATTTCATCCCGCGCGGGTGGTGACAAGGCGCGATAGGGTGCGATCGATCCACCTTGTACTGTCATTCCCGCGACAGCGGGACTCTTTCTCCGCTTGGTGGGGATGACGGGAATCGGGGACGATCGGCGCGATGCTCAGACCTTCTTCGCCCTCGCCGCGAGCCGCTCCCGGTTCAGCGTGTAGAGGCCCGAGGCGACGATGATCGACGCACCCAGCCACGTCCAGCCGTCGGGAAGCTGGCCGAAGATGAAGAACCCGTAGAGCGTCCCCCACAGGATCAGGCTGTAATGCACCGGCGCGACGACGACCGCATGGGCCGCATCCAGCGCCATGATGACGAGGGTTTCGGCCACCGCCGCCGCAATCGCCAGCGCGATCAGCAATCCGATCTCCAGTCCGGAGGTCGGTGTCTGCCAGAAGAAGGGCAGCGGCACGGTCAGGATCGCCCAGGAAACGATGGCGGTATAGGCCACGGTCGTCTGCGTCCTGTCGTCCCCGGCCAGCACACGCGAGAGCACCTGCCGCAAGGCAAAGGCGGAGGCGGCGAGCAGGATGAGACCGGCAGCAGGATGGATGACGCCCAGTCCGGGCCGCATCACGATCAGCGTCCCGACGAAGCCGACCGTCACGGCGACCCACCGGCGGATACCGACCGGCTCGCGCAGGATCAGCGCGCCGAGGACCGTCACCATGAACGGCGCGACGAAGGTGATCGCCACCGCATCGGCCAGCGGCACGTAGGCGACCCCGACGATGAACAACGTCCCGGAGCAGGCCGCGAGTGCTCCGCGCGCGATCTGCAGCCGGGGATGGGCCGAGTGCAGCACGACCCGACCCCGCAGCGCGATCAGCACGAGGACGCCCAGAAGCAGGCCGACCTGTCGGCACCATACGATCTGCACGGGATGGATGGTGTCGGTCAGGAACTTCGCCATCGCGTCCACGCCCGAGAACAGGAACATCCCCGCCGCCATGAGCGCGATACCGCGCAGGCTGTCGGTTCGTTTCGGCGGCGGGATGGCCCGCAGCGGTGTGATCGGGGGTAAGGCGATCTCGATTCTCCACCCCTGCGCGGGGCTTTCCGAATTATGTTAGATACCGCGATGTCGGGCATGTCCACATATCGCTGCGTCCGGCTATCCGTGGCACCGCTTCGCCTTCTTTCCGCTGCCGCACCAGCAGGGGTCATTGCGTCCGGGGCGGTAGGGCGCGAGCTGCCCGCCATCCACATAGACCCATGCCCCCGCCTCGCGCACGAAGCGCGAGCGTTCGTGCATCTGGCCGATATCGCCCATGCCCGGCGGTTTCGGTCGAAAGGCGGCGACGAAGGTGACGGTGCCATCCGTATCGACGGCACGGCCTCCCTGCGCATCGAGGACGAGCAGATTGACCCACTCCGTCGCCGCGATGCTGCGCGCGGCATCGGCCCGCTCGGTCGTAGCGCGCGACGCAGGATGATGGGTCGTGACGAGGTAATCGACTGCTCCCGTGCAGAACGCCGCATAGCGCGAGCGCATCAGCGCCTCCGCCGTTTCGGCAGGGCGCTCGCCCGTCAGGCGCGGCTGGCAACACGCGGCGAATGCAGCGCCGGAGCCGCACGGGCAGGGCGTGGTCATCGTGTATCCTCTTCGTCCCGCAGGATCGGAAGGAACCGCCATACACCGGTCGGGGAGCAAGCAGAAGGCCCCGCCGGGATGCGCATCGCCCGAACCGTCTTGCATCCCTCACGAGTTAGTGATGCTCGTCGAATCGTTCGAGCGAAACCGTCCTCGATCCGAAGCTGCGCCAACGGCGGTCAGGCACCTTCCACGATGACGATTTCCGAATCCGAATAGGCCTGTCGCAGCTTCGCCGCTTCCTGATACCCGTCTGACCGATAGCATTCGAGCGCGCGCGCATAGCTGTCGAACTCCACGACGACATGGCGGGATCGGACCGCCCCCTCCGGTCCCTCGCATCGTCCGCCACGCACGAGGAACTTTCCTCCGAAGCGTTCCAGAACCGGGGTATCGAGCTTGACGTATTGCGGGTAGTTGTCGGGATCCGTGACATCGACATGGACGATCCAGTAACCTTTTGGCATTTCTTCCATTCCTCTGAAGTTTCCGGCGAAGGGCCGCAGTGATGAATCAGATCGAAGAATACGAGGAACGCAAGAAACTTCGGCGCAGCCGCTTCCGCTGGCGCATCCTGGCCCTGGTTGCGGTACTGGTCGCCGGGGCCGTCCTGCTGTCCCGGATACAGCCCGAGCGTGGCCCGCATGTCGCGCGCTTCGACGTGGAAGGGATCATTACCAGCGATCTGGACCGGACCAAGCTGCTGCGCAAGATCGCGGAGAACGACACCATCGAGGCACTGGTGGTACGGATCAACTCGCCCGGCGGCACGGTCACGGGGTCCGAGGAACTCTACGACGTGCTGCGCGAGGTGGCCCTGAAGAAGCCGGTCGTGGCGACCATGGGCGATGTCGCGGCCTCTGGCGGCTATATCACGGCGCTCGCCGCCGACCGGATCGTCGCGATGAGCAACACGATCACCGGTTCGGTCGGCGTGATCTTCCAGGCCCCGAACGTCCATGAACTGATGCAGAAGGTCGGAATCCAGATGGTCGAGATCAAGAGCGGCGACCTCAAGGCCGAGCCGACGCCCTTCAAACCCGTCGATCCCGAGATCATCGCGGCGGAGCGGGAACTGGTGGAGGATTCCTTCGACTGGTTCCTCGGGCTGGTCCGCGAGCGGCGCGACATCGGCGACAATGCCATGGCGGAGATTCGCCGGGGCGGCGTCTTCACGGGACGCATGGCACTGGAGCGGGGTCTGGTCGATGCCCTGGGAGGGCTGCAGGAAGCGCGGCGCTGGCTCGATACCGAACGTGACGTTGCGGAAGGCCTCGATCTCGTCGTCTACGAGGTCATGGACGAGACGCCGCTGCCCTTCGGATTCCTCTTCGGTAAGGGCGCTCTGAGCGGGGCCGAAGGGGTGCTGGACGCTTTCGGCATGGGGGAACGGATGCGGGCCGGTCTCTGGGCGATCTATCGTTGAGGTGAAAATCCATTGAAAATAGGGGGTTGACGACATGGCCCCCTCGCAGTGTAGTTGAAATCGTTAAGGAACTGGTTGGCGCAAGTGCCATCGCGGGACGAGTGGCGAAAGCCGCTCGGTGGGGGGCAGAATGATCAAGTCGGAACTCATTGCGATACTGGCGGAGGAAAATCCGCATCTCTATCAACGGGATGTGGAGCGGGTCGTCTCGACGGTCTTCGATACGATCACCGATGCATTAGCCGAGGGGAATCGGGTCGAACTGCGCGGTTTCGGGGCATTCTCGGTGAAGTCTCGGGAAAGCCGGATGGGCCGCAACCCGCGCACGGGCGAGGCGGTTCCGGTCCCGGCGAAGCACGTCCCTTTCTTCAAGACAGGCAAAGAGTTGCGCGAAAGACTTAATAAGGATTATAACGGGGAGGAATAACCCCGTTCGAGGCTGCCAGCCATGCGCTTACTGACGATCCTCATCTCGATCTTCGTGGGCATCCTGCTCTGCGCCATCTTCCTCGGAAACGGCCATCCGGTGCATGTCAATCTGGAGCCGTTCGTCAAGCGGATCGACCCGGCCTTCCCTCCCTATCGCGTCATGCCGCTCTGGGTGGTGATGATCTCCTGCGCCGGAATCGGTGTCCTGCTCGGCTATCTGCTCGGGGTCAGTGGCAGCTATTCGGCCCCCGCCGGGCCTCAGGCCGGCGTGAAGAAAAAAGCCGAACGCGATTATCTGCTGATCGATGCGCCTGCGGACCGAGGGAGCTGATGGCGGAATCAAAGATTTGCGGTCTCTCTACGGCGGAGAGTGTCGCGGTCTGCGTTGAGGCGGGCGCTCGGTTCCTCGGTTTCAATTTCTACCCCCCCTCGCCGCGCGCCGTGACGCCGGAGCAGGCTGCCGCGCTTGCCGTTGACGTGCCGCCGGGAATCGGAAAGGTCGGATTGTTCGTCGATCCCACCGATGACGAGATCGACGCGGTTCTCGCGATCGCTCCGCTGGATTTCGTACAGATCCACAAGGTCGAAGACCGGGATCGCCTCGGCGCGATCCGGGCACGGGCGGGCCTGCCGCTGATCGTCGCGCAACCCGTCGGGACGGCAGGCGACGTGGATGCGGGCGTGGCACTGGCGGGCGTGGCCGACATGCTGCTCTTCGATGCCAAACCGGCGCAGGATGCGACGCTGCCCGGCGGGAACGGGGTTGCGTTCGACTGGCGGCTTCTGGCCAATCGCCGCATTCCGGTGCCATGGATGCTCGCCGGGGGCCTGACCCCCGACAACGTGGCCCGGAGCGTCATGCTGACCGGCACGACGATGGTGGATGTCTCGTCCGGTGTCGAGAGCGGCCCCGGCATCAAGGATGCCGATGCGATCCGGGCCTTTGTGGCGGCGGCGCGCTAGGGCATCCCGATTGACGAAGGGATCACTCGGGATGCTCCATCTTCCTGTTTCGTGGCCATTGCCCTTATTGCTCGAGGCTCAGCCCTGCCGTGCCTCCACCCGTGCCCGTGCCAGCCCGCTGTCGCGGTCGGGGATGCCCAGTAGCCCGCAGACCTTGCGCACGAGATGGTCCTCCTCATAGGCCCGGTCGCCATCGGTGAGGATCACGTCCCACAGGTCTTCGAGGATACGGACGCGGTCGTCGAAGGGCGTGGCTTCCTTCAGGGCATGGGTAAAGCGGAACACGTCGACCGCTTCCTCCTGCGCGGTTTCGGATTTCGCCAGCAGGGCCTCGGCATCGACCTGGCCCATATCCTCCTCGCGTATCAGGATGCGCAGGATCGCGGCCCGTTCCTCCGGTGCATAATCCCCGTCGCGGCGCGCGGCCTCCACCAGAAGGGCGGCAAGAGCCATGGAGCCGGAGATATCGCGCTCGGGGGCGCTGTCGTCGTTGCGGAACAGGCGGGTGAGGCTATCGAGCACGGGCGATTTCTCCGGGTAAGGGTTTCCGAAGAAGATCGTCCGGCTGCGACGGGTTTCAAGCCGTTTCGCCGAGCATTGCCATCACGGCGGGCCATGCCGCCGCATCCACGACCGACTTGTCGCGACAGCGGGGATTGCAGAATCCGACGATCCGACCATCGATCCTCGCAAGGCTGTCGGCCTGCACGGGATTGCCGGAATAGGGACAGGCGGCATTGATCGCCTCGGCTGGCGCGCCCTCGTATCGTTCGGCGGGGATCGGGTCCGGTCGGGGCGCCTCTTCCGGCCCCCGGCTCGGCAGGTCGAGGTCGTAGCGGGTCAGGATACGCGGGTCCGTATCGGCGATGGCGTGCCAGCGGCG
>Ga0114952_1003440_pt1 | contig 11268 bp, 11 predicted proteins | sample SidtaG_2_FD_87303 | JGI IMG/M metagenome (GOLD analysis project Ga0114952, IMG submission 87303) | Marine algal microbial communities from Sidmouth, United Kingdom - Sidmouth_Asex2 metaG | ecosystem: Host-associated > Algae > Red algae > Unclassified | place: Sidmouth, United Kingdom | collected... | reverse complement strand
GCGCCTTTCGTCCCTCGGCCGCCACAGAGCGTCGCGGTGCTCCGCACTTCGTTCGCAGGCCGAGATCGACACCGAACCATTGCCTGCCGCGCTGGACGGCGTAGGCCCCGTCATGTCAGTCCGGAGTAGAGGTGCCCCGACGCTGAACGGCGCGGGCGCGCCAGTTGCGTAGGCCCGGCAGCACGATCAGGATCGCCGCGATGACGAGCAGGATCAGAGTCATCGGCCGCTCCCAGACGAAGCTGACTCCGTCGTAGAGCTGCATGGAACGGGCGAAGTTGTCTTCGAGCATCCCGCCGAGGATGAAACCGATCAAGAGCGGCGGCAGGGGGAAATCAGCGAACTTCAGGATCGTGGCGATGATTCCGAAGATCACCAGAAGCAACAACTCGGTCGAGTTGTTCTGACCGATGTAGGCACCCATCAGCGTGAAGAAGAGGATGAAGGGGATCAGGAAGTTGCGTGGAACCGCGAGGATCTTGGCGATATAGGGAATCAGCGGCAAGTTCAGGAGCAGCAGGACGAGATTGCCCAGATACATCGAGATGATGACCGACCAGAAGATCTCGGGTGAGTCCACCATCAGGCGCGGGCCCGGTGTCACGTTCAGCGCCAGCAACGCGCCGAGCAGGATCGCGGTCGTGCCCGAACCGGGAATGCCCAGCGTCAGCAGCGGCACGAACGAACCGGTGGAGGCGGCGTTGTTGGCGCTCTCGGGCGCGGCCAGTCCTTTGACAGAGCCCTTGCCGAACAGCTTTTGCTCCTCGGCGGACGCGATGTTGCGCTCGACCGCGTAACCCAGGAACGAGGCGATGGTTGCCCCGGCGCCGGGCAGCACGCCGATGAAGAAGCCCTGCACCGACTGGCGACCGATAACGGGGGTGATCTGGCGCCCCTCCTCGCGGGTGATGCGAAGGTCGGTGATCTTGCTGTTGTCGCCCGATCGTTTCGAACGGGCGGGATCGAGCACCAGATACAGCGCCTCGGGCAGCGCGAACATGGCCATCGCCAAGGTGATGAAGCCGATGCCCGACTGCAGCTCCATCATGCCGCCGGTGAAGCGCGGGGCGTTGAAGAGCGCCGAGGTGCCCACGGTGGCCAGCATCAGACCCACGATGGTCATCAGCATGGCCTTGGCGACGTTGCCGGTACCCGCGAAGGCCGCGATAGCCGACAGGCCCACGACCATCAGGGCGAAATACTCGGCCGAATGGAACAGCAACGCGACGGAGGCCAGCATCGGCGCGAAGATCATCAGGAGCACGGCGCCGATCGTGCCGCCCGCGAAACTGGAAATAGCGGCGACGGTCAGCGCCTTGCCCGCCTTGCCGTCGCGCGCCATCGGGTAGCCGTCGAAACTGGAGGCCACGGTCGAAGCCACGCCCGGCGCGTTGATGAGAATGGACGAGGTCGAGCCGCCGAAGATCGCCCCGTAGTAGACGCCCGCTAGGAGGATAAGAGCCGCGGACGGATCACCGATAGTGATGGCTACGGGGATCATGATGGCGATGATCGACATCGGGCCGAGACCGGGCAGCATGCCGATGAACGTGCCGATCAGACACCCACCGATCACCATGGCGATGTTCGAGATCGAAAACGCCGTCGACAGGCCGATCAAGAGTCCTTCGATCATGGCCTACGCTCCGAGCGCCGCGGGAAGAGGACGCAGGAAGATGCCGAGCACCTCCTGCACGAGATACCAGATGCCGACGCTCGCGATCCCCGATGCCAGGACCATGGCGATCCAGCGCCGTTCTCCGAGGATCAGGCTACCCAGCATGAGAAAGAGGAAGGTGGAGATGAGAAAGCCCAGCGGCAGCAACGTCAGCGCATAGGCCGTCATCAGCGCAAGCAGGCCGAGCGCCTGTCCGTAGTTGTAACCGGACCAGCGCGACAGATCGATATCGGGCTCGTCCTTTGGCTTGTGCGGCGAAATCAGCACGACGATGGCGAAGAAGCTTCCCCCGATCGCCAGGAGCTTGGGGAACGACGACGGCCAGACCGGGTTTCGCGCCATGAAGGGCGGAATCTGGGCATCCATGACGAACCACGCCGAATACCCGTAGAGCAGACACACCAGAAGGATGAAGAAGGCGATCGCGCGGTCTAAGGTCATGGACGATGGTCTCTCGGACGCTCGCGCGGAGCGTTGAGCACGAAGATCCGTGCCACCTGTGACGCGCCGGACAACCCTGCGAGGCTGCATCCGAGTGCCGGACGGGGCTCCGATCTCGACCGAGCGGATGCGTCGATGAGCGGGTTCATCGAGATCGAGGCGGCAGATGATCGAGCGCGCCCGCGAGGCGCGAGCGCGAGGGTGCTCGGACCGCTGTCGCCGGTGGCGGGGGTTGTCGAGCGGCTACGGGCCTCGGTGGATGAAGTCCGGGCCCCTAGAGGAAGCCCATGCTCTTCATCAGCTGCTCCATCTCGGCCTCCTGGCTCTCCAGATAGGCCGAGAAGTCGTCGCCGGCATTGTATATGTCGATCCACCCGTTGCGATCGCGCACGTCGGCCCACGCATCGGTCGAGGTCATCTCCTCGAGCAGCTCGGCATACTCCGCGCGCTTGTCTTCGGGCAGACCCGGGGCGGCGAAGAAACCGCGCCAGTTGACGAACTCCATGTCGACGCCGAGCTCCTTGAAGGTCGGCGCGTCGGGGGCCGCGTCGACCCGTTCGGGCGCCGTCACGCCGAGGATGCGCACCTCGTCGGCGTCGGCCAGCGCGATCGCTTCAGACAGGCCGGTGGACAGAGCCGCGATCTCGCCGGACAAAAGCCCGGCCATCGCCTTGCCGCCGGCGTCATAGGCCACGTAGCGCATGTCCAGCGGATCACTGCCGGCTTCCTGCATGATGGCGGCGGGTACGAGATGATCCATGCTACCGGGGGCCGAACCGCCGCCGATCGCGACGCCGCGCGGGTCTTCCGCGAAGGCGGCGTAGAGCTGCTCCCAGCTCTCGTACGGGCTGTCCTTGCCAACCACGACGGCGGCATAGTCGCCGATCACGCCGGCCACGGGGGTCACGTCGCGATAGCCCATGTCGACCGTCTTGTTCAACGCGCGCACGATGATCGGGGTCGAGTGCACCATCAGCGTGCCCTCGTTGCTCTGCGCGTTCTCGACGATGTAGTTCAGCGCCTTGCCGCCACCGCCGCCCGACATGTTCTCGAACGTCACCGTCTCGACCAAGCCGGAATTCTTGAGCGCCTCACCGACCCCACGTGCGGTGCCATCCCAGCCGCCCCCAGCCCCCCCGGGGATGAGGAAATGGACGCTGTCCATCGCTCGGTCCCCATCCTGCGCGATGGCGACGCTCGCGCCCGTGGATACGATCGCCGCTAGGGCGAGTGCTGAAACGCGGACAAGCTTCATCTGGTTGGCTCCCTGTTTCAGAGGAATCATTGCGCGTTTCGTATCAAACCGCAACGGCCGGCCGTTCCCTCACGCCAAGCGACGGTGCGCCGCTTCTGCACAAGCTGCGACCGCACACGCTCGAGCTTGGGAAGGACCAAGGACCTTCCGTCCCTGACTCGAGTTTCCGTCGCGGCGGTGTAGCGAGCGTCAAGCTCGGATCGAGAGCGATTCGAGCTCATGCCGCGAGGCAGATGCGTCGGTGCGCGGGGGAACGAGGGACCGGGAGTTCGGCTCGGCCGATGGGGGACGCGCGATGTGCGCGATACCTGCTCCCGGCAACACGGGAAGCGACACATCGAGCAGGTCTGCGTACCGTTTCCCGCCGTCGCGCCCGTCGATCACCGACACCGACTCGAGGCCGCGACGCATCGCGAGGGAATTCGAGCCAACGTCCGCGGACACGCTCGTCCACGACTGAGTCGGCGTCGCCCAAGGCCGCCGTTCGGATGGCGACCGAGGAGAGCAGCTTGATCGAGCGTGATGGCGTAGCCGCGAGCACCTGGATCGCCGGGCGCTTGATCATGGTCAACCAATATCACCAAATTCGGCTCGATGGATTTCCATTTATTCACGTTTTTCAATTACTTAGTACGATATCTGTTCACAAATAAGATAGCTCTTGTGTCGGCACTTCGCAGCGTTTAGGATAATTTCGACCAATACTGATGGACCGACAAATATCAGCAACCAATATATATTGGTCTAACCAATCGTGCGTCATGTGACGCGACACGAGAGGCGGAGCAGAACACCCCGGCGGTCACCACGACAGGCGCCCGTGACGAGACAGGGCATCGAGCCGCAAGCGACCGCGCCTTCCACACCCGAAACTCGCCTCTGAACGACAACGCAGGAGAACGTTCGTGATGATCCGAAGAACCCTTGCCATGGCATTCGCCGCCGCGCTACCGCTCACGGCACTCGTCGGCGGCGCGGCGCAGGCGCAGGAGCTGCGCGATATCACCTTCGTGCAGCCGAGCCCCTCGGCGATCAACTCCTTCCCGGTGTTCGTCGCCATCGGCGAGGGGTACTTCGAGGAAGAAGGTCTCGACGTGAGCGTGGAGGCGATCAACGGCTCCGGCGCGGTGCTGCAGGCGCTATCCGCTGGGCAGGCGCATTTCGGTCGCCCAGGACCCGGCCCGGTCTTGGCCGCCCGCTCGCGCGGGGTCGACGCGGTCTTCATCTACAACGTCGCGGCGCGCAGCAACTTCGGCATCGTGGTGCCCGAGGACTCGGACGTGCAGAGCGTGGCGGACCTGCGCGGCAAGGTGATCGGCACCGGTACCGCCGATGGCTCGGAGGTGGGCTTCGCCCGCAACGTCATGTCCGGCTCCGACATGAAGGCCGACGAGGACTTTACCTTCCTGACCGTCGGCGACGGAGGTCCGGCCACCGTCGCCTTCAACAGTGGCGAGATGGACGCCTACGCGGCCTCGACCGCCGACGCGGCCATCCTCAACCAGCGCGGCGTGAAGGTGCGCGACATCACGCCGCCGGAGTTCGCGAAATTCTTCGGCAACGGCATCGCGACCATGGGTGAGACGATTCGCGAGGATCGCGAGCTGGTCGAGAAGTGGGGTCGGGCGTTCGCCCGCGGTCATGCCTTCGCCCTGGATGACGCGAACCGCGACGCGGTGCTCGCCCACCTCAAGGAAGGCAACCCGCAGGAGGGCGAGGACGCCGAGTTCCAGTCGGCACTGTTCGACGAGGTCCGCTCGAAGACGATCCCCGTCGACGACTCCAACGGCCTCGGCTACCTGCCGCCCGACGTCTGGGAAGAGTGGCAGGCGAGCCTGGTCGCCGGTGGCGAGCTCGAGCAGCCGCTCGATGATCTGGACGCGGCGTTCACCAACGAGTTCATCGAAGGCTGGAACGAGGCCATCGACTGAAAGCCGCCTCCGCTTTCGTCGCGCGACTCGACGCTGCCGGTCGGGTCGCGCGGCCCCTTCCGAGGAACCTCCCAGCATGCAACTCGCGACCATCGCCGCGAACGGCGCGCCCTCCGCCGCGGTTCGTCTGAACGACGGCTCCCTGCTCGAGATCGCCGGCGCGGCGTCGGATGTGACGGGCGAAGTGGGAGACGCCCTGCGCAGCGGCACTCTTCAGAACGTCATCGAAGGGGGGGATACGGCACTGGAGGCCGTCCGCGACCTCCTCGCCGCGGCCGAAGCGGGCGAGCACATGCACGCCCGCCACGCGGCCACCGACACCGTCCTTCTCGCACCGCTTCCGACGCCGCGCAAGAACGTCTTCTGTGTCGGTCGCAACTACGCCGAGCACATCGCCGAAGGGGACCGGGCGCAGGACAAGAATACCGGCGTCAGCGAGTACCCGGTCTACTTCACCAAGCCACCGACCGCGGTGATCGGCCCGGGCGCCGAGATTCCGATCTTCCCCACCCTCTCCGAGGCGATCGACTACGAGGTCGAGCTGACCGTGGTCATCGGTCGCGCCGGCAGGAATATCTCGAAGGAGAGGGCGTGGGATCACATCTTCGGCTACACGATCATGAACGACATCACCGCGCGCGACGTGCAGCGTCGGCACGGCGGGCAGTACTTCAAGGGCAAGGCACTCGACGGCTCGTGCCCGCTCGGCCCCTGGATCGTCACCGCCGACGCGATCGGCGATCCGCACGATCTCGCCATCGCCCTGTCGGTCAATGGCGAGCGGCGTCAGAACGGTTCGACGGCCTCGATGATCTTCGACATCCCGACCTTGATCGCCTCGCTCTCCGAAGGGCTGACCCTCGAGCCCGGAGACCTGATCGCGACCGGTACACCCTCGGGCGTGGGTTATGCCATGGAGCCGCCTCGTTTTCTCCATGACGGGGACACGGTGCTCTGCGAGATCGAGAACATCGGGGAATTGGAGAACACGCTGCGCCGTCAGGCGGATTCGCGGTGAGCGCGCCCGCCACCGCGGCGAGCGAACCGACGATCACCGCAGGAGAGGCGCCGACGGGTGAACCGGTCTATCAGCTCGGCAACGTCGGCAAGACCTACGCACGCAACGAGGTCGTCGCCCTCGAGGATGTCAGCCTGACCCTGAACAGGGGCAGTTTCTCGTCGGTGATCGGCTCGAGCGGTTGCGGCAAGTCGACGCTGCTCAAGATCATGGCGGGCCTGATACCGCCGAGCACCGGCAGGGTGGTATTGCAGGGGCGTCCCGTCACCGGTCCGCGGCGGGACATCGGTATGATGTTCCAGCAGGCGACGCTCTTCCCATGGAAGACGACGATCGAGAACATCGTGCTGCCGATCGAGATTCGCGACGGACGCGCGGCGGCGGCAAAGGCACGGGAGCAGGCGCAGGAGCTGCTCGCGGTGGTCGGGCTGGAAGGCTTCGCGGATGTCTACCCCAACGAGCTGTCCGGCGGTATGGCGCAGCGCGCGTCGATTTGCCGGATGCTGATCACGGAGCCGGCCGTGCTGCTCCTCGACGAACCGTTCAGCGCGCTCGACGAGCTATCGCGCGACATGATGAACATGGAGCTACAGCGCATCTGCATGGAGCGACATGCGACAGCCTTCCTGGTCACCCATTCGATCGCCGAGGCGGTGATCCTGTCCGACGACATCTACGTGATGAAACCGAGGCCCGGTCGGTTGGCCGAGATCGTCAGCGTGGACCTGCCCCGCCCGCGCACGCTCGACATGATCACGACGCCGAAGTTCGGAACGACGGTGGACTACATCCGGGGGCTGCTCGACAAGGGGGAGGCGCTGTGAGCGACGCGAACACCACGGGCGAGGGATCATCGAGCGCGAAGACGCCGGCGAGCGGAGTACCCGGAATCGCCGCGACCGCGGCAGCGGTTATACCGGTCCCGTCGAGCGACCACGGTGCGGACACGGTCTGGGTCGAGCAGATCTCCTTCATCGATCGAGTGCCGCGCGCGGTCTCGATGGCCTTCGTCTTCGTCGTGTTCATCGGACTCTGGCAGCTGAGCACGAGCCTCGGGCTGGTCTCGCCGATCATCCTGCCGACACCCGGCGAGACCTTCGCCGACATGGTGTTCGTCGGCAAGAACCTCCTCAGCGGTGGCTACATGCTACCGGCCCTCTGGATCACCGTGAAGGAGGTGATCTACGGCTTCGCGCTGGCGATCGCCATCGGCTTCTCGCTGGGTGTGCTGGTGGGTGAGACCGTCTTCGGCGAGCGCGCGATCATGCCCTACTTGGTCGCCATCGACACCATGCCGAAGGTCGCCTTCGCGCCGCTGTTCGTCGCCTGGCTCGGCTTCGGAATCGAGTCGAAAGTGGCGCTGGCGGCCTTCATCGCCACCTTCCCAATCGTCGTCGGAACGGCGGCGGGTTTGCACGCGGCCGACGAGAACGCGCGCATGCTGTTCAAGACGATGGGGGCGAGCCGCCTGCAGACCCTGATCAAGATGAAGCTGCCGTCAGGGCTGCCGCAGATCTTCACCGGTCTCAAGATCGGTGCCGTCGGCGTCATGGCCGGCGCGATCACCGGCGAGTTCCTCGGCGGCGGCAAGGGATTCGGCGAGCTCATCCGCGTCGCCGCATCGCAGTTGCAGACGCCACGGGTGTTCTCCCTGATTCTCTACCTGAGCCTGCTTGGCCTCGCGCTCTATGCGCTGGTCACGGCCACCCAACGCCGAGTCGTCTTCTGGCAAAAGGACACCGTGATGGGCAGCCATGACTGAAGACGACTCCGCCACGACGGTTCCGGTCGATTCCCTGCGCGGTTTCGTCGCGCGGGCCCTCTCGTCTCAGGGTGTGCCGGACGACGACGCCGAGACAGTCGCGGGCCTCATGGTCGAAGCCGATGTGCTCGGCCACGCCACGCACGGCGTGTTCCGTCTGCGCCAGTACCTGGCACGGCTCAAGGACGGCGGTTGCAACCCGCGGGCGCGCGTCGAAGTGGCTCGCGAGAGCGCGGCGACGGCACTGATCGACGGTGACAACGGGCTCGGTCACCTGGCGATGACCGCGGCGCGCGAGCTGGCGATGCAGAAGGCTCGCGAGAGCGGCATCGGCTGGGTCGGCGTGCGTCGCGGCAACCACGCGGGCCCGCTCGCCCTCTACGTCCGGCCGCAGGCCGAGCGGGGAATGATCGGCATGGCAGCCGGCGTCGGCAGCGCGAATCACGTGCCGCCGTTCGGCGGCACCGATCTCCTACTCGGCACCAATCCGATCGCCCTCTCGGCGCCGAGCGGTGGTACCGACCCCTTCGTGCTCGACATGGCCAGCACGGTGGCCGCGATGGGCAAGATCAAGAAGCTCGCCCAACAGGGCGAGCCGATGCCCGCAGGCTGGATGGTCGGTCGCGACGGCGCGCCGCTGACCGATCCGGCGCGACGCGCGGAGGGCTTCCTGCTGCCGATAGGCGGTCACAAGGGGTTCGGCCTGTCCGTCGCGATCGGCCTGATGGCGGGTGTGCTCAACGATGCCGCGTTCGGCTCCGACGTCGTCGACTTCACCGCCGACACCTCCAGTGAGACCCACACCGGACAGTTCGTCATGGCACTGGACATCGCGGCGTTTCGCGCGGTGGACGACTTCGCCGCGGCGACGGGCCGAGCGTTCGACGAGATGCGCGCCTCCGAGCCGCTTCCCGATCACGACCCGGTGCGCCTGCCCGGCGACGGCAAGGCAGCGGCCGCGGTGCGGCGTCGCGAAAGCGGTCTGCCGCTCGGCCCCGCACTGCACCGCGACTTGCAGGCGCTCGCCGAGGAGTACGGCATCACCTCGGGCCTCGAACCGCACGCCTGAGCAGCCCGCACCCTTTCGCCCGCCCGAGCGTGCCCGCCACCTTCCCTTCAACCTTCGAGAGACAGAGCAACAGGATGAGCGCCGATTTCGCCTCCACAAAGAGCTACGTGTTCAGCCCGCCTGAGCGCGCCACGCTGTCCGTCGCCGGTACCCGCGACCGTTTTCCGGTGCACCGCGTCTACTGCGTCGGTCGAAACTACGCCGCGCACGCCGTAGAGATGGGTCATGATCCCGACAAGGAGCCCCCGTTCTTCTTCCAGAAGAATCCCGACAACCTGATCGCGGACGCGACGGAGTTTCCCTACCCGCCAGCCACCGAGGATGTGCACCACGAGATCGAGCTGCTGGTGGCGCTGAAATCCGGTGGCGAGAACATCGCGGTCGAGGACGCGCTCGATCACATCTTCGGCTACGGCGTGTCGCTCGACATGACGCGGCGGGATCTGCAGGGTCAGATGAAGAAGCTCGGCCGACCGTGGGAGATCGGCAAGGCGTTCGAGATGTCCGCCCCGGCCGGCCCCGTGTTGCCGGTCTCGCAGGTCGGTCACCCCGATGCGGGCGAGGTGCGGCTCGAGGTGAACGGCGAGCTTCGCCAGAGCGGGAACCTCAACCAGATGATCTGGAAGACGCCCGAGATGATCTCGATCCTCTCGACCCTGTTCGTGCTGCGACCCGGCGACGTGATCCTGACCGGCACACCCTCGGGTGTCGGGCCGGTCGTGCGCGGGGACGCCCTGCACGCTCGCATCGAGGGCGTCGGGGACCTCGCGCTGACGGTCACCTGAGCGCGCGCCACCGACGCGCGAAGGCCGGTTAAGGTGGGCGGGTGCCGGACGATCCGGACGACTCAGGGGAGAGGACGATGGACACGGCGGACGGCGCGCTCGTACAGCTGCGCGCTTACATCGCGCAGGGTGGTTTCGCGCTGGATGATCGGCTGCCGCCGGAACGCAGGCTGTGCGAGACGCTCGGCGTCACCCGCTCCGAGCTGCGCCGCGCCTTCGCCGTGCTCGAATCCGAAGGGTCCGTCTGGCGGCATGTAGGACGCGGCACCTTCATCGGGGCCGGTCCTGCACAGGGCGACGAGACATCGATCGCCGCTATCGCCAAGCGCACGACGCCGCGGGAGGTGATGCACGCGCGGTTGCTGCTCGAGCCCATGCTATGTCGCGAGGCCGCGATACACGCGACGGCCGAGCACGTCGAGGCGTTGCGCGACACGACGGAGCGGTCGCGGCAGGCGCGCACTTGGCGCGAGTACGAGACGCTCGACAACCTCTTCCACCGCACCATCGCCGAGGCGACGCAGAACACGCCGCTGATCGGCATGTTCGATCAGCTCAACGCCGTGCGACGAGCCGTGATTTGGGGACGGCTGCGACAGCGCTCCGACCGCCCGCCCGACGATCACCACAGCTTCGCCGAGCACGAGGCGATCCTCGACGCCGTCGAGGAGCGGGACACCGCGGGAGCCCGGGACCTGATGCGCAGGCATCTCGAGTCGGTCGGCGCCTCCCTTTTCCCCAGCCCGTGAGCTCGCCTCCGCGCGGCGACGCTGCCCGTGGAGAGCCTCGGTCACGCGCCAGGCATGACTTGTTCTGCCGCATCGCCGAGTGAGAATCCTCCCGATCACGTCTTGACCCTCGATTGCCAGGCGACCATTCGAAGCGCCCCGCCGCAGGCGTCGCGCTGCGCCGATACCCGAAGCCGGCGCGGAGCGGTGGCGAGCTAGCGATGTCTCGACCGTGACGACCGAATGAACGGTCCGAACCCGACTACCGATGGCCATCGCCGACGTGCTGTGGCTGAGCGTCGACGACGATCTCGCGTTCACGTCAGTCGATCTGGACACGGACGCCAACACGCTCGTCCCGGGCTCCTTGGCTCGCTCGCGGGTGCTGACCGTTTCGGCCGATTGACAGCAGCTCTTCGTCGCTGACCGCGACAGTCTCCACAAGTACACGGCGGATCCGAGCGGGCAGCTGATCCGGGTCAGAACGCTAGTCCATCGGAATCCGGTAGCGCGCGAACCCGTCGCGACCGCCCTCGATCGGCTCGAAGCGCTCGCCGCCGATCGCCTCGGCGGCGGCCGGCGATGTCTCGAACGTCACCGT
>Ga0114952_1003438_pt1 | contig 11271 bp, 9 predicted proteins | sample SidtaG_2_FD_87303 | JGI IMG/M metagenome (GOLD analysis project Ga0114952, IMG submission 87303) | Marine algal microbial communities from Sidmouth, United Kingdom - Sidmouth_Asex2 metaG | ecosystem: Host-associated > Algae > Red algae > Unclassified | place: Sidmouth, United Kingdom | collected... | reverse complement strand
GGTATTGAGCAACAATTGCGCCGCCAGTATCTGCGTCGAGCCGGTCGGGTCGTAATCGGGGGCGACCTCGACCAGATCGATCCCCACGATCCGGTGGCGCTTGGCGATCCCCGCGATGAACTCCAGGATCTCGTAATAGTGGAATCCTCCATGCGAGGGCGTGCCCGTCCCCGGCGCGATGGAAGGATCGAAGGCGTCGATATCGATGGTCAGGTAGATCGCCGCCCCCTCCGGCACGCGCTCGACCATGCCCAGCGACCCGAACGCCCGGAACTGCCGCACCGAATAGATATCCGCCCCCATCGCCCGCGCGGCCTCGTAGCCTTCCCTGGCCGTCGAGGAGACGTTGCGGATACCCACCTGCGTCAATCCGGTGACGTAATCCTTCTCCGCCGCCCGCCGCATCGGATTGCCATGGCCGAAACGGACGCCGTGCCGCTCGTCCACGAAATCGAGATGCGCGTCGATCTGCACGATATGGATCGGTCCCTGCTCCGAGAACGCATCGATGCAGGGGATATTGATCGAGTGGTCCCCGCCGATCACCACCGGCATGGCCCCGGCAGCGAGGATCGCCCGCACTCCCGCCTCGATATTGCGGTGCGAGCCTTCCGTGTCCGTATGGATGATATCCGCATCCCCGATATCCACGATCCGTGCGCCATCGAGATAGGTCACGTCGTCCTCGTGGTCATAGGCCCCGGCATGGCCGAAGGCGAAGAGGGTCGAGGCTTCCCGCACCCCGCGTGGCCCGAACCGTGCCCCGCTGCGCCATTGCGTGCCGAAATCATAGGGCGCGCCTATCACCGCCACATCGGCATCGATGGCGCTCCAGTCCTGCACGTAGGGATATTTCCCGAAGGTCGCGATCCCCACGAAGGGCAGGTCCAGCCGCCCGCTTTCGTATCCGTGTCCGGCCATGTCGATGCTCCCGTTTCCCTGCACACCGAGCCTAATCCTAACCCGATATCAACCGGAACAGGTTTTGATGCGGATGGCGTGGAAATCGGCTGGACGGGGCGAATCCCCTTCGCTATACAGCCCGCCACCATTCCGGAGTAGCTCAGTGGTAGAGCGAGTGACTGTTAATCACCAGGTCGGGGGTTCGAATCCCTCCTCCGGAGCCAGAATTCACGCCTCGCAGAGCAATCTGCGGGGCGTTTTGCGGTTCGGGCAAGACCAGCGGATCGAAATGGCGCGTCGTCTTGCGGGAAGTGTGATAGCATCATGTCCAGCGTAAAATCGAGGAAGCCGATCCGATGGCGATGATCCAGCTCGTCTATGCGTCGCGGCCCTTCGGGTTCGACGAATCGACGCTCAGTGGCATTCTCTTCAACGCGCGCAGCAACAATGCGCGTGACGGCATAACCGGGGCGCTCATCTGCCGTGCGGATCTGTACCTCCAGATGCTGGAAGGCCCCGACGACAAGGTCGAGGCGACCTACGAGCGCATCGAACTCGACGACCGCCATCTGGAGGTGAAGAGGCTCGTCCATTCCGGCACCGAAACACGGATGTTCGGGGAATGGGCGATGCGCAGCGATCCGGCGCGATCCTGGATGTGGACCCGCGAGCAGGTCGAGAACGGCGCACCGGGCCGCGCGACGGCGGAGGAGGTGATCGCCGTCTTCTCCCGTCTCATCGACGAAATGCCGGTGCCGACCGGATCATAACCCGTTGATCGGCACCTTGAAGAACGCCTTTCCCTCCCCGTCGGCGGGGGGCAGGTTTCCGGCGCGCATATTGACCTGAAGGGCCGGAATGATGAGGCGCGGCATGTTGAGCTGCGCATCGCGCTCGGTGCGAAAGGCGATGAAATCCTCGCGGGTCTTTCCGCCGCCCACATGGATGTTATGCGCCTTTTCCTCGGCGACGGTCGTCTCGCAGAGGATATCGCGCCCGTTCGGCCCGTAATCGTGGCACATGAACAGGCGCATGGCATCGGGCAGGGCCAGCACCTTCTGGATGCTGTCATACAGCATCCCCGCATCGCCCCCCGGAAAATCCGCCCGTGCCGAGCCGCTGTCGGGCATGAACAGCGTATCCCCGACGAAGGCCGCGTCCCCGATCACATGGGTCATGCAGGCGGGCGTATGCCCCGGCGTGTGCATCGCGAAACCCGTCAGCCCGCCGATCCCGTAGGTATCGCCATCCTCGAACAGTGTGTCGAACTGCGAGCCGTCGCGCTGGAACTCGGTCCCTTCGTTGAAGATCTTCCCGAAGGTCTCCTGAATGGCCACGATCTGCGCGCCCACGCCGATCTTTCCGCCCAGCTTGCCCTGGATGTAGGGCGCGCCGGAGAGATGGTCGGCATGGACATGGGTTTCGATCAGCCAGACCAGTTCCAGCCCGTGTTCCTCGACATGGGCGATCATCCGGTCGGCATGGTCGAAGGTCAGCCGCCCTGCCGCGTAATCGATCTCCATCACCGGATCGAAGATGGCGCAGGCCGTCGATCCGGGATCGCGCACGATATAGCTGAAGGTATTGGAATCCCCGTCGAAGAAGGACGTGACCTCCGGGGATCGGCTCATGTCGATGGGATAGCGGGTCATGGGCGTTTCTCCGTTCGGGGACGATTCAACATCATTATGCTGTGTTTTCCACCCCGAGCAAGACCCAGCGCCGCGCTTCCGGCGGGACGAAGCGTATCCAGTCGGCTTCTCCGCTCTCTGCGGTATCGGCATTCCAGACCGGTGCCGCGTAGGTCGCGGTGCGGGTTTCCTCGCGGAAATCCTCGAAGCTCTGCGACCATTCCGGCTGTCCGGGCCAGATCAGCGTCGCCTCGCCGCGCGCCGGGGTATAGGCGGCGGTGTAGACGGTGCCGAAACCGGCTTCGAACTGGGTGTTGTACATCGGCCTGCTCTGGAAGGTCTCGATCAGTTCCTCGCGATCCAGCGATTCCACCTCCGCTTTCTGCAGATGATCGAGCCGTCCGACGGTGTTGCAGAACGCCGCGTGTTTCTCGTCCTCCACGCTGCCCTGATGGTTCGTGATGACCCGCGCGTCGGAGATGACGATCTCGCGGTCCGGGGCGACCATGGCGGTGATATGCGTCCCGTCGCGGTCGAGCAGGGTGAGGTTGTAGCTCATGTGATGGGGCAGGCGGCGCAGGGTTTCCTCCGCCTCGGCCACATCCGAGCAGGTCTCCAGCAGATAGCGGATCGTCAGCGGAACGCCGAATCCCTCGCCGACCGCCTTGCTGCGCCCGCCATAGGTCAGCGAGACGGCCAGACCGTCGCCGTTGATGCCGTCGGCGAGGCCCGCCAGCCCCTCGACCATGCCCATGACGGGCTTGCCCGACCATGCGCTTTTCAGCATCGTCGCCTCGTTCAGGCGCGGATCGAGATCGTAATTGCGCACCAGTGACGGCGTGTCGCCGCCCGAAACGGCGTTCGCGCACTGTCCCAGATAACGCGGCGGCGTCCAGAACGTCAGGAACCGCGCGGCCTCCTCGTCTGCGCCTGCGCGCTCGACCAGCTTTTCCCAGACCGGTGCGAATTCGGGCATATGCAGCCGCAGGGCCTTTTCCGACGCGGCCAGCGTAGGGGCATCCGCGCTCTGGCGGGCGCGCAGCCATGCCTTCCACCCCGGCCAGCCGGTTGCAAAGACTTTTTTCCATGCGGCGTCGGGGGCGTTTTCCGACAGACTGCGAAACGTGACTTCCATGCTCGATCCTCGTTATTCTTGGTATGTCGGAACGGAGTGTCCTCAACATCATGATTCATGATGTAGGGATCGTTTCGAGCGATGTCCAGAGGCGTGAGAATAACAAGTGAGGCTGCACCCGTGACGACTGCTCAAAAATGTTATACTGAATACATCCGCTTATGGATCGGCGTCGCTACTAACGTATCTGTTGCAGCACTCGCCTTTGCCATCGGCGCGTTTAGCATAGGTCAAAATGCGGCTGCGATTATCGCATTTCTAGGATTTGTGATAGTGTTAGGTGCAGCACATCTTCTCGCTTGGGATTTGGGTACCAGCACATGAACTTCACTTTTGTTGCCATCCTTCTTTTTGTCGTCTGTGTGATCGTCGCCTGCGCGGCGGCTGGGCTTGTTGTCAGGCGACGAAAATTCCACCAACGCGATACGGCTGATCAAGGTGTGGAAGAGGTTGATGGTGATGAAATGCAAGCTTTGGCCTCGCCAAGTCTATCTGAACTTGCCGATACACTCTCGGATATAAAATCCAAGCATGACGTGTTTGAAAAGCAGACAGGGAATCTGTTAAGGCAAACCGGCCTGATTTCATCAAAGGTTGATGTTCTTTTATCTCATAACGCTGGCGGTGGGTCGCCTCGCCGTGGCTCCATCGGTGGATTGGGAGGGCTGTTGGGTGGGGTTGGCGGATCGGGCACGGGAATGTCCAGCCAAGGTGCTGGCAGATATCAAAGAGAATTTACGTTTGGCCCTGTTCCTCTTTACAGCGGCTTTGGGGAAGCAGCCAGAAAGACAGGTAGAGATACAATGACTGGCTTGGGTTTAGAAGATAGTCCTGTGAAAGAGTGAGCCTTGTTCTTGAGATGGCAAGTGCGATGATTTCGCCATTCGTCGAGACCGGCGCACCGCCGCTGCTGCAATCCGAACTCGTGACCCTGCGGGGGCAGTTCCGCCTTCAGGGCGATCCGCTCGTGCGCTGGGTGCCGCGCGAAACGAAGGGGGGCGGCTTCGGCAATCCCGACGACCACCCCTATGCGTGGGGCATCTGGGCGATGGTGGACGGGCAATGGCGGCGCATCGTCAGCGCACGGGGCCTGCCCCGCGAATGGACCAGCCTCGACCGGGCCGAGGCATGGCTGCGCAGTCTCGGTATCACGGCCTTTGTGGTTTCGCGGGAAGACCCGGTCGGGCAAGTGAGTCCCTGACGCTGCACTGCAACAAAATAGTGGGCGCAGCCTTCCGTAACACTGGTATCGGTTTACCTATGTGCACTAGGCTCAGCACGAACCCCCCTTGGAGGCACTTCCCATGACCCCCTTCGCCATAGCCGGCATCCAGATGCAGGTTTCGGCCCTCGAAAGCAATGTCGAGACGATGAAACACCGTCTCGACCTGCTGATGATCCGCTTCCCGTGGACCCAGATGGTCCTGTTTTCGGAGCTTGCGCCCTTCGGTCCGCTCTCCCACAACGCCATGCCGTTCCCGAACCCCATACTCGACGATTTCTGCGAGGCGGCGCGCAAGCACAATATCTGGCTCATTCCCGGTTCGATGTTCGAGAAGGCCGAGGACGGGCGCATCTACAATACCTCGGTCGTCATCAACCCGCAGGGCGAGATCATCTCGAAATACCGCAAGATGTTTCCGTTCCGCCCGTACGAGGCCGGGATCGAGGCGGGCACGGAATTCTGTATCTTCGACGTACCGCAGGTCGGGCGCTTCGGCCTGTCGATCTGCTACGATATCTGGTTCCCGGAGACGACGCGCCAGATGACGTCGCAGGGCGTCGAGGTGCTGTTGCATCCGGTGCTGACCGGCACGACGGACCGCGATGCGGAACTGGCCATCGCCCGCGCGACCGCCGCACAGTTCCAGTGCTACATCATCGACATCAACGGGCTTGGCTCGGGGGGTGTCGGGCGGTCCTGCATCGTCGATCCGACCTCGATGGTCCTGCATCAATCGGCGGGGCAGGAAGACATGTTCCCCATCGAGATCGACCTCGACCAGGTCCGCCGTCAGCGCGAGACCGGCATGAAGGGACTGGGGCAGGTGCTCAAGTCGTTCCGCGACCGCTCCACGGATTTCTCGGTCTACGACCGCCAGAGCGGGACCGACGCCTATCTGCATCAGCTCGGCCCGCTGGAAACTCCCAGGCAGGGCAGCGTCGCGGGGTTGGAGGCTCTCAGCCCCCGCCGTGCGCTCCACGCGCCCGAGATCGCCCCCGATGTGGCGGGCGTGGTCCCTATGGCCGGGCAGGTCGGAGCGAAGTGACATGTCGCGGGAACGGATCGTCTCTCCGGTGCTTTGCGTAGGGCAACCGGAGAGATGCGATGCCCCTCGATACCGAACTGGCCAGTACCGAAACCGAAGTTGGCGCGTCATGGCGCACGATCTTCGGTAATCCGAGACCGCAGCCCGGCGATACCCTCGTGCATCTCGATTACGGAATCGGACGCTTCGAGGGCATCGAGGAAATCGAGGTCGACGGCGCGACATTGAAGACGGCTCGCCTGCACTTTGCGAACGAGGCCAGCCTGATGGTTCCCGAAGCCGAATTCGGAAAGCTCTGGACCTACGGGGCCGGAGACGACGCCCCGCTCGATGCCCTCGACGGGGACGTGTGGCAGGACCGGCTGATCGAAGCCCGACGCGAGATCGCCAGCACGGCGAAGGCGCTGCTTGCCAGGGCCAGAGAGAGACGGGCCGCCGAGGCACCCGCAATCGACGCCGAGCCGCACGGGTTCGATGCCGTCATCGATGGCTTCCCCCATGAAATGACCGAGGATCAGATGCGCGCGGACCGCTTCGTCGCAAGGGATCTGGCGGCGGGTTTTCCCATGGACCGGCTGGTGATCGGCGATGTGGGCTATGGCAAGACCGAACTCGTGATCCGCGCTGCTGCACGGGTCGCGCTGTCCGGGCATCAGGTCGCCGTGATCGTGCCGACGACGATCCTCTGTCGTCAGGTGGCCGATGCCCTGCGCGAGCGGTTGGGGAAGGTCGGGCTGGAGATCGGCGAGCTGTCGCGGCTCGTACCCGATGCCGACCGCAAGGCGACGCGCGAAGCCTTGCGTGACGGATCGCTCAGGATCGTCGTCGGCACATCGGTTCTGGCCTCCCGGCCTGCGTGCTTCTCCTCTCTGGGCCTCGTTATCGTGGACGAGGAACACCGTTTCGGGGCGCGGGCGAAGACTGCGCTTGCCGATGCGATCGGCCCGATCCATCGCCTCATGCTGACCGCCACGCCGATCCCGCAGGCTCTGACGGCGGCGGAAATCGGTCTGCGTGACGTCTCGGTCCTGGCGACCGCGCCGAAGGGCCGCAAACCCGTTCGCACCGAGATCGCGACGTTCAGCGAAAGTGCGGTCAGCGAGGCGGTTGCGAGCGAGTTGGACCGGGGCGGACAGGTCTTCGTCGTCGCTCCGCGCATCGCGGACATGGATTGCATCGCGGGCATCCTGGCCGCCGATATCCCGGCCTCGCGCGTGGCGACCGTCCACGGCAAGATGAAAGAGGCCGAGATCGCCGAGGCGATACACCGCTTCCGCACCGGCGAGGCCGACGTCCTGCTCGGCACCAGCATCGTCGAGAGCGGCCTCGATATTCCGACCGCGAATACGATGATCGTCTGCATGGGCGGGCGTCTGGGCCTCGCTCAGCTTCACCAGTTGCGGGGCCGTGTCGGGCGCAGCGACACGCAGGCCTTCATGCTCGTCCTCGCCCGCGAACAGGCGAAGAAGAACGAAAAGACCATGGAACGGCTGGAGGCTTTCGGCGAGATCGACGGCCTCGGTGCAGGCTTTCGCATCGCCCTGCTCGACCGTAATCGGCGGGGCGGCGGCGATGTGCTGGGCGAAGCACAGACCGGCCATGTCTCGCATGTCGGGACGGGTCTCTACCGTCATATCCTGCTATCCGCCCTGCGCGAGGCGGCGTGACGCCTCAGAAATCCCGTCCTGCGCGCCATTCCTGCCACCGGATGCGCGCAGTGCCGCCGATCCGGGTCAGCAGGCTCGGTGGCAGGCGGCGGGGCGCGGGCTGGTCCATGAAATCGGCCAGCAGGTTCGATCCGCTGTCACAGGCCAGTTCCGCCGCCATCATTCCCGCCAGCGTTCCCTTCACGGTGCCGAGACCGTTCTGGCAGACGGCGGAATAGAGGCGTGGCTCCACCTCGCCGAAGGCCGGAACGCTGTTCCAGCTCACGCACAGCGCCCCGCCCCAGCGATGCTCCATCGTCATATCGCCCAGCATCGGAAAGCGCGCCGCGAAGGCACGGTCCAATCCGCGCCATACGCTGCCCAGCCGCGCCTCGTCCACCGCCAGACCCGGATCGATGGTGAAACGGTTGCGCACGATCAGCCGATCGCCACCCGTCCCCGATATCCGCCGGACCGTCGTGCCCATCGGATCGGCGGGGGTCATGGCCCAGCGCGCCTCGCCGCCGAGCCGCCCTGCCTCGTCGGGCGTCATCGCACGGGTCATTGCACCGTAGGTGTAGGTGTGGATCAATTGCCGCTCGTAGAAACCGAAGCTGTTCGCATGGCCGTTCACCGCAAGGATGACGGCAGGCGCGGAAACGTCGCCCTCGGGCGTCGTCGCACGCCATGTATCGCCCGTCCGTTCCAGACCCGTGACCGGGCTGTTCTCGTGGATCGCGATACCCTGCCCGATCAACCCTGCCGCGATCCCGCGCATGTAGAGCGCCGGTTGCAGCAATACCGCGCCGGGTGTGCGCAGGCCGCCGAGATAGTAATCCGTTCCGGTGATCGCCTGCATGGCCGCCGCGTCGAGCCGCTCCGACCGTTCGCCGAGTGCCGCGAGGTGATCGCCGTAATGCTGCGTATGGGCCAGTCCGCGTTCGGTGGCCGCCGCGTTGATCTTGCCGCAGGGGTCGAAGGCTTCGCGCGACAGCCCGTAATCATGGGCCATGTCGGCGGCGAACCCGATGGCAGCCCGGTTCTGGGCGATCTGGCGTTTATCGGTATCCGCTGCCCCGCCGTAATCTTCCGAGGCGAGGTCGTGGGGCAAATCGATCATGAAGCCCGAATTGCGACCCGCCGGACCTTGCGCGATCCGCCGTGCTTCGAGCACCACGATCCGGTCCTCGGGCCGAAGCTGTCGCAACCGGCGCGCTGCCGATAATCCGGCAAATCCACCGCCGATGATGATCCAGTCTGCATGAGGGGACCCCGCCAGCGGAACGGGCGGCTCCTGCGGAGGCAGGATCGCATTCCACGCGGCGGGGCCGGGGTCACTCGGTAGTTTACGGACGGCGATAGGCTTCAAGACCTCACCGTCCCATGCCACGCGACCGCGCACACCGTCCTGCCCCCGTAGGATGGCAAGAGCGGAGCGCGCCGGGTCACGCAGCCCTCATCAGGTGGCGGCAGCGGCGTTCACGCCACCATCCGTCGCGATATCGGTCATGCGACGATCGCCGTCATAGGTCTCGTCGAGACACTTCTTCAGCACGGCCGCATCGCCGTCGAGGTCGAGGCGGTTGGCATAGGCGGCCAACGTGCCGTACCCGGCGATCGCGTAATGCACCAGACGCTGATACTGGGCGATGATCATCGCATCGCGCGCGTCGCTGTCGCCGAATTCCTCGTCGATGGCATGGGCCTTGGCCTCGTTGACCAGTCCTTCCATGCCCTTGCAATGCGCGCCGGTCGGATCGATACCGTGGTCCGAGCAGAGCGACGACACTTCGTCCATTCCCTGCGAAATGCCGTTGGTGCCCGCGATCAGCGCCTCGCTGACGGCTTTGGATTCAGCGGCACGTCCGAGTTTCGTGGTCATGTCGAGCGCCTGCTTGTTGGCGCTGTACTGGTCCTGCAACATGTGCTGATAGACTTCCTTGAGATCCTTGATCGCCATGGTCGTTCTCCTGCTTGGTCGATTGCCGTCGGGGTTGCCCCTTCCCCACAGCAACAACGAACCGCGCAGTCTGTTCCCAGAGAATTTCCCCGGATCAGAACTCATCGTTCAGCGCATCCATCACCGGAATTTCCCGCTCGCGCCGCGCGATATAGTCCAGCAATGCCTCGTTCATCCCCGCATCCAGTTTCGGCTCCTCGTAGGCGGCCAGCGTCGCGCGGGCCGCTTCCAGCGCGCGGGCCGTCGCGTCCTTCGACCCGTCCGCCACCCATTGCTCGATGCTGTTGTTGTCCAGCAGTTTCGGCATGAAATACGCCGTCTGGAATTTCTCCAGCGTATGCGGATGGCCCAGATAATGCCCGCCCGGCCCCACATCGGGGATCGCCGCGAGCGCCTCGTCGAAATCCGACCAGTCGATCCCCTGCGCCATGCGGTATCCCATCGCGCATTGCTCCGCGTCGAGCATGAATTTCGCGACCGAGCAATGCATCCCCGCCTCGTTCCATCCCGCCGAATGCCAGATATAGTTCGCCCCGCTCATCAGCACGGCCATCAGGGTCGTCGCGCTCTCGTACCCCGCCTGCGCGTCCAGCACCTTGGACCCGCCCAGCGTGTTGGAGGTCCGCCACGGCACGCCGTAGAACCGCGCCATCTGCCCGATCATGAAGTTCATCAGGCTGATCTCCGGCGTCCCCGCCATCGGCGCGCCCGACGCCATGCTGACCGTCGAGAGGTAATGCCCGTAGATCGCCGGGCACCCCTTGCGCACGACCTGCGTATAGGCCAGCGCGCTCAGGGCTTCGGCATTGAGCTGCGCGACCGACGCGGCGGTGGAGGCGGGCGTATTCGCGCCCCCCAGCACGAAGGGCGAGCACAGGACCGGCTGGTTGCGCCGGTTGAAGGCCCGCATCGCGCCCAGCATCACCGCGTCCCACACCAGCGGCGAGTTGCCGTTGCAGTTGCCGGTGACGACCGCGTGGGTCTCCATGTACTCCGCGCCGAACAGGATCGCGCACATGTCCAGCACGTCCTCGGCGTTCCTGGGCGAGGTGGTCATGCCCATGAACGTCTTGTCGGAATGCTTCATCGAGGAATAGGTGATGCGCAGGTGGCGCTGGCTGATCGGATGGTCGCAGGGTTCGACGATATGATGCGCGCTGGAATGCATCGCCGGGGCCATGTGGCTCAGCTTGTGGAACATCGCCAGATCGTCCAGCGTCGGCGCGCGGCGCACGTCGTCCAGATCGCGCAGGTAGGGCGCACCGGTCATGGGCACGAAGATGCTGTGCGGTCCGCCGAGTTTCACCGTCTTGCCGGGGTCGCGGGCGTGGAGGGTGATGTCGGACGGGATCGTCGCGATCAACTCCCGCACCATCCCCCGGTCCAGATGCACCCGGTCCCCGTCGCGCACATCTGCCCCCGCCGCCTTCCAGTCCGCGATAGCGATAGGGTCTCGAAAGACCACGCCGACGGTCTCCAGAATATCCATCGACGCCGCGTCGATCCGCTCGACCTGTCCGGGCGACATCGGCTCGGTCAGCGGCAACCCGCGCGTGAGTTGCGGCAGCATCGCCTCGCGCACATCCTCGCGCATCGTGCGGCGGGAGGAACGCCCGCCCCGGCGGTGTTTGCCTGTCGCGGCGACGGTCATCTAGGTATCCACTTTTCCCGCATTGCACGGTAAGTTAAATAAAGAACTATAGTGGCTCTGCGGTTATATGAGTCG
>Ga0114952_1003437_pt1 | contig 11271 bp, 8 predicted proteins | sample SidtaG_2_FD_87303 | JGI IMG/M metagenome (GOLD analysis project Ga0114952, IMG submission 87303) | Marine algal microbial communities from Sidmouth, United Kingdom - Sidmouth_Asex2 metaG | ecosystem: Host-associated > Algae > Red algae > Unclassified | place: Sidmouth, United Kingdom | collected... | reverse complement strand
CGTGTTCGACCGGGGATCTCCGACTCGGAGGCGGCCAAACGCCGGGTCGGCTACCGCGGCAAGGACCGTCATGTCGCTGACGTCGAGGGGGAGGGTGACGCGTGCGGCAAGGCCTTTTCGGTCAAGACGGGCTTGACGCAAGGCGTCTTCAATGTCGTCTGCCCGCATGTGGTTACGCTCGGGTTCCGCTGCCTGTTCCATGCGGAGAGTGTCGGCGAGGCGTTGTCCATTGTACTGGAGCGGTTCCCCAAGCTGCCGCGGGTAATCTTTTATGATGTGGCCTGCAAGATCGACAAGAACGGCATGCGGCGCGTGCGGCCGATCTTCCGGGCGCAGGGCGTGCGGTGCCTCCTTGACCGACCGCACTCGATCACCCACTCGTGCTCCCCTGCTTACATGCCGGACGAGAGCTTAGGGACGACTGCCGGCGTCGTCACGCAGGCAGCAGAGGTCTCGCACTCCATCTCAGTCGTCAACCGTACGAGCCTAGCGTACATGGCGCCGCAGACCTACATGTCGCACCGCATGGTTCAAGTCGCCTTCATGAATGTGCGCAAGCTGTACCGGTTGCACTCGTCCAACGGGGGGGGGGAGAACGACCACATCCCGCTCGCGCCATTCTTCCACTCCAAGCTCGCCCATCAATGCGAACGTGTCTCCGTGTGCAGCTGCGCGTCGGCCGCGGACCTCGGCGGCAAGCAGATTGAGGGGGAGCTCGCGCGAGAGCAGCCGATGCCGGCGGCGGTCGGATCCGCGCCCCTCCTCGAGAGCAACGGCCACGACGGCGCCGGTGGCGATGCTGCTGATGAGGCCGGTGCAGCTGCGGACCCGGGCGATGCTGACAGCGACGGAGTTGATGATCCTGTGACGACTCGTGCTGTACGTGATGTGCTTGCGGACGACGACGAATTGGACGACCTTCTCGCAGGGCGACAAGGTGGAGATCGACAAGGTGGAGATCGACCAGGCGGGGGAGCGGGGGCGGTCGGGGTAGGGGGACGTGTTGATCCACCCGGGCACTCGGACGAGGCGCGCAAGCGCTCGGCCTTTGAGCAACTCCTTGACGACCACGCCGAGTGGGCTCGCACTCGGCCCCTGTTCAGCGGCGCGCCGATGGACACTCGACCATTGACACTGGCTCAAGTTCGTTTGTTGGCTGCGCTGACGGGCCTGAGGAGCCATGATGCGCTGCGGCCGCGCAATCGTGCCAACATCGACCTCGTGGCCGCGGACTTGCAGCGGTTGGTCGGCACGGGGTGGCTCGACGACGAGCTGATGAACTCATTCGTCGCCCTCCTCAACGACCGGGATCTACAAGTGGTGGACGTGCGGCGTGAGGAGCCGGGCGCTCCCAGCGAGCGGACGGACTCGCTGACGCCTCAGCGGCGGCGGACGCGCGTGTTCAACACCTTCTTCTTTTCCAGGTTGTCGGCGACCGTGGCAGGCTACGACTACTCTCGTGTGCGCAGGTGGGGCATGAAGCTCGGCTTGGAGCTGGATGCCATCGACAACATCCTCGTCCCCATCAACCTGCTCCGGTCTCATTGGGTGCTGGTCAACATTGACATCAAGGAGCGCGTGCTGCAGTTTTACGACTCTTTGTCGGTGAAGGATACCACTGGCGTCGTGCCCGTCCTGCGACGGTGGCTGCAGGACGAAGTGCGTGCTCGGCTTGGGGGGGACGCCGCGACCGAGTGGGCGGTCGACACTTGGCCGGTCCTGGAGGATGCGGGGCTCCCGTCTCAACGTGATTCGGGCAGCTGTGGTGTCTTCGTGCTCGCCGCTGCTGATTGCTTCTCCCTTGAGTGCCCATTGTCTTTCTCCCAAGAGGATATGTGTTTGTTGCGTGGACGCGTTGGGCTTGCTTTGTTTTTTGACGACTTGCACTACGCGCCTGACCTGCTAGGTGACCACCCATTCAATGAGCCCGTGCTTGGGCCGGACGACTTGTGGGGGGACGGGGAGGACGAGGACGTGGACGGCTTGCCTGTGAATGAGAGGGAGTAGGGACATACCGATGAGCGGCTCTGTTTACATACAACTCTTTATTCATAACGGTCCCATGTTGATGCGCAAGAGGACGAAGGCCACCAGCTCCAACTCGGGGGGTCGGCCGGTGGGTGGTTGGCGATGAGGGCGTCTTCGCTGTGCGATACAGAGCTCAAAAACAACGCAATGCACCTGGGGAAAATACATGGCATGCTTCACGCCTCAAGCGCGGTGCTCACATCCGTTTGACTCGTTGGCAGCCCGACCTCTATCGCCGCTTTACCGGGCGAGGCGGGAGACCACGACTTGGCTAGATAGCAAAAAGCGCGGGCGAAGAAGGCGTCCGAGCAAGGGCGTGTACGCAGCATGTAACAAGCACCTCAGGGAGGGGGGGGGCTCCCTTGCAATCAATATCGGCGGTCTGCGACTCAAAATTCTGGGTCTCGGGAACCATGCATGGTCACGCCGTGTACAGCAGCGCAGTCGATTTGCAAGTAACCGTACTTTGCCTTCTCCTGCTACAAGTGCCGTCGGCGACTACCCTCGGCTCCTTCCTCAAGACGTCCGACCCCCGCCACCTGCTGCCTCTACCCTGTCCACTTCCTGTCTCCCCCGTGTCGCTGCGCTTGGCACCCCGGGCCCAGAGTGCCATCGTGGCGCAGTTCCGCAAGCTTCCATGCAGGCGGGGTGCGACCGCCCCCTCCCTCCATCTACCTCCCTCCGCCTCCCCGTCTTTGCCGGGTCACTCCCGCCCCGCCTGCCGCCACCAATCCTCCGTTACCCCCTCTGGCGTCGCGTCCTCCTCGGCGGCTGGGCTGCGGCGTACTGCTTCTACCTCGGGCGCCGCCGCCAACCTGGCGGGTTCGCTTAGGTGGTGCCGACGATGCACGCCACCTCCCTGTCGGCGCCCGCACAGGGCGGGGGCAGGTCGTTGGCGAGTGCGGTGGCTGTCACCAGGCCGCCGCCTGCGGATTGACGGTAGCGGGCTCCAAGCGCTGGGGGGGCGACGCGGTGGTGTCTGCGGCGCGGCTACCCCGGCTTACCGTCCCCGCGCCAGCGAAGGCTGCACGTTCGCGGCGCGCATCGTGCTAGTGCCGTGGTGTCGTCCTCCCTCCCCTCGCACCCTGTCGGCACCGTGGCGTTCCGCCCCCCTGCTTCTCGGGGTCTGGTGGGACAGGGTGGCCGTGACCGTTGGCGACGGGCTGTGGCGACATTTCCGTGCGCGGTGATGGAGGCTCCCACGCCGGGTGGCTGGGTACCGGTGCTGTGAGTGACTACAAGCGCGTGTCGATGCGAACGCATGCACCTTCAGTGTGGCCGGGAACGGCGGGGCGGCGATGCCACTGCTTAGTGCGTTGTCAGGTTGATGGGCTGCGTGCCGTGCGCGTGGGTGGGAGGGGCAGATGTCTTTTGCGTCGCATCCAATGTCACTTGTAGTCAAGTTACTGAGAATAAAGTGCGCGTTGGGAATGATTCGGGCTCGACCAGGTGTTGTGAAGCAGAGTTAGGCTGAAGCGACAGTGTTGCAGCACGGTATGGGGATTGGGAAGGAAGGTGCAGGATGGAGGTCATCTTGGTAGAACGGCTCAATCCAGGAGGTATCTGGGTGCACGAGGAGAGGAAACTGTTTGTTCTGCACTGCACACAATGTCCCAGTAACGTAGCGTTGTGCTCGAGTAGAGGTGCGGTTGTACTCTACACGGCTGGCCGCACACGAGGTCTGCGTGTGTGGCACCTGGCATTTGTGGACCGCACACTGTTACTCATACCGTACGCGGCTCTGTTAGGCGACCGCAACAATATCACTACTCCAGATTCCAGCAACTCGTTCGATGTGACCTGGTTGCACTGAGGTGCACAGGGTCCGTACGAGTAGCGCGGCGTCCGCCTTCACCCATATGTTCAGGCGCGTCCTTTTTCAGAGCACTACCCAGAGCGTGTTCTGCCAGGGCTAGGACCGGGCCACTGCAAGACGTTCGGAAAGCAAGCTCAAGTGCAACTCATGTGTCATGTGTGCACATACAGTACAGCTGGGGAGCGACCAGAGGGGCATCCACCGACATCATCCTGGATTCTCAGTAGGGCATCTGTTTGGTAGGAGTCAACCTGCACAAAGCAGGAGACAGTAGAGGTCCTATCGTCACATCTGCACAACAGAGATGCAGGCGGCTCCCAGTCTGGCCAGTCGCCTGGATTGTGGTGCCTTGCTTTCTTCTCGTACGATAGCTCGGAGAGCAGTCCACTGCTTCGGTTGCGAGCAGGGCTTCCAGAGCGCGGCCTCATGAACGGTGGACGGCTGGCGGAGGGCAGTCGCTGGCGTGCACCGCGGCCCGTTTTCCCCGCATCAAGTGGAGAAAAAAGGACCAAGACCAGGCCGTGATGGTTCGATAAGTTGTGGACTTACTGGGCGTCTCTGCTGCAGATCGGTATCTTGCGGGAGCGTGGATCTCATTCCAATCTGATATCTGCGCCAAGCGTCGATGCTCTCGTGGACCTCTGCACAGTAGCACCCCGACCCACTCGTTGATGACCTTATCTGTCCGTTTCGTACCGTTCGCATTGGGAAGGTGGTTCGCGCGAGCTTTCGGCTGACGCTTGGCCGTGTCACGCGGGCACCCTGTACCTCTTCCCGCCTATTTTCCCCCCTTGCTCACGCGTGGAGCTCCCCGCTGGCGCCACCGACGTCCGCGGTACCGCGGGGTGTTGACGGCCAGGCGCGCTTGTCCTGTTCTCCGGCGGCAGCTGGACGGTCGCCCATTCTCCGCGGCGTCCGCGTTGCGGTCTTCACAATTGCAGGTGCGTTGCCAATCGTCGCTCGTTTTGAGTTGCGCATCGGTCGAGCCCGTGCCATTGCTCCTACTCCGGCAGTACGCTGTGGCGCAACGACGTGACCGTCGACGTTTCTCTTGTGGGCTCGTCGCGCGCATACTTTTCTGCGAGGGATAGAACTGGTTGGTTTGGTTTGTCCCAGCCCTTCCGTTGCCGTGTCGTCGGCGCTGCCGTGTGGTGCATCCGTACTCACGCACAATGTTTCACATTGCGTCCGTCTGCCCTTGCTGTGTTTCCTCTTGCACTGTCACGTGCCTTTTTCAAAACACCCACAGTATGGCGGTTGCGCCCATCGCCGTTGCCAAGTACGTGGCGGTCCTATCACCCGACGAGTGCGCCATCCACAACTGGTCCGACGGCACCAACATCCTGCAGCGTGTCTTCTCTCTCAGCGCCGACTCCGTGGTGGCGACGCGGTGCTTTTCTACTCAAAAGGAGGCCCTGTGCTGGCTGACTGACCCCGTCCAGACCAGCGCGGTATGCGCAAGTGCGGCTCAAACTGCGCCCCCACCCCCTACCTATACCGGCTGCGCGCGCTGGGTTGCAATGGTGACGCCGTCGTCCACGGCCTCCTTCCAGCTCAACACGCACGGCTTGAAAATGGCTCTGACCATGTTACGGGATCCGCTCGCGGGGAGCTGTGTCATGCGCCGCTTCATGGGCGCCTCTGACGCCACGGCGTGGCTCGCCACCCCCGCCGGTGGCACACTGCTGGAGATCATCGGGTGGTCTACATTTGGGGTGGGTGGTGGACAAGGTGGGCCTGCAGGTGCGGCCACGACGGTCGCTAGTGGGCGCTCTCCAACTCCGCATGACCCCTCGGTCGCTTCCCTGTCGTTGGTCTCAAGGACAACAATGCGGTCAGGTGGCGTGCTACCTACTCCGCGGCCCGCCTCTACCGGGCGTTCCAAGCCACCAAGCCTCGACGGTGCCTCCCCCCCGGCGCGTGGAAACCGGACAGCGCAGCGCAAGCGCCGGGCCGACGTTTTCGGAGGAGGGAGAGGTGCTGGCGCATCCAAGCGGGCATCAGGTGGCAGCACTCAGGCGGTCGGGTATGCTGCGGGCATTGCAGACGACGCATCGCAGCTGGAGGACGCGGAGGCCGTGGTCGACCTGACTCATCGGGCGGCTGAGGACAAGAAGCGCGCGGAGAAGGATCAGGTGCAGCGAGCACTGGCGTCGCGCCGCGCCGCTAAGCGCCACAAGGCCTTCCGGACAATGCCTGGTGAGCCGCCAGAGCACTTCAACCCGCCGGGAACGGACCCGCACACAATGAAGCCGACGCTGTTGATGGCAAACATCCGCAAGTTCATGATCCAGCACCACGCCGAGTGGAAGGCGACGCAAGTATCCGGCGCTCCATCCAACCCGAGCCGTCGATCACCGTCGATGGGCTCACGTCCCACCCGGAGCTCGCCACCTTCAACCCCTGCTGCTAATGATCGTCGGCCGCGAGCCACACCTGGTGACCACGCGCGGCGGCTGCATGCCGACGACGGGGAGCACTCGTCTCGGCCGACGGTCGTGGGCGACGACGCCGCGGCGCCAACCCCTGCGTCCCAATCGGCAGCGCTCTCGCGCGCGCCCAAGGCCAGTCCTCCCGGTGCTATTGGACACCTGGCGGCCACGGGTGAGTGGGACGCGGTTTGCAAGAAGCTACTCGCTCGAACTTCCGGCGCGTTCGTGTCCGGCGGGCCCGGCGTCGGCAAGTCGACCTTCCTCAAGCGCCTCCGCGTGTTCCTCACGGAGCAGTTCTCAGCCACGGGCGAGGTGGTGGTCATCGCTCCGACTGGCACGTCGGCAAAGACGGCCGACGGGTGCACCTACCACTCATTTTTTGGTTTTGAGCGCGAGAACAAGCCACAGATGGCGGACCCGGAGGAGGAGGCGGCGCGGCTGCTCGGCACCCCGCGCTTCAGACCGATCAAGCAGCGGCTCTCCGTCGTGCGTTCGGTGCTGCTGGACGAGGTCTCGCTTGTCAGCGCCGCCAACCTCGACGTTATGTTCCACCTCCTCCATTTGAGCCGGTCGCGGGACGACCCACCGCCGCTTTGGTTTGCGTTCGGCGACTTCTTGCAGCTGCGGCCGGTCCTCGGCGCGTGGGCGTTCACTGGAAAGACCTGGTCGGCTCTATTTGGGGACGCCCTACTGGAGTTGACTGTCGTCCACCGGCAAAAGGACCCGGGCTACATCCAAGCCGTCCACGACGCGCGCCTCGGGCTGTGCTCGGACGCTGTGCTCGACCTCGTCAAGGTGTGCGCTGTGGAGGAGGAACAGTACAAGCAGCTGCAGAGCACCGTGCTGCACCTCATGCCCATCAACAAGGACGTCTTCGCCCACAACCGGAAGTGCCTGGACCTGCTTTGCGACGGGACGCCCGCGACGACTTCCAAGGCCGTGGACGTGGCTATCATTGACAAGGACCGTGACACGGCAGCGGCTCAACCGGTGCTTCCTCGCGTTTCGGCCCCGACCATCCGCGCGGCGTTGATGGATTGCGTGGCGCCTTCCTCCATAGCTCATTGTCTTCTCGCCCGCGTGATGATCACGACCAACCGGATGAGCTCCCTCGGCGTCACCCACGGCAGCACGGGCTTCATTTCCAAGTACGGGCTCGATGGGGTTCCCGTCGTCCGATTGGAGAAACACCCACTCCCGCTCGGTGTCGAGCGCGGGGCACCGGGCCTCCACGACGCGGGGGATGACTGGATTGAGGTGCTGTGTGGGCCCGTGCAGTTCACGGCCCGCATTCTCGCGCACCCCGGGGTTCTCGCCGAGCGCTCGCAACTTCCTTTCGTGCTGGGCTGGGCCACGACAATCCACATGTCCCAGAGCCTGACCATCTCTGCTGCTGTTGTCGACTTGCACAAGGCCTTCGAGGCGGGCATGGTGCACACGGCTTTGGGGAGAGTGCCTACCAAGGGGTCCCTGTACATCAAGTCTTTCTCAGCTGGCCGTTTGTTTGCAGATCCGGTTGCTTTGCGCGTGTACCGGGAGTGGCGCCGCTTGTAGTCAATAGGTTTCTTTATAGACGACGACCTCAGTGTATGATGCATGTCATGATCAGTCCAAACCTAGAAAAGCGTCGACTTCAGTGCTCATCCCCAACCTCCATCTCTGACCCCGGCAACGACGGCAGGGCATTCCAAGCCACGTCTCCCAACTCGGCGCCAGCACTAAGCGACGAAGACATGGGCGGTGACGCACTCGACAACGGCCCACTTAAATGATGCCCCGTCGCAGCAGTCTGCGAGTCATTCATGGGCTCCAAAGGAAAAGAAACAAGTGACGAAGAAGGATCCCAGTTGGGGTCAACCCCTCACCTCCACGACGCAAAACGGAGCGTAGCTCAGACGGAGCGCCAGAAGCGGGGCCCGGCGTCCCTCTTCCACCACCGTGACTGACCACGCCGCCCAGCGACGCCGTGTGCAAAAGAGCACCTCGTTCTCCACAGGTGACACCGACAGATGGCATAGCTGGCTCGCCTGGCGCGGCGCCCCCACCTTCCTCTCCAGCACACTGATCTGTCGCTCCAGTCAGCGCCACCGTGGGCACAACAGCATCGCCACTTCCTCCTCGGGCACCACCGGCAGGCGGTGGCGCCAAGTGACCCCCCGCCGCGCCTGCCGCCACTCCGTCAACACCTGAGGCGCCCACAGCACACTGTGTCGCCGACTTGACGCTCTTCGCCGTCGCCTTGCCGGCACGCGGGGCAGCAGCCGGGCGTGATTTGGCCGTTGTCTTGCGAGGAGGTCGAGGCCTTTTCACGCCTTTGGGCGGTCGATCCGAGCTCGGAGTTGAGGACGGATGCCGCACCAGGTTAACCAGCGCGCGCTTGGATCCGCTGCCTGGGGATTCCGGCAAGGCCGCCGTCGCCGCGGCCGGTCGCTCGGAAGCAGCTTGCGAGGAGCCGCCTGCGGGAGGCGACGGTGGAATTCGATGCAGCATCTTGGCCCGCCGCACCTGTGTCCGCCGCACTCGCCGTTCTGCAGCTTCCGCCACTTGCTCGGCAGACAAGCGCACGTCCATAGCGGCAATTTGCCGCTCGAGGTCCACTGCCGTGTCGGTAGGCGCAGGGGCGATGGACCCTTGTGCAGGCCGCCCGCTCGTGCCATTAGGAACCGCCCGTGCTGCTGCCGCCTGAGGTTGGCGCAGTCCACTGGAGAAGAACTCATGACGACCCGCCGTGGAGAGGCGGCCGTGCCTTTGCACAGAAGAGCGCCCCGTAGCCGCCATCCGCTCGAGTATCGGGCCAAAGCGCTCCTCCTTGACACGAGCAACAACATGCACGCCACGACGACGGCCAACCGCATTGGCTTGTTGTAATGCACGCGGACGACCGTCTCCGTGTCAATCAGCTTGGCCTTGCTGAAGTAGCGGCTCCTCCCCACGTCGATCTCCTCCAGCACGCGGTTGATCCCCTCCATATCCACCAACATGTTCCACCTTGAGGAAGCCGCCCGCCGCTTGCGGTTGGCCTGGTACGCGAAGGTGCCCTGCGGGGGCAGTACGGCCCCCAGATCTTGCGGTGCTTCCCACGGTGGCCACCACTTGGAGTTGATCTTGTTGACAGCCGCCCACTCGGCGGCGCTTCCGTTGCGGTCCGTGCCGGCGGTCGGCAAGTCGGCGCCCGGTACAGTGCGGGCCAAACACAATAGGCTGTGGTCCAGCAGCTTGCGCAAGATATCAGCACCGTCAGGTTGACTGCCAACGCCGCGTAGAACGGCGCCGACGGTCTCAACGGCTTGGTCGTTGGGGAACACCTTGGGTTGCCTCTCAAAGACGAGGTGCGACGGCGACGGGCCGTTGACGACGTCGGCGTCTGCCGTTTGACGTTCTTGGTCGGAGAGCGTGTCCTCGAGGGCGGCGGCCGCAGCCTGGCGGGCGGCCGACACGACGGTACCGCCGTTGGGAACGGCCGGCTCGAACAACTCGTCAACTTGCGTAGCAGTAGAGGGCGCGTGGTTGTCGGCACCCGCAGGCGCAGCAGAGCCGGTCAGGTCGATGCTCGCCGTCACCAACGAGGACGGGCCACCTGGGCTCTGCGTGAAGGACATTCCCCCAGCAGGAAAAGCGAGCTCGTCATCCGAGTCGTTGCTGCCACTCTCACCTTGTGGCGCCACAGGCGCTTGCAGCCCGGAGGCGGCCACGTCCGCCGAGGGAGCCCCCATCTCAACCGCATCGCCCCCTCCAGTGCCAGCTCCTCGGCCAAGGATCGTGCTCGCCACGCTTGCCGCCATCGCGGTTCCGACGTTGGATTGCACCACCAACCCACCGTCGGGCACGTCCTCCTTCTCGACCAGGTCGTCGTCGACCGCGGCTCTTGCCTTCTGCGGGACGGCACCCAACAGCACAGCGTTTGCTTCAGCAAGAGCGTCAGCCTCCATGAACCGGTACGCGTAGGCGAGGCCGCAGTTCACCACTCGCTCGGCGTGCCGGTCGTCGTCGGCGAAGAAGCCCATACGGTCATACACCCGGATCCAACGATGGCATGGAGCCTCCCGTGGATTGTCGGACACGAACATGCGGCTCACAGCGGAGTGAATGGACGCACCGTGGGGGGCCAGGTGGGCGTCGAGCTTGGAGGTCGAGTCGTACACGTTGCGTAACAGCGTGCAGAGGAAGGTCGTCTGGTTGTCGTCGGAGATGCCCAAGTGCTCGAAGAACTGGCTGTAGACGCGGCGCTCGACGGCCGTCACCTCGGCGACATCCACCTCCTCCGTCATGATGCACTGTCCACGGCATAAATGGAAGCACGACCACACCGTCACGCGCAGAGTACCAGGCAAAGAACAAGACCAAGAGTACGATTAGTACCACATGTCTTCTGCAGGCGCCGCCGAATAACAAATAGAAGAAACCCAGCATGCAACCCCGCGCATCACACGCAGTCCGCCCACCAGCAAGGCAACGTACCAGGAGCCCTTTAAATATGGCGGCCTCCACGGAGGAAACACCAAAATAACAGAACCGCCGGTGCCCTGGCGGAGCAGCTCAACCACGGTACATGCAGCAGACGGCGTGAGCCCGCCGAAGACCGGGACTCGGGGGACAGGTGGGGGGAGGGGGCAAAGAAGCCACAGTGACGGGCAGAGCCCAGAAGCGGTGGAGGCGGGCGCGGCGCAGGAGGCTAGGCACAGACGGAAAGGTAAGGTGGAGAGCGGGTGGGGAAGAGGAGCGGGTGGCCAGCATGGGCAACGGGCGGGGGGGGTGGAAAGAGCGCGAGTTGGTCCGCGCTGGCGGGGTCGACAGGCTCGACCAAGACGGGGTACCGATTCGGCCATCTCCAAGGGGGGTGCTTGCGCGCGCAGACGAACGTGATGCAGCGACGGCGTCATTCGTGGCCCCAATCTGCACGATCTCGACCTCTGTCAACGATGCATGATGAAGGCCGTGAAGCGCTGGATGCTCGACAATCGCTGGCGCGAGGCACAAAATCGCCACTGATGATTG
>Ga0114952_1003418_pt1 | contig 11315 bp, 9 predicted proteins | sample SidtaG_2_FD_87303 | JGI IMG/M metagenome (GOLD analysis project Ga0114952, IMG submission 87303) | Marine algal microbial communities from Sidmouth, United Kingdom - Sidmouth_Asex2 metaG | ecosystem: Host-associated > Algae > Red algae > Unclassified | place: Sidmouth, United Kingdom | collected... | reverse complement strand
CCGGCGACGACCGGGAGCGCGTAGGCATGGCGCTCGCCGAACGTGTTGTGCACCTCGTGCACGACGGCGACGAGCCGGTCCGCCGCGTCGAGACAGTAGAACAGACTCAGGGGATTGAACGCGTAGCCGAGCACTCGCGGAAAGCAGCCGATCAAGATCCGTGCGGGGCGCTCTTCGAGGCCCGCGGCGGCGAGCTCGCGGGCCACGTAGCACGCGAGCGACTCACCGTCGCCCGCTCCGAAGTCGCGGTCGTGGAAGGCGAAGAGGTTGAAGCGGTTGCGCGAGAAGGGCCCGATAGTCGCCGCGAGTGCGTCGATCTCGTCCAGATCGAGCAGCATCGAGAACACCCGGTAGCGCAGCACGTGCGCCCGGGGGCGGGTACGCCGATGGAACACCTGCCCGACGTAGAGACAGGATCCGGGAATCGCCTCTCGAGCGACGCCGTCGCCGCGAAGGTCGGTCACGCAGGGGTCGGCGTGACCGCCGGGCTCGACCCCACACCGCGCTCGGACGGCGTGTCGAGAACGATACGGGTGGACGGCTCGGCGAGCTGCCAGGGACGCCGGACGCCGCCGAGCCGTTCGGCGACGGCGAACCCCGCCTGCACCGCGTCCTCGTGAAAGCCCGCTCCGAAATAGCTGCCGCAGAACCAGGTCCGTCGGCGTCCCTGCAACGACCAGAGTCGCTGCTGGGCGAGGTGCGTCTCCGGCGTGAAGCGCGGGTGGGCGTAGCGGGCGGTGCGCACGATGTGCGTCGACGGGGGTAGTGGCTCGGGGTTGAGCGTGACGATGTAGTCCGTGTCGGTCGCGAGGCTCTGGAGACGGTTCATCCAGTAGCTTACCGACACCGCTCGACCCGAGCCCTCTCCCGTCCGCTCGATGTGGTTCCAGCTGCACCAGGCGCGGCGGCGTCTCGGCAAGTAGCGGACATCGGTGTGCAGGACGGCGACGTTGTCCTCGTAGGCGAACGGGCCGAGCAGCTCCCGCTCGAGCGCGTCGGGCGAGTCGAGGCAGGCGAGCGCCTCGTCCGCGTGCGCGGCGATCACGACGTGATCGGCCTCGAGCACGGCGCCGTCGGCGGCTCTGACGGTGACGCCGCGCGCACCCCGCTCGATGCGGGTGACCGCGAATCCCGTGACGATGTTCTCCGCCCCGAGCTCGGCGGCGACGGCATCCACGTAGCGACCGCTTCCTCCGACGACGGTGCGCCACTGGGGCCGGTTGACGAGCTGCAGGAGCCCGTGGTTGTCGCAGAAGCGGATGAAGGCGGCGGCCGGATAGTCGAGCATGCTCCCCGCCGGACTCGACCAGACGGCCGCGGCGAACGGCATCAGATGATCGTCGACGAAGGCGCGCGGGTAGTCCTTGGCGGCGAGGTAGTCACCGAGCGTGATCGAGGCGTCGGCGGGAATCTCGTGCCGAGCCTCGCGGTAGAACCGCAGCAGCCCGTGCAGCATCGACCAAAAGCGTGCGCCGAGCAGCAGCGACGGCTGGGCGAGCAGTCCGAGCGGCGGGCCGCCGGCGTACTCGAAGCGGCCCCCGTCACGCGACACGGCGAACGACATGTCGCTCGAGGCGGTCGCGACCCCGAGGGTCTCGAACCAGCGCGTGAGGTTCGGGTAGCAGGGCTCGTTGTAGACGATGAACCCGGTGTCGATGTCGAGGGGGCTCCCGCCGTCCCCGCCGCTCGCCACGCGAGCGGTATGGGCGTGGCCCCCGAGTCGCCCCTCGCGCTCGAGCAAGGTCACGCGGTGGCGCCGCGCGAGCAGCCACGCGGCCGACAGCCCGGCGGCGCCGCTGCCGATGACGGCAACGTGCAGTCGGTCCTGGGCTGGGATCATCGAATCGGGACGCTCCGTTACCTCTCGCGACACGGCGGCTCCGAACCAGGTGACCCGCCCGCGCCCGCCCGCACGGGACAGTCGCCCGCACGGAACCGGCCCGCCGCCGCCTGTGCACGAGTGTGGTCAAACGAATAATTGGTCAGTAAAGTCTACTCGATCGCGATACGGACGGTGTCTTCGCGCACGCTGAGGGTTCAGGGTGCCGATAAGCGCTGTCCGGACCCCACATCCCGACCACATCCCGACCCCGCCGCAAGCCGGTCTCCCGCATGCCCACGACGGACACTCCCCTGCCGAGCCGCCCCGAGAACGGTACGACCGAGTCGAGCGTCTCGCTCCGTCAGCGCATGAGCGGGAATCTCGCCCGCATCGCCGCCGAGCGCGACGAGGCGGCCTTCGCCGACCTGTACGACTATTACGCCGGACGCGTCAAGTCCTTCCTGATGGGCAAGGGCATGAACGAGGACGTCGCCGAGGAGCTGATGCAGGAGATCATGCTCACCGTCTGGCGGCGCGCCGCGAGCTACGACCCGCAGAAGGCCGCGGCGAGCACCTGGCAGTTCACGATCGCCAGAAACCGTCGCATCGACTATCTGCGCGGCAACTCGCGCATCGAGGTCGAGCTCGACGACGAGATGCTCGACGTGGAGACGACAGAGAGCGATCCGCAGGAGCGCTACGTGACCGAGGCCCAGTCCGCGGCGCTGCTGGAGCGGGCGCTGGCCCGGCTCCCCCAGGAGCAGCGGCAGGTTATGCACCTGTCCTATTTTCGTGGACAGTCGCACGGAGCCATCGCTCGGTGGCTAGACCTTCCGATAGGGACGGTCAAATCTCGCATCCGTCTCGCCATGCAATCCGTACGGGCCTATCTGAAGGACGAAGGATCGATTCGCGATGCCGACGACCACGAACGCGACGACTGAACGGCGATGAGCACGACCACCCATCATCTGACGGACGAGACGCTGCAGGATTACGCTGCCGGCTCCCTCGACGGGCCGATGGAGACGCTCGTGGCCTGTCACCTGACGCTGTGCGCCCGCTGTCGGGCGCGAGCGGCGTTCGCCGACGCGGTCGGCGGGACGCTGCTCGAGAGCCACGATCCGATCCGCGTCGGGGCCTCCGCCACGGACGTGCTCGGTCGCGTCGACGATCCGGCCCCCTCCTCGCCTCCCCCCTCGTCCCGCCCCCCACCGCCCCGCCTCGTGCCGACCGTCGTCGACGTTCCGCGCCCCCTCGCGCGACTGCTGCCGACCGATCTCGACGCGCTCGACTGGCGCCGCGTCGCCCCCGGCATCCGGCAGTACAACCTCGGTACTCGACACCGTCGCCACGGCGCGTTCAAGCTCCTCCACCTCGCCCCGTGCTCGACCCTCGCCGAGCACGGCCACAACGATCGCGAGCTCACCTACGTGGTGCGCGGCTCCTACACCGACGAGCTCGGGCAATTCTGCACGGGGGATATCGCCGATCTCGGCGACAACGTCGAACACCGGCCGGTCGTCGATCCGGGCGAGCCGTGCATCGCGCTGATCGCCACGCACTCGCCGGTACGTTTCAGTGGCCTTCTGGGGCGTCTCATGCAGCCCTTCGTCGGGATCTGATCGCACCGCTCCCCGGGCGAGCGGCGGCGGGCGGGAAGGCCTCGCGAACGGGGCCGTCTCCGTCGGGGCGCCAGGGCCTCTCGGAGGGTGCCCGCGGCCCCGGCGGGGGCCGTCAGAGGTCGCGGTAGCTGCCGTCGAGCACGGCGCGCCACCATTCGGGGTGATCGAGGTACCAGTCCAGAGTCCGCTCGATGCCGCTCTCGAACGTCGTCGCCGGCACGTAGCCGAGCTCCTCGCGGATCTTCGCCGTGTCGATCGCGTAGCGAAAGTCGTGTCCGGCCCGATCCTCGACGTAGGTGATCAGGTGCGCGCAGTCGGCCCCGTTCGCCGCCGGGCAGTCGGGGTAGCGGTCGGCGAGACCGGGCTCGGCGGCGAAGCGCTCGTTCAGCAGCCGACAGACCAACGTCACGATATCGATGTTCGCCCACTCGTTGACACCGCCGATGTTGTAGGTCTCCCCGATCCGCCCGTCCTCGAGCACCCGCTCGATGCCGCGGGCATGGTCCTCGACGTGCAGCCAGTCGCGGACGTTCAACCCGTTGCCGTAGACGGGCAGCGGGAGCCCGCGGAGCGCGTTCGTCACCATCAGCGGGATCAGCTTCTCGGGGAAGTGGTAGGGCCCGTAGTTGTTCGAGCAGTTGCTCGTGGTGACGGCCAGTGCGTAGGTGTGGTGGTAGGCCCGGACGAGATGATCGGACGCGGCCTTGCTTGCCGAGTAGGGGGAGTTCGGAGCGTAGGGCGTCGTCTCCGTGAAGGGCGGATCGTCGGGCCCGAGCGTGCCGTAGACCTCGTCGGTGGAGACGTGGTGGAAGCGGTGGCCCTCTCGGTTCGCGCCCTCCTCCAGCCACACCCGGCGAGCGGCCTTGAGCAAGCTGTGGGTGCCGAGCACGTTCGCGGTGACGAAGGCGTCCGGCCCCTCGATGGAGCGATCGACATGACTCTCGGCGGCGAAATGGACGATCGTGCCGAGATGCTCCTCGCGCAGCAGGCCGGCGACGGCGTCGGTGTCGTTGATGTCCCCGACGACGAGACGGCAGCGCTCGGGCGGCAGCCCCGCGAGGTTCGCCCGGTTGCCCGCGTAGGTCAGCGCGTCGAGCACCACGACACGCCCCTCGGGATGCCGCCCGAGCCAGTAGCGCACGAAGTTCGAGCCGATGAATCCGGCCCCGCCGGTGACCAGCAGGCCGCTCACGCGAGCTCTCCGAGCACGAGCCGAAGCTCCTCGCGCCAGTGCACGGCCGGCAGACCGAGGCGCTCGCGGCTCCGACTCGTCTCGAGCACGCTCACGGCGGGACGCGCGGCGGGCGTCGGGTACTGATCGGTGCGGAGCGGGACGATGCGCGGACGGGCGGTGAGCAGACCGAGCGCCCGTGCTTCCTCGAGCACGGCGACGGCGAGGTCGTACCAGCTGGCGACCCCCGCGTCGCTCCAGTGCAGCGTGCCGCCGAGCTCGAGCTCGGCGGCACGCCAGAGGGCACGGGCGAGGGAACGGGCCGAGGTCGGGGTGCCGATCTGATCGGCAACGACGCCGATCTCGTCCCGCTCGCCCATCAGACGGAGCATCGTGCGGACGAAGTTCGCCCCATGGGCACCGTACACCCAGGAGGTGCGCACCAGGCAACCGCTCTCGGGCAGGACGGCGGCGAGCACCCGCTCGCCGTCGCGCTTGCTCTCCCCGTAGACGCCGAGCGGCGCGGTCGGGGCATCCTCCGTGAACGGCGGAGCGACATCCCACCCCTCGACTCCACTCCGGTGCTCTCCGGAGGGGCCGCCCGAGCGGGCGAGCGCCCGACCCGTGGCGCTGCCGCCGAACACGAAGTCGGTCGAGACATGAACGAGACGGGCGTTCGCCTCGAGTGCGGCTTCCGCGAGGTGTCGCACGCCGTCGACGTTGACCGCTCGCGCCGCCGCCGGCTCGGACTCGGCTCGGTCGACATGGGTGTAGGCCGCGGCGTTGAGGATCAGCTCCGGAGCGTATCGCGCCACGCACTCGGCGACAGCCGCGGCATCCGTCACGTCGAGGCGTGCCGACTCTCCATCGGCCGCCGGTCCGACGAGCAGTGCCTCGGCCGGTGCCGCGCGAAGGAGCTCGTGGCGGAGCTGACCGCTCACGCCGCCGGTGATCAGGACACGCACCGCGTCAGGCGGCGCGCGGGAGGGCGTCCGCGCCGGTACCGGCGGGCGCGTAGATCTCGCACTCGGCGAGCGAGGCGGCGGCGCGATCCTTGGCCGACAGCCGCGGCACCCCGCTCTCGGCGAGCGGCCACTCGATACCGACGCTCGGGTCGTTCCAGGCCAGGCTGCGCTCGTGTGCCGGCGCGTAGTACTCGGTGCACTTGTACTGGAAGTCGGCCGTGTCGGAGAGCACGAGGAAACCGTGAGCGAACCCCGGTGGCACCCAGAGCTGGCGGCGGTTCTCGGCCGAGAGCACCGCCCCGGCCCAGCGGCCGAACTCCGGGGAGTCGCCGCGCAGATCGACCGCGACATCGAACACCGCCCCGCTCGTGACCCTCACCAGCTTACCCTGCGGCTGACGGATCTGGTAGTGCAGCCCGCGCAGCACGCCGCGGGCCGAGCGGCTATGGTTGTCCTGGACGAACGCGCCCGGCAGTCCCGCCGCCTCGAACGCGGCCCGGTTCCAGGACTCGAGGAAGAACCCCCTCTCGTCGCCGAATACCTTGGGCTCGAGGATCTTCACGCCCGTGAGCGCGGTGTCGACGATCTGCATGCGGCGAGTGCTCGGGGCGACGGTGCCCCGGAGAAGCACGATACACGCCAGTGATGGGAGGTTCCGCGCGCCGTCCGGCCGCTCGCCCGTCCGCCGCCCGTGGCTCAGCCGGAGGTGTCGTCGTTGCAAATTGGTGGCAGGTCGGCCGTCGCTCAGCCGCGCATGCGCGTACCTGCCGGATCGTGGGCGGCCCGCAATCCGACCCTGGCGGAGTAGGGCGAGCCGCCGATCTCGATCGCCCAACGCTGCGCCTCGAGCCAGTCCGCGGTGATCGGCTCGTCGTGCCGCACGTAGCCGAGCCCGACGGCCGCACCGAGGGCGTGCCCGTAGTTGCCGGAGGTGAGGTAGCCGACGCACTCCTCGCCGCGAAGGATCGGCTCGTGGTGCCAGAGCAGAGGCTGCGGATCCTCGAGGACGAACTGCACGAGCCGTTTGCGGAGATGCGCCCCGCTCTCCTTCTGACGGGCGATCGCCTCGAAGCCGATGAACGGTATGCCCTTGTCCATCGCACAGACGAAGCCGACGCCGGCCTCGAGCGGCGTGTCCTCGTCGCCGACATCGTGGCCGAAGTGCAGGAACTTCTTCTCGATGCGGCAACTGTCGAGCGCGTGCATGCCAGCGAGCTTCAGAGCGTGCGCCCTCCCCGCCTCGAGTAGCCGATCGAACACCCCCACCGCCATCTCCACCGGTACGTAGACCTCCCAGCCGAGCTCGCCGACGTAGGTGACCCGGGTCAACCGAACCGGTGCATAGCCGATCTCGGCCTCCCGGCTCGCTCCGAAGGGGAAGTCGGACGTGGCCAGGCTCGTGCCGACGAGCGGTTCGAGCAACGCGCGGCTGTTCGGCCCCATGACCCCGAACACGGCCCATTGACCGGTCACGTCGGTCACCGTGCAGGCGCCGTCGGGATCGACGTTCCGCTCGAGCCAATCGAGATCCTTGTACGTGGTGGCCGCGGCGCTGACGACCAGGAAGCGCCGCTCGTCGAGTCGCGTGACGGTCAGGTCCGCCTCGATGCCGCCGCGCTCGTTGAGCCAGTGGGTATAGGTGACTCGCCCGAGAGGCGCGTCCATCTCGGCCGTGCAGATACGCTGGAGCATCGCCAGCGCGTCGCGCCCCTGCACCAGGTACTTCGAAAAACTCGACTGGTCGGTCAGCGTCACCCCTTCTCGCGTGGCCATGTGCTCCGCGGCGGAGTGCTCGAACCAGTTCTGGCGCCCGAAGCTGTATTCGTAGCGAGGCTCGACACCCTCGGGAGCGAACCAGTTGGCGCGCTCCCAGCCGGCCACTTGCCCGAAACAGGCGCGGTGCTCGGCGAGTCGATGATGGACCGGGGAGAGGCGTACCCCTCGGGCCGTCTCGAACTGCCGGTAGGGGAAGTGGTTCTCGTAGAGCAACCCGAGCGTTTCCTCGACACGCTCCTCGATGAACGCCTGGGTACCCGTGAAGGGGTGGTTGCGGCGGATGTCGTTGCCCCACAGATCGAGCGGCGGATGCCCGAGATGCATCCACTCGGCGCAGGCCTTGCCGAGCCCGCCCGAGCTCTGGATACCGACCGAGTTCAGCCCCGCGGCGACGAAGTAGCCGCGCACCCCGGGTGCCTCGCCGAGATGGAACTCGTCGTCCGGAGTGAACGACTCCGGCCCGCAGAAGAAGCTCCGCCAGCCGGTATCGGCGAGCATCGGCACCCGCACCATCGCATCCTCGAGCACCGGCATCAGCTGCTCCTCGATGTGCCCGGGCAACTCGTCGAAGCAGAAATCCTTCGGGATCCCGCCCTGCCCCCAGGCACGGGCGTGTTTCTCGAACGCGCCGACCAGTAGCCCCCCCGCGTCCTCCTTGATGTAGAGGCACTTGTCGTGATCGCGAAGAACGGGCAGGTCCGGCGTCACCGCCTCGTGTTTCTCGGTGACGGCGTAATAGTGCTCGCAGGCGTGCAGCGGCACGTTGATGCCGCTGCGTCGACCGAGCTCGCGCGCCCACATGCCCCCTGCATTGACGACGAATTCGGTGTCGACGCGACCGTGGTCGGTGAGGACCCCGCACACGCGCCGGCGCCCGCCCCGACTCTCGATGACGACCTCCTCGACGGTGACGCCCTCGAGGCAGGTCGCACCGCGCTGACGGGCACCCTTGACGAATGCGCTGGTGACCTCGATCGGGTTGCCCTTGCCGTCGTGCTCGACGAAGGTACCGCCGATGAGATCGGCGCTCTCGACCAGCGGGAACAGCGCCTTGATCTCCTCGGGGGTGATCCGGTCGACGCGCGTCACGCCGAACGCGTTGTTCATCGACGCCACCCGCCGGAGCTCCTCCCAGCGAGCCTCCGAATGGGCCACGCTGATGCTGCCCACCTGACGAAATCCGGTCGACTGGCCAGTCTCCTCCTCGAGCTCCTCGAGCAGCCGCATCGAGTACTCGGTCAGCCGCGCGTGGCTCTCGTTCGCCCGCATCGTGCCGATCAGCCCCGCCGCGTGCCAGGTGGTGCCGCAGGCGAACTGCCGGCGCTCGAGCAGCAGCACGTCCTGCCACCCGAGCCCGGCGAGGTGGTAGGCGACGCTCGCGCCACTGACCCCGCCGCCGATCACGACGGCACTGGCCCGTTCGGGAAGACGCCTCGCGGCCGGCTCGCCACCGTTCTCGTTCATGGAATCACCCTCGCCGATCGCCCTCGTGGTAGCCCCGCTGCCCGTGGCGAGGCGCCGGCGAAGACCGTCCCCCACCCGTGCCCCTCGCCGGCGGCGCCCGGAGCGGAAGCGCCGCCGTTTCCTCCACGGCACCGCAGACAAGCCGCTGCCGATGGCGTCCCATCGTAGCCGGAGACGGCGCGGGCGGCGAGTTCCGAGAGGCCGCCGATCATTCCACCAAAGGCGCGAGCGGCGTGCCGGGCGGCGCGAGCGACGGACGAGCGAACACCGTGGGCGCGGTTCCTACGCGCCGATCCAGCCCGCATCGGGAGATCAGCGCGAGGGCGGCTCCGCCGCGGGACGCGCGCTCCTCCAGACGAGGTGGAAGGAATCGGTGAAATCGGCCGGACGGTCCGCCATCCAGCGCTCGAGCTCGGTGACGCCGAGCCAGCGCCCCTCGGCGATCTCCTCCGCCTCGAGCGTCAGCGGCGCATCGCTGACGACACGGTAGATCTCGACGAACTCGAATCCGGTCTCCGCCGTCGGCGGGAGGCCGCCGGTCCGCAGCAGCGCCTCGGGCGGTACGCGCACGCCGAGCTCCTCGTGCAATTCGCGCACGGCCGCCTCGAGGACGCCCTCGCCGCTGTCGACGTGACCGGCCGCGCTCGAGTCCCAGAGTCCGGGATTGGAATCCTTGCCGAAGCCGCGGCGCTGCACGAACACTCGTCCGGCCCCGTCGAGGAGCAGCATGTGCACCGAACGGTGCAAGTGCCCTTCTCGATGGATCACGTCGCGGGGCGCACGGCCGACGACCCGGTTGCGCTCGTCGACGATGTCGAGCCACTCGATCACCGGCCCGTCGACCCCGTCGCTCGAGGACCCGCCGGGCTCGCTCCGACCATTCACCCGAGGCCGCTCAGCCGGCGAGCACCCGGCGGCGCAGGGCACGTACACGGCGCTGGAGCTCGGTGTCCTCGGCGAGACGCTCGCGGAAATAGCGCTGATTGCGGCTCATCGTCGTCAGATCGCGGTTGAACCGCCCGGCGAGCGCCGTCAGGCTGGCGATGCCGAACTCGGTGGCGAGATAGGTGATGATCTGGCGGATCTGGCTCTCGCGCCGCGCCCGGCTCTCGTCCTTCAACGCCGCTTCCTTGACACCTTCCTCACGGCAGACGAGCCGCACGAGCTGGGTCAGCGTCATCGGCTTGGCGACCGGTTTCGGCGGCTTCAACGCCTTTCTCGCGAAACGCGCGCCACCGAGCAGCCGACCGCCGTCGGTGCCACGCATCAGATCCTGACGCTCGCGCTCGTCCCGCCCGGCATCGACGAAGCGGGCGAAGCCCGTGACGGCGCTGCGGCGGCTCTTGCCGAAGCTCTCGAGCACCGCCTCCGTGGTGACCCACGACCGCGCGTCACCACCGACGTAGCTCTGGTGACTCGACCAGCGGTAGTCGGCGGCCGACTTCGCCACGCCGTTGCGCACGGGATTGTTGTGGATGAAGCGCACGAGATCGTTGAGGTACTCGTCGGGATCGATCAGGATCGCCTTGTAACGCCCGTGAAACAATGGCCCCTCCTCGCCGTGCCGCTTGTTGAAATGACGCGTGTAGCGGAAAGAGAGGTTCTGCATGATCTTCGACAGCGGCGCGTCGGCCACCTGGATGGCCATCTGCACATGATCCTTCATCCAGCAGAAGGCGTGCACGCGGTGCCCGAAACGCTCGCAACCCTCCTCGACGAGCGCCTCCCAAGCTCGCCGATCGGCCACGGTGCGGAAAACGGGCTTGCCGTCGAGCCCCCGCAACAGGACGTGGTAGACGGCACCGCTGAAGTGAATTCTCGGTTTTCTGGCCATGGGCGTCGAATCGGGTCGGTCGTCTCCGCAACACCGGAAACGTGTACACGCCTTGCATTGTATGGTCGTCTTTCGGCAAGACAAGAGGCCGCCGCCGAATCCGCCAAGACTACAAAGGGCCTTCGGCGAGAACCATTCGGTGGTGACAGTGGTTGCAGTGTGGTTACGCGGCGGCGCAGCGGGCGGATCAGCCCTCGGTCCGCCGCCCCGGGCGGGGGCGGGATCGACCGCCCCGCCCCTCCCCTCCCCGGGCGGCGGACTCGGCCCCCGGGTGGCTTCCTGCCGCCCCCCCAGCCCGCCGCCGAGAGCGCGGATCGGTGCCACAATAGTTGGCGGAGCGATTCTCGGAGCAGGTGGTGGGCGTCTGGTTGGAGCGCAGGTCGGAGCGGGTGAGCGGTGCTGGCGCGGCGCGCGATCCGTCCGCGGGGCGCGGGTTCGAGACCCGCCGGGAGGACAGCCACTTCCAGCGTGATCGCGCCCGCATCATCCACAGCGCCTCCTTTCGGAGCCTGCAATCGAAGACTCAGGTGCTCGGGCTGGGGGAGAGCGATTTCTACCGCACTCGCCTGACCCACTCGCTCGAGGTCGCGCAGATCGGCTCCGGCATCTGCGAGTCGCTCCGCGAGCACGCCTCGCTCGCTCCGGCGGAGCTCGCTCT
>Ga0114952_1003417_pt1 | contig 11316 bp, 3 predicted proteins | sample SidtaG_2_FD_87303 | JGI IMG/M metagenome (GOLD analysis project Ga0114952, IMG submission 87303) | Marine algal microbial communities from Sidmouth, United Kingdom - Sidmouth_Asex2 metaG | ecosystem: Host-associated > Algae > Red algae > Unclassified | place: Sidmouth, United Kingdom | collected... | reverse complement strand
TTGTCAGCTAGTCCCGCATTAAACGCATATTTTGTTCTACTCGTAGCAGTATGTAAAACATCTAAATGAGGTCCCAAGCGCATGAAAAACTGGGCGGGAGTATTGGGCGCACTACTAATTGTGAGCATTAAGGGCAATCGAGCATAAGTCAAAGCTCGGTGGCTAGTTTCTTGCAAAACTTTTAACTGCTTGGCACTAGAAGTTTTGACATAGTTTTGGCGCAAATAAGTAAAGCCTAATCCTGTTGCAAGACCTATCGTTTTGCTAAAATTATGTCCAACCGTTATAAGGCTAGAATTTCCTAAACTGACTCTGGATTGAGTAGAAGTTTCTTCTAAGTCATTCTGATTAGCAATAAAAGAAAAGTTAGCACTAGTATTAATCGTTAACTCAAAGCCTTTTTGAGCAAATAAAGGGAGGGTACTAATGAGGCAGGTAAATAAGAGTAGAGTGCGCATAAGTAAGATCATTATGGTAATTAGCAAGAATACTATATACTATAATACGCGAAGACTAGTTGTAATGCAACATCAAAAAATATGACTTATCAAAAATAAAGTGGCTACTTTTCTTGGAAAAGTACCATGTATATTACTACAGAGTACTATAAGTTCCCAAAAAAAATAGCCTACTTTTAAATAGCTTTAAATCTGAAATTTTACACTAAATTGGCAATGTGCTGTTCAGAAGGTACATAACTAGCCCAATCAATAGGTAAGTGTACTCCTTGTGTTTTTAGCGCTTGAACACGGTACAAATAAGCGGCACCCTCCATAATATGCCCAGCAATATCTGCTGCTGTACGGCTTTCATAAGCTTCCAAATAAGTTCCCTTGACCCAGTCATTAAAGGAACCCATTGCAGGACCACACCAAATTTGCATATCTGTTAAACGATCTTTTACACCCGCATTTGCCCAATTAGAAGACAAGCCCAAATACCAACGGAAAATCAAAGCCATTTTTCGTTTAGGATTGTCCTTTGCTCGCTCAATTTGATGAGGATCACGTTCTTGGAAAAACTCAATACACCCCTGCCAAACTTCTTCTAGAGGTTTTCTAAAGGTTTGTTTTTCTAATTTTTCTCGTTCTGCTGTTGGAATAGCATCAATAGAATCATACTGCATATAATATTCGTACAACTTCTTAGCTCTAGGACCAAATAAAGTTCCACGTTTCAAAACTTGCAATTCTACGCCCATTTCAAACATATCAGAAGCAGGTGCCATCATCACATCTGTTTGAGCAACATTGGCTAATAATTTACGAACGTGTTCAGAAGTCCCTGCTTCCACACAAGCTTGATTGACAGAACCTGTTACAATATAAGCCGCTCCCATCATGAAGGCAGATAGAGCAGACTCTGGCGTGGCAATTCCACCCGCAGCACCAATACGAATGGGTGTTTCAAAGTTATGAACCAATTGCAATTCATCTCTTAAACGAATGATAGAAGGTAATAGAGCCACCAAAGGACGATTATCAGTGTGTCCACCTGAGTCAGCTTCTACAGTAATATCATCTGCCATTGGAACTTTTGAGGCTAATTCTGCTTGCAAAGGCGTAATTTTTCCAGCAGCTAATAATTTTTCCAAGTATTTTTTAGGCGCAGGCTGCATGAAATGACTAGCTACTTCCTTTCTCGAAATTTTAGCAATTACACGATTTTGAATCAAAACATTTCCATCTGCATCTTGACTCAAGCCTGCAACACGGTAATGTACAATATTGATGGTCAAATTCAAAAAAGCAGATGCTTCTACTACATGAACGCCTCTAGCCAAAAAATGCTTCACAGCGCCTTCTTCTAAGGCAGGCTCATTGGGACTATGAATTAAATTAAAGGCATAACTCTCTTTTTGTAGCGCATCTTGGATGGTATTAATCGCCTGTTCTACTCGATTAGGAACCAAGCCAGCTGCTCCAAAAGAACCTAACAAACCTGCTTTTCCTATGGCAATAACCAAAGCTTCAGAAGCAATTCCATTGGCCATAGCGCCTGTTTTATAGGCATATTTTAGTTGATAATCTCTCCTAAAAGTGCTGTCACCTAGTTGTTGTGCCGTCATAGGAGCAACCATACCCAAAACTTGTAAACCGTTGCCATCTGTCGTTAGTTCACCTGCATTGGCAACCCCAACTCTGTTGGCATGATCTAAAACCACAAAGCAATTGTCTGCGGTGTTTTTTAATTTTTCTTCCATGCCAGAAGCATCAAAAGAAATTGCTCTAGGCGAGCCTTTCCAATATAGTTTTTGCTTTATTCCTGTGAAAGTAATCATATTTTTATTTTTGTTTTAAAAACCAGTAAAACCTGATATTCCAAAATGGTTTTTTATTAAAATTTATTAAACAATGCAACCTTAAAAACTGGATAACATATAAATCTAATTTCTTCAGAATAGCACTAGGAATTAGGTCTATTGCTGCTCTGTTAGATTTATTTTTTAATGTTAAATTCGCTTTATTTGCAATTAACTCTTTTAAGGTATCAAAATTTTCTCCAGCCTTCCAATTCACAATAGTAACAAATGCTGCTGTATTATTGTGATGGTCACCAATATTAGGATTTGCACCATTATTTAATAACAATCGTGTACATTCTGTATGTGCTTCTTGCGCTGAAAAATGCAAAGCAGTATAGCCGTTTTTATCTTGTAGATTTAAGTTAGCATTTTGATGAATTAGCCAAGACACCAAATCTGTTTTATTATAAAGTGCGGCATTCATTAACGCAGTTCTATTAAAATCATCTACAACATCAATACCTTTTTCTAAAAGAAAAGCTTGAACTTTTTCTAAAGAACCTTCTTGAAAATCTATGAAAAGATGATTTATATTCTGCATAAATGCTTGTTAAAAAAAACTTTGAGATAGAAGCATTAGAAACCAAGAGTCAATCTAGTTTTCTAATGCTTCTTATTTTTAAGCCTCTACAATTCCTAAGGCTAAATCCGTAATTTGATAAATGCGAGTACCTTCGTTCCAAAGATAAGCATCGCCAATAATCGCTAAAGTTTCACCACGTTTTTCAATTGTTTTGAAATGCACTTCACAATGCATATTCTCTACACCTAACAAAATTTGACCACGATATTTCCAATTTGTTTTGTGGTTGTCTAGTTGTACAAATTTAGGCGATTTAAAGCCCTTACCCAAATTTTGCTGCAAAGCAAAAGTTTGCATGGCTTGTAAAATGGCTTCAACTCCCAAAGAACCAGGCATTACAGGATCTTGGTAAAAATGGCAAGTAAAGAACCAATCATAAGTATTCACAATCTTGCTAGCATGAACATAACCTTTGCCATATTCACCACCATCTTTGACAATTTTTAGCTGATCTAATAATAGCAATTGATCGCCAGCCAAGTGATAATGAGGCTTGTCAGCAGGAGCTTTGAACAGTTTCATTTTGCCATACAAAGAATCTAGGTTAATAGACAAATAATCCTTTGCTTGTAGATTTTGACTTTGATACCAAGCAGGAACTTCTGTTCCGTTATCTAAACCGACTTGTTGTGCCAAGGCTTCGCCAGGGAAGAATCCAAAAGAAGATTTCCCCTTGTAGAACACTTGACCATCTATACTTAACTCAAAAGTATAGTTCTGTAAAACCGTTCCTGCCAAAGATACAGAAGAAACTAAAACAGATTTGTTGTGAATCGTCTTTCCTCTCCAATCCGTTCCCATTGGTAAATCAAACATTTCACCATCACCATCCAAGTTGCGAAAAAATAGATTTTTGTCTGAAAACTTTAAGGTTGAACCTAAGTATGCTCCCAATAAACCACAAGGTTGCAAAGCAATTTCCATCAAGACAGAATAGGGCATTGTCTTCGTAGAATTTTGCTCATAATACCAAGCATCTACAGGCACATCATATTCTGCATAAATAGTGGATGGCTTCTTGAAGTACAAACGTTCGCCTTCTATTTTTAAAACTCTAGAAATGAGCTGTAAATCTGTATTGGGCTGACGGGAAACCGTTCTTCCATCATAACAAGCGAAATCAGGACCAAAGGCTTTGGATAAATTGTCCAAGGCAAAAGTAGTGATGTCTAACTCATTTAACAAAGCTCCTTCAGAGCGAGGAGAAATTTTAACACCAGCTTCTTTCTCTAGATATTTAGGATTGTCTTTTTCTCTTAATTGTAAACCTAAGTTTTCAAAATGCACAGTAATAACACCGTCAGAAATAATTTCTAAATCAGCAATTACATAAGGATTAGGAACTAAACCAATTTCTTTTACTTCTAATTTATAAATCAGTTTAGTATCTTTTCCTGGAGTCACCTGTTTGCGACAACGTACTTTTTGAGGTAAGTCAAAGATAGGTTGGTAACGAGCATCTTTGGTCAAACGTTGCAACCCTAACATTAACATAAAGAAACGCAGCAAGTTTCCACCACCTTCTGCTTGTAAAGAACCTGCCAAGACTTCATCATCGCGGAAATGACAGGGGAAGTACCAATCGTTTGGACTCAAATCTTTTTCAGCTACAATGGTTCCCAAACCGTAAGCCCCACCTTGTAAATCAACAGAAGTAATTCGATCAAGCATCAAAATTTGCTCAGGAGGCAAACACAGAGATTTGTTTCGACCATTTGCAAAATAAGAAACATTGCCAAAACATTTTTCAATGTCTCCATTAATTAAATGGCGTAAATCTTCTTTTGAGAAACTAGTTTTTGTAGTATTTAATAAAGGCGTAAATTTAGGTTTTTTGACATTGATTCTAGCCTCTAATTCATCTTTGCTATAAACAACCCCTAAGCCATCTTCTAATTGCTCCTCTTTAAAGAAACCTGCACATCCATTACGCATTTTCAAGACCAAACGATCCTCTACATAACAGTTATAACTAAAGAAGAATAATAAATTATCACCATTTCTAACAAAAGAATTGATAGAAATATCATAGCGCAAGGTTTGTCCTTCAAAAGGTAAATCGTCTACAAAAGTCAAGGTGCAATCCAACAAACGATAAACCAAGTCTCCTTTGTTTTCAAAGTCAATACCCAAATAAGAAATCAACAATAAATCACATTGACCCGATTCTACAGAAACGGCCCAAGGAATTTGACCATCTGTTGTAAACCAAGCATCATAAGGAATATCATATTCTGTTTGCATGGTAGAAGGCTTGTATTCGCCTTTTTTAGCATTTAAACCAGTTACTCGACTCACCAATAAATAAGGATCCATCGGCAACATGACACGTCTACTGTACGTATCAATGATATCGTAGTCAGAGCCAAATACCTTTCCAATTTTTCCTGTGGCAAATTCTTGCAAATCTTCTTGAGAAAAAATGATGGTTTTTCCTTTTAATTGTTCTCCAGAGGCGAAGTCTTGAAGTAACAAACCATTTTCACCAATCTTTGGATTGGAGGTTTTGTTTTGCATTGTTTCAACTGTTTTTGTTTCCAAGGTAGCGATTGATTTTTGTGTCTCAGGTATTGGCTGAGAACGAGCTATTGAAATATTTTCTTTTGTTGTTTTTAAGGTAGTTGTTGCATTACTTATTGCTGTTTCTGCGAATGCTAAAGCAGGTTCTTTTGGTGTTGTTTTTCGTTTGATATTAGCAAAACTGGCTTTATTGTTTTCACTAAGTAAGACATCAAAGATGCGTTTTCCACCAGTAATAATTTTCTTTTTGAAGGAGCGAGGCTCTGCTTTGAGAGAGACATTCTTATATAAAATATCTAAGTCCAAAATAACACCATGACTAAGGAGCTGAGCCAACGCTTCTAGAACGGTTTTTGCATCTGATTTACCCTTTTTATTCATACTAATGGCTAGATGCTCTTTTGATCCCAAGTTTTCTTTAATCCAAGAAGTACAAGTTGCGTTGGCACCCAATTCTATAAAGATTCTGGCCTCTTTTTCGTAAGTAGAAGCTACTGTTTGAGGGAAATTAACTGCTTGATAACAAACTTTTGTGGAGTTCAAACCAATTTCTTTACTGTCAAAAGGTAAGCTTTTTAGAGAAAGGCTAGAGTGGAAATCAATTACAGGCTTTTCTTCCAATGGAAATTCGTGCATTTCCATCAATTCATCGTGTACCATATTACAAAAACTATGGTGAACAATATTTTGAAAAGGCAATTCTACAGAAGGGCAATTCAGCTGATTTACAATAGCTAGACAAGCATCCTTGTCGCCTGAAATAGTCACTTCGTTGTTGGTGTTTATAAAACTAATATAGGCGTTATCATAAGAAGCAACAAGTTCTTCTATTTTTGTTCTAGGAGCCAATAAAATGAGGCTTGTCCAACGGTCTCGGGCATTTTCAGGAGTAGTATCCCAAATTTTTGCCAATAAATTTAAGTCTCCAGAAAGCTCTGTTTTAAATAGGCTTGAATTTCTAAAAACACTTGTTCTTGATGCATTCCAAACATCTAGGGAATACCACATACTTGCAGATTCTCCCATACTATAACCAAAAGCAATTTCAGGTTCTAATTTGAAATAAGAACGCAAAATATGCGTATAAATAGCTGAAGAAAAAACGCCTGCAGACATCATGGCGATAGCATCTTTATGAATGTTAGGCGTAGCTGTATCTACGGTTTGTGTTTTGGGATATAGGTATTTGGTTCCAACAAATTCCGACATATTAGGAACCTTTTGCTCGAAGTGTGTATGCAGTTGAGGAAACAATTGAAAAATATCTTGCCCCAAACCTGTATAGGCAGCGGCAGAACCAGGGTAAACAAAGGCGACTTTTCCTTTTGTTCCTAGTGGGTTTCCTGAAAAATAAGAACCTTTAGGAGTTTTAATTTCTTTCTTTTTTGCAATCGCATCAGACAAGCCAAATTTAATGAATTTTAATTCTTGGGCAAATGCCTTTTTGTTATTAGCAAGTACAGAAATACAATAGATGTGCTTTTGTTGTTTGGTAGATGCATAAGAATGGGCTGCAACTTGAGTCAAGCTATTATTGTTATCAGCAACCGTTTCTTCTAAGGTTTTAATTTGAGCATTTAATTCTGCTTCCGTATTCCCTTTGATCAGAATGATGTTGGTAACTCTTCCGTTGGTTAGAGGAGTTTCTTTTTCTTGATAAACGGGAGCCTCTGTTAATTGAATTTGAACGTTCTCTAAACCGTTAATAGCTGCACGTCGTTTCTCTTGATTGTTTGCTAATAACCAAGGACGAGATTTTGTAGGGAAGTAGTACTTGGTTGCTGAGAATTCTTCTGCAAATTTAGGAGCTTTCCAATTTGGAATACCTGGAATAAAACGATGATGTAGACATAAGGCTGTCTTTATCAAACTTGCAATTCCCGAAGCAGCACAAGTATTACCAATAGACGTTTTGACAGATCCTAAGGCGACGTCTTGTTCTTGTTTTGTTTTTAATAATTGTAGGATTTCTTCCTTATCTTGAACTGGTATGCCACTGGCAACTAATTCTTGATAACCAATGTTGAGTGCTGATTTAGCCTTTCCAATGTGGTCAATCGTTGCATAAACCTTATCTTTTAAAGCCTCTTTGCTACGTTTGAGAACAACGGCTCCTGCACCTTCTCCAATCAACCAACCTTTATCCTCTTTGTTGAGGCTCAAACTTGGCTTAGCAACTGTACTAGCAGGAGATTGTTGATTTCGCAACAAAACATTTTCTAAACCGCCACAAAAATCAACACCACCAACAACAACGGCATCTACCTCTCCTAGAGAAAGCATATTTTGAGCAACTTCCAATGCTTTGAAAACGGAATTTTCGCCACAAGAAATGGTAAAAGCAGGGCCAGAAAAATCCCATAAAGCAGCAATACGGCTAGCCATAATGTTACCAACAAAACTAGTATGTTGACTTGGTGTTTGTCCACCTTCTCGGAAATAAATGGCATTTTTGCATTGTTCCTTTAACTCTTTTTTCTTTTCCTCATTTAAAGAAATATTACTTTTTTCTAAAGCCTCTTCCAATTGCCAAGTACTATCCCAACGAGCGAGATAATGATGGATGGCTAATTCTGATTCCATAGCAATTAGAACAGCAATATTCTGACTTTCGTCAATTCCTGCATCTTGCAATGCCTTATCAGCAACACTTAGAATAAGGGCTTGCTGAGGCTCTAAGGTTTCAGCTTCTTTGGGCTGAATTTTGTAACGTAATAAGTCAATTTCAAATTCATTGATATAAGCCCCTTGGGGAGCTTTTCCATCTTTGAAACCATATTCTTTTAGGAGTGCTTGATTAGCATCAAAACCTTTCCAACGCTCAGTAGGTAAGTCTCTGAAATGCTGTTTGCCATTATAAATAGAGGCATAAAAATCCTCTAAATTTGTACAGTTACCAAAATAAGCCTCCATTCCAACAATAGACATAGATTGAAGGTTGGAGATTTTGGAGGCTTCAGGTTTTTCTTTTTCATAGGCTTGAATGACCATGTGCGCATTCGTTCCTCCAAAACCAAAGGAATTAATTCCTGCTTGAGTGCCTTTCCAAGGAGTTGCTCTTGTGATAATATGCTCGTCCTTGATAAATTGATTCTCTGCTTGAACTGCTTGGGTTAAGTTGACATTAGGAGGAATAAATCCTTTTTCCATAGACAAAAGGACTTTGAATAAACCAGTCATTCCTGCGGCAGTCAATAAATGTCCCATGTTTGACTTTACTGATCCCAAAAGTGGAGTCGTGTTATGCTCCTTAAAGAAGTTAGAAATAGAATTCATTTCCGTTACATCTCCTAGGGGAGTACCCGTAGCATGGCATTCTAAATAACTTGTATTTTGAGGCAATACATTTTCCTTTAGGTATGCTCGCTCAAAAGCTAATTTTTGACCTTTGGGATTTGGGCTTAATAAGAATTTACCACGCCCATCGTTGGACAAACCAATTCCTCCAATAACACCTAAAATAGTATCACCATCCCACTGTGCATCGTCTAAACGTTTCAAAACAACAATTCCAGCTCCCTCAGAAGAAACTAAACCACCAGAGTTACTATCTAATGGTGCAAATTTTTGATCGTGTGGAGCATAGGCATGGAAAATTGAAAAGCCCATGTGTATAAACAATTGGTCAGAAGCACAAACAGCACCTGCCAACATCAAATCTGATTTGCCAGTCATCAAATCATCGCAAGCAAGTTTGATGGCATAAAGAGAGGTAGCACAAGCCGCATCTAAAGCATAATGACTTCCTCCAAGTCCCAAAGCTTTACAAACCATCTCAGAAGGTGTGTCACACAAAACTTCATTGTTGGGCTGTTCGTATTTATGTGCTTCTATTTTAAAATTATCATCTTGAAGTAATTCTTGAAGTGCTTTTTCTGTTGTTTGTGTATAAACATTGGACATTAGTTTGTGAGAAGAACCAGTCGGAAAAGAAAGGTTTCCCAAGACCAAACCACACTTTTCTAAAGCAGTTTCGCTATCGTAATAACCACTATCTTTTAAAGCTTCTTTGGCAACATACAAAGACCATTGGTAGAGCTTGTCTTGTTTGGCAACAAAATCACTTGGTAATTTATAGCCTGTGGGATCAAAGTCGAAATTACGAATATAACCACCACGCAAGGAGTAACACTTATCAACTACTCCTTTCTCGGACTGAAAGAAGGCATCTGGCGATACACCAAAATCTTCTTCCGTCGCCATTTTTATTAAATTTTTCTCGCCGACTAAGTTCTCCCAAAATTCTTTATTGGTAGAAGAACCTGGAAACAAGCCAGACATTCCTATGATTGCTATTTTCATATATTATTTCTAATGTTTAATTCCTAAGGAATGAGAAATAAATAAGGTGAACAAGACGTTCATTTTATTTATTGAGCGTTCCTAATGCTGAATGCTGAATGTTGATTTTTTTCTAATATAACATTAAAAAAAATCAATGGTCAGCATTTTTTTAAATTACCATTCCAATTCTTTAGAAACCGTTACCGCAGCATTTTTAGTAAACAAATAAACGGCACCATTTTCATCATAAGTTGTGCAATTGGCTACCATTTTAAATTCGTTACTTTCTACTACTTCTATGTGAACAAACAATTCTTTTCCAAAAGGAACCGATTTGTAAACAGTAGCAGATTCTGTAGACAAAGGCAATGATTTTGCGTTATTATTAAAACGTTGTACCCAAATGACCATTCCTTGATATTGAATGTCTGCAAAGAAGGTATTGACTCCAATAACAGGAAACTGACCTTGATCTTTTGCAGGTACTTCAGGAGCTTTACACTTTAAGATGATTTGATCTTCTGTCCAGTCTAATATTTGCTCAATGCCTTGGAAATAAGTATCGTGAAATAAGGCACCATTTTCATACAAAACAGAACCATCGGTAGCTGTATACGATCCACTTAGTGCAGCTTGAAATTTAGGCAAGCCTAATTTATTTTTCTTAGCAACCAACGTTACTTGTGCTTTGTAATGGTAGGTTGGTAATTTAGCAGTAGAAGCTTGACTTAGAATAGTCGTTTCTAATAAAATAGTATCCCCATCTTTTTGAACCTCTTTCAATTCAATGATATAATCTGTTGGTTCCGAACCATCAAAAACAACTCCTTTAAAAAGCTTAGCATCTTTAACAATGTGTACGTTAAAATCAGGAAACACTTGCTCGCAAGTATTTGTCATCCAACCGACGGCATTAACAACAGGTAAAACAGCATTTCCTTGAATAACATGATGCATTAAGAAAGGGTTTTCAGCCAAAGTCATATTTCTATGAATGCGGTGCGTTTCCAAAGCACCCTCTGTGTAAGAAATACCAGCAGGCAAGGTTCCTCCAATAATTACTTGAGGTTGGTTCGCATATTGAATGTTCATTTCATTGACCATCATAGCTGGTCCACCTTCACTATTAACCAAAACAACACCCATTTCTTCGAATTTCTTTTTCAAAGCATCGCTAACCATTCCTGCGTCCCAAGCCCCCCAATTGATGGCAGATACTTGCGTGTTTGGATGATTGGTTCTAAATAAATGAGCTGCTTTACTCAATACCTCATTGGCGATGGCATAATCTGTTTGTCCTACATTACCATAAAAGCCAGCGACAGAAGAAAATAAGACTAAGTGCTCTAGTTTATGAATGTTAACACACTGCAACAAGGTTAATAAACCATCGAGTTTTACGGTTAAAACATTCAAGAAATCTTGCTCGGCTTTGTCTTGAATGTATTTGTCTGCCAAGCGTCCTGCACCGTGAATAATGCCTGTAATGGCTCCCCAACGTTTTGTAATGGCTAGTAATTGTGGTTTTACAGTTGTAACGTCTGTTACATCACCTTTGATATAAACCGCTTCGCCACCATTCTTTTTAATGGCTTGAATCGTTGCTTCAATTTCCTTTTTAGCA
>Ga0114952_1003405_pt1 | contig 11340 bp, 9 predicted proteins | sample SidtaG_2_FD_87303 | JGI IMG/M metagenome (GOLD analysis project Ga0114952, IMG submission 87303) | Marine algal microbial communities from Sidmouth, United Kingdom - Sidmouth_Asex2 metaG | ecosystem: Host-associated > Algae > Red algae > Unclassified | place: Sidmouth, United Kingdom | collected... | reverse complement strand
CGTCAGGTAGACCGACTCGCGCAGCCGCTGGAACGTCATCGCGCGGTAGATCACGGCGAGCAGCATGCCGCCGAGCGCACCGATCGCGGCCGCCTCGGTCGGAGTGGCGAGCCCGAACAGGATCGAGCCCAGCACCGACAGAATCAGCACCGCGAGCGGGAAGAAGGACGTGGCGAGCATCCACAGGAGCTTGCCGAGAGGCACCGAGGGCACCTCGTCCTCGGTCGGCTTCGGTGCGACGCTCGGCTGGATGAGCGAGCGCCCGACGATGTAGATGAAATAGAGACCGACGAGCGTCAGCCCCGGCAGCAGCGCCGCCGCGTAGAGGCGAACGATCGAGACACCCGAGGCCGCGGCGTAGACGATCAGCATGATCGAGGGCGGGATCAGGATGCCGAGCGTGCCGCCGGCGCAGATGATGCCCGAGGCGAAGCTCTTGTCGTAGCGCGCCTTGAGCATCGCCGGCAGCGCGAGCAGTCCCATCAGCGTCACCACCGCGCCGACGATGCCGGTGGCGGTCGCGAACAGCGCGCAGGTGATCAGGGCGGCCACGCCCATCGAGCCCGGAACGTTCCGGGACGCGATGTTCAGCGTGCTGAACAGCCGGTCGACGATGTTCGCCCGCTCGACCACGTAGCCCATGAACAGAAACAGCGGCACCGCCGTCAGCACCTCGTTGGACATGACGGTGTAGGTCTGGTTCGTGAACAGATCGAACACCCGGTTGTTGAACAAACCCTCTATCCAGGTACTCGTCTGCTCCCAGGTGCTCGCGTCCTCCTCCAGACGGTTGTGACCGCGCCACATCCGACGAGCGTCGAAGTAGGCGTAATAGCCGAAGCCGATGCCCATCGCCATCAGCGTGAAGGCGATCGGGAAGCCGAGGAACACGAACACGATGAACAGGCCCAACATGAACAGGGCGATCTGGGGATCGGTCACGGTCGACTCCTGTCGGGACGGGTCGTGCGGACGGAAGGCTGCCCGGGGAGGGTTCGCGAACGGACGTCGGCGTCGGTCACGGGCGCGTCGGGCCTTTTCGAGCGTTTCCGTGGCCCTCGTCGTCGGAGTCGGACGAGCGGGGCGAGGACGGGCCCGACGTCGCCGCTCCCGGCGCACCGGCCGTCGGCAAGCCCTCCGGCGTTCGGGCGTCGGCCGTCCGTGCACCCGGCACGCTCGCCACGCCCGGCAGGCTCGTGTCGGCGGTCGGTCCCGCCCCTTCGACCCCGGAGGCGAGCAATTCCTCGGTCTCCTGCACGTCGCTCTCCGCCTCGCGCCAGTAGCCCTCGCGGATGCACAGGATGCAGCGACAAACCTGCGCGATGCCCTGGATGAACAGCAGCGCGCCGGCGAGCACCATGATGCTCTTGAACTGGAAGATCGGTATGCCGGCGGGGCTGTTGACGCTGACCTCGGTGTAGCTCCACGATCTCGACGAGTACTTCCAGCCGGCGAGCACCAGCGCGAGGATGCCGGGGAAGAAGAACACGAAGTAGAGGACGAGATCGACCGTGGCCTGCACCCTCGGCTTCCAGAGTCGGTAGAGAAAATCGCCCCTGACGTGGCCGTTGCGCGACAGCGTGTAGGCCCCACCCATCATGAACAGCGTGCCGTACATGATGAACGAGACGTCGAGCGACCAGGGGGTCGGCGAGTTCAGCACGTAGCGCACGAAGACCTCGTAGCTGACCCCGAGCGTCATCAGCAGGATCAGCCACGCGAAGGTCTTTCCGAAGGCGGCGGAGAGCCGGTCGGCGAAGGTGATGAATGCGAGCATGGCGAAAGCCTATCGCGGACGGTGGCCACGACGGCGACCGGCAGTGAGTGCGGAAGCCGGCAGACGCGCGTGCGACGGCCGGCAGGCGCGCGGGCGCACCGGCGAGCGGAGGCCCCAGCACGGCAGCGTCGCGCCGCCGGCCGGAGCCGGTGCGGGACGCGGCACGCGGACCGCCTCCCCGCCGCTACCGGGCGTGGGAACGGCCCGCCGCGTCGCGCGCACCCGGCACGTCAGAGCTTGAGCTTGTCCGGGAAATAGTGATCGTAGGCGAGCGCGTAGTCGGGCGAGTTCATCAGCTCGTAGTAGGTGACGCGCTCGACCCAGGCGCGCTGACTGTCGAGGATCTCCTTCATCAGATCGTCCTTCTCGAGCTCGGGAATCAGCGAGTCCCAAGCCTCGATCTGAGCCGACAGGATGTCGGTGGGCGTGCGATGCACGGTGACACCGTCCTCCTCGACGAGTCCCTGGAGATCCTGCGAGTAGCGATTCATCGCCTTCATGGAGTTCGCCGTCGAGGCGGCCTCGACGCCGTACTTGAGGATCGCCGCGAGATCGGGGGAGTCCTCCTCGAGATCGAGAAGCAGATCGTTGTTGAACAGGAACTCGAACGCCTCGGACGCCTGATGGTAGGAAGACAGGTAGTAGTTCTTGGCGACGTCCTGGGCGCCGAAATCACGGTCGGACGAGGGGTTGTTGAACTCGAACGCGTCGATGACGCCACGCTCCATGGCCGGCACGATCTCGCCGCCGGGGAGCTGCGCGACCGACATGCCCATCGACTGCAGCAGATCGGCCGCGAGCCCGACGGTACGGTACTTCAGGCCGTTGATGTCGTCGACGGTAGCGATCTCGTCCTTGAACCAGCCGAACGGCTGGGCGTACATCGGGAAGCCGAGATAGCCGGTGACGTTCAGACCGAGCTTCTCCTGAACGAGCTGCTGGTAGAAGTCGAAACCGCCTCCCTCGTAGAACCAGCCCATCATCGTCTGCGCCGAGCCGCCGAAGACGGGGCCGGTTCCGAACAGCGAGGCCGCCTTGTCCTTGCCGTACCAGTAGACCGGTACCGAGTGAGCGGCATCGAGCACGCCGTCACTGACCGCGTCCATGACCTGGAAGGCGCCGACGACGGCGCCGGCCGGCAGCACGTCGACCTTCAGCCGCCCGCCCGACATTTCGTCGACACGCTTGCCGTAGTCCCTCGCGAATTCCTGCCAGACGTTCGCGTCCGGCCACGAGGTCTGCATCTTGATCGTCAGCGGCGCCTGACCGATGACGGCCGGGGCGGCGAAGACGCCGGTGGCGGCGACCGTGCCGGCGGCGCTCTTCTTCAGGAACGAGCGTCGGGGGCTGGGCGTGTCGTCGACCATCGCCGACTCCGTGGGGTTCTTCATCTTCTCTCCAGTAGTTGAGGTGCGACCGAGGCAGGCCGACACGAACACCGAACGGTGCTCGCGCACACCCGGGGGGTGTTCGCGCGATGGACGTTCACGCACGATACCTGTGCCGCCTCGTAATCGCCTTCAATATAACCCTCCGCTCGCGGAGGCGGCAAGGGACACGGCATGCCTCGCATCCCGCGGCGCGCCGTCGTCGGGCGCTCCGGAGGAGTCGCGAACGCCTCTTCGCTTCGATCGGCCGCACCCGACGGAGAACGATCGCGCGACAGACACCGGCGCCTCGCCAGGCGTCGGCGGCGCTACGCCCGTTCTGCGTCAACGGCGTCTGAGCGCCGTGACCTCGATCTCGATCTTCATCCGCGGATCGGCGAGTCCGGCCGAGATCATCGTCGAGGCCGGACGCACTTCCCCGAAGCGCTCGCGCAACACCTCCCAGCAGCGCTCGAACGCCGCTGCCTCCGGCACGATGTAGCGCACCCGAACGACATCGGCGAGGCTCGCGTCCGCCTCGGCGAGGGCGGCCTCGATGTTCCGAAAGCACTGCCGCGTCTGCTCGACGATGTCCTCGGCGATCGTCATCTCGGCGTAGTCGAAGCCGGTGGTGCCCGACACCATGACCCAGTCGCCGGCGACGACGGCACGAGAGTAGCCGATCGTGCGCTCGAACTCGCTTCCCGAAGTGATCAGTCGTCTGTCCACGGCGATCGAAACCCTCCACCGGTTGCCGGAAAGCCACCCGGTGGCGTGCCGCACGGGGGTTCCTCGCGAGCCGTCACCGAGACCGGCGTCGCGCGTCCCGATGCCGGCGCTCTACTGTGTGGCGGCGCGGGAACGATGATACGTTCTCCGAGCGCTCGCCGCCGCCCCCGCGGCGCGCCCGTTCACGGAGCCCTGTTCGCATGTCGCTCGCCTTCGGCCGCGATCATCTCTCGATCCCCGGCCCTTCGGTCCTCCCCTCGCGCGTGCTCCGCGCCATGCACCGCCCCGCGCCGAACATCTATTCGGGGGAGCTGGTCACCGTCACCGAATCCATCATCGAAGACCTCGCCGGGCTCGCCCGCGCGAGCGTCGAACCGCTTCTCTACATCGGTAACGGACACGCTGCCTGGGAGGCGAGTCTCGTCAACGTTCTCGCCCCCGGAGAGCGGCTGCTCGGTCTCGTCACCGGCCGTTTCGGACTCGGCTGGGCGCAGATGGCCGGCGCTCTCGGTGCCGAGGTCGAGCTCCTCGATTTCGGCGCGACGCGCCCCGCCGACCCCGAGCGCGTCGTCGCCGCGCTCGAGACCGATACCGAGCGCCACATCAAGGCGGTGACGACGGTGATCACCGACACCTCCACATCGGTACGCAACGATGTGCGGGCGATCCGTGACGCCATCGATCGGGCGGACCATCCGGCGCTCCTGATGGTCGACGCGATCTGCTCGTTCGGCTGCGAGCCGTTCGACATGGACGCCTGGGGCGTCGATCTGATGGTCGCCGCCTGCCAGAAGGGGCTGATGACGCCACCCGGCCTCGCGTTCGTCTTCGCCGGCGAGCGAGCCCTCGAAGCGCGCCGCGCACTGGGCTCCGCCGGACGCGTCACCCCCTACTGGGACTGGCTTCCGAGGCACGAGCCTTCGATGTTCCCCGAGCGCTTCTGCGGCACGCCGCCCACGCACCACCTGTTCGCTCTGCGAGAGGCGCTCGATATGCTGCTCGAGGAGGGGATCGAGGCGATTTGGGCACGTCACGAGGCACTCGCGAAGACCGTCTGGAGGGCGATCGAGGCGTGGGGGCGGGATGGCGAGCTCGCCTGCCATGTCCCCGAGCTCGCGCATCGCTCGCACGCCGTGACGACGATCCGCACGGCCGAGGGAGACGGGGCGCGGCTCAGGCGTTGGTGCGAGGAGCACGCCGGCGTCACGCTCGGTGTCGGACTCGATCTCGGCACCACGGCCTCCTCGGCCGGTGCGCTGTTTCGCATCGGGCACATGGGTCACCTGAACCCGCCGATGCTGCTCGGCACGCTCGCCTCGATCGATGCCGGGCTGAAGGCGCTCGGCATCGCTCACGGCCACGGCGCGCTCGAGGCGGCGAGCGCGACCATCGCCCGCGCCGCGGCCTCGGACGGCACGCTCGCCTGAGCGACGGGCGCCGCGCGTTCGGGCCCGGGCGACCGCGCCTCGACCGGGGAGCGGGCGGCGGGCGGACGAACGGGGCGAGGCGGCGATACTCGCGCGAGACCGTATCAGGGAGCGCGCTGGAACTCGGCGTGGATCTCGATGCCGATCTCGTCGCCGATCAGCGCACCGAGCCCGTCGACGCCGTAGGCGCTGCGGCTCAGGGCGCCGTCGGCCGAGAAGCCGAGCGTATAGCGTCCGGTCAGGATGTTGTCGGCGCCGCCGTTGAAGCGCGCCTCGAGCACGAGCGGGCGCGTCACGCCGCGCAGGGTGAAGGCGCCGGTGACGGTGAACGCCCCGCCCTCTCCCGGCTCGATCGAGGTCGTGGTGAAACGCGCCTCCGGGTGACGCTCCGCGTCGAGCCAGTCCTCGCCCCGCATTCGACGCTCGAGATCCTCGTTGCCGAAATCGATGCTGGCGACATCGACGCGACCGTCGAGTCGGAGGGAGGCGATGTCCTCGGGATCGAAGTCGAGCGTCGCGTCGACCTCGTCGAAGCGCCCCACGACGGTCGAGAGCCCCAGGTGCTCGACGCGGAAGAGCAGATAGGCGTGATCGGGATCGAGGGTGTAGTCGCCCGGGCGAAGCTCGGCGAGCTCGGTACTGTAGTTCGGCGTGACGAGCGCGGCGCACCCCCCCGCGAGGGTGACGAACACGAGCGTCGCGAGCGCGGCCGGTCGGAAGGCGAGTACGGTGGATCCGTTCGACGCGGAGGCGGCGATCGACGATCGACGTTCGCACGGTGTCGGGTCGTTCATGTGCCGATCTCCGTGGCGAGCAGAGCGCCGGGCGCCGGTGGCGGTGCCTCGCCGAGGCGGGCGAGCTTGCGGCGGGCGACGATGACGATGCCGATGCCCGCCGCCCAGTTGACGGCGAGCACCGACCACCAGACACCGGTGATGTCGGTGCCGAGCAACTCGACGGCGATCCAGAACAGCGACAGCTGACCGATCACCTGACGCCCGACGTTGAAGTACAGCGGAATCTCGGGGAGCTTCAACCCCTGCAGGGACGCGGCGCTGATGAACAGCAGCGCGTAAGCCGGCAGGATCGCCGCCTCGAAGTGCAGATAGACCCGTCCGATCTCGCGCACTTGCTCGTCGTCGGTGAACAGCCCCATCAAGCCCTCGGAGAAGAGCACCAGCACCACCCCGCCGACGAGCATCAGCGCGGTTCCCATCACGAGCCCGGTACGGTAGACCTCGCGTACCCGCTCGGTCAGTCGCGCCCCGAGATTGACCCCGGTCAACGACAGCACCGCGATGTTGATGCCGATCGTCGGCAACAGGATCAACTGCTCGATCCGGAGCGCGATGCCGTAGGCGGCCATCGCCGGCTCCCCGAAACGCGAGACAAAGGCGACGATGATCAGGCTACCGACGGCCACCAGCATCATCGAGGCGCTCGTCGGCAGGCTCTGGCGAGCGATCTCGAGCCAGCAACCGCCGTGGGGGCGGAACTCGACGAGACGGGGAGTGCGCATGAAGTCGAGCCGTGACGCCTTGTACAAGAGCCAGCACACGACTCCGCCTTGCACGAGGATCGTCGCGACCGCGACCCCGACCACACCGAGCTCGAAAACGAACATGAACAGCGGATCGAGCCCGAGATTGGCGAGAAAGGCGGCGATCTGCGCGTTGCGGTAGCTCGTCGTGTCCCCGCGGGTGTTCAGGATCGCGTTGACCACGAGAGCGAGGGCGAAGAACGCGGTGCCGAGCAGCACGACGTTCATGTAGGCCGTCGCGGGCTCGAGGTAGGGTGCCTCTCCGCCCATGGCGCCGAACAGCCAGGGTGTGCACAGAAAGGCCACGAAGGCGCCGGTGAGCGAGACGATCGTGGCGAACGCGATCGACTGCATCGCGAGCCGTCGCGCGGCACCGGTCTCCTCGGCACCGAGCCGGTTGCCGACGAGGGCGTTGGTCGCCTGCCCGATACCGATACCGAGCGTCATGACGAGAAAGAACACCGGGCCGGCGAGCGACAGCGCCGCGAGCGCCGTCGGGGAGAGCATGCCGGCGTACCAGGTGTCGGTGACGGCGAGCAGCGTCGAGAACACCATGCCGACGCTCGCCGGCAGCGCGAGGGTACGGATCAGGCGCGGCACGGGATCCTTGCGCAAGTTCACAGCGTGCAGGATTCCTGCGAGAACGGCGGCGGGCCAGTCTACACGCGGCCTGGTGAGCGCGCCGACACGCCGCGACCTTCCGAGCGCTCGCCTTCGGGGTCAGAGAGGCTGTGACGACGAACGATGAACGGTAGACTTCCCCAGAGCTACCCAACCCGCTCGTCACCCGATGCCCCCGAGAGCCCTATCGTCGACACTTGTCGTTCCGACACCGGCGCTGCTGCTCGTGGCCTTGCCTGTCTGCGCGTTGACCCTCTGCGGTGCCTTCGCCTCGACGGCGCTCGCCGCCCCGAGGCCGGCCGCTCCCGCGGGCTCCGCCGTTCAATGCCCAAAGCTGCAACATAGTGCGGAGACGATTCGCGATTTCGTGACGTACCGCAACTGCGTCACCGGCACCAAGGCCGTTCGCACGGCGGAGGCGAGTCCTGCGCGGGCCGGCTCGTCACCCGAGAGACAGACCCGCACGCTACCCGCGCTCGATACGCTCTCGTTCGACGAGCGTCACGCGATCGAGCAGGCGTGCACGAACGCGAGTGAGCTCAGGGCGGACGAGGCCTGCGTCGCCGCCGAACTCGCCACCCTCGAGAGCGCCCCCGAGCCCTCCCTCCTCGCGCTCGGCGACGAGGAGCGGCACGCGCTCCGCCGTCAGTGCTTCGACGTGCAGGGTCGCGACGGCGTCGCGAGCTACCGCCGCTGTCTCGACGAAGCGCTCACCGCCCTTCGGGCGTTGCCCGAGCCGAATCCGGCGTCGCTGGCGCCGCGCGAGCGCAACGCCCTCGGGCTGCGCTGCACCTCCACCGCGGTCACGGCGGCCGACTACCGCCGCTGTCTGCTCGAGGCGCTCGGCGTCGCGATCGACACCCCCGCGCCGAACCCGACGAGCGCTCGACGTGTCGTCCCGCCCGAGCCCGACACGCAACCCGACGGCCCGGACGGCGCGGCCGACGGTGAGCCCGGCGCCAGGCTCAGGAACGGCGAAACGAGTGCCGATGCCGATCTCGGCGCGGCCGTCCCGGTCACCGCCCAGACCTCGTCCGACACGGCGGCGGGCGAAGGCACCGACACGCAGGGCTCGAACGACGGGCCTCCCACCGAGTTCGGCTCCCGTGTCGACGACGTGCTCGAGCGGCTGACCGTGACGCTGGCGGGTCTGGACGGCACCGAGCGGATCGTGCTCGGTGCCGCACTCGCGCTCCCGCTGTTGCTGCTCGCTCTGTGGAGCGTGATGCGCCGGAGCCGGAGGCGCCCCGGCGCGACCTCGATCGACGATCCGTACCACGGCGCGGCGTCCGCCGACCTGATCGATCCACCGTACGGCGACGATCCCCGAGGAGGCTATCCCGATCGTTATCTCGACTCCGGAGACGACTTCCTCGACGATCTCGACATGGACGACACCTTGCGCACCGGACCCCGCGACGACTGGTCCGGCAGCGCCCGCTCGCCCGGCGACGACGATGTCTCGCCTCCGGCGAGCGCGTTCGCCGGCCCGACCCTCTATTCCCCCTCCGGACGGCACGCCACGGCGGCGGGCGATTCTCGACATGAGCGACCCGCCGCGATGGGGAGCTCCGCCCGACCGCGCTCGGCGCGCGAGCCGCGCTCGCGGTTCGGCCGCTGGCTGCTCGACGCGCCGCGTCCTCTCCGACGCCAGCACGCGATCGAGTTCCTGATCTACTGGATGGCCTACGGCGACGAGCGCTACGAGCCGGCAACCCGCAAGGCGCTCCTGCGCAGCGGCGGCGAGAGCGGCGATCCGCACGACCTGATCAAGCGCCAGGTGCTCGAACAGGACATGCACGCCTTCGCCGATGTGGTGCGCTGGCTGCAGGGGCGGACCTCCACCTCGGAGCGGGTGCAGATCATCGATCTGTTGATGACGCTCCTGATCAACGAAGGGGCGATGACCCCGTCGCAGAACACGTTACTGCACTTTCTCGCCGATGCGCTCGGTCTCGGCACCGTGACGCTCGACGAGCGGCACCGCGAAGCGTTCGGCACGCCGATGCCGGCGCTGGCACGGGCCGATCTCGAGGCATGGTGGGATCGGCTCGAGCCGCCACAGGCGTCGCGCTGGGACCCGCGTGCGGCCGCCTCGCTCGACGAGGAGCGGCAGTGCCGAATCCGTCTCGGCCTGCCGCTCACCGACGAGCTGGAAGAGGAGGCCGTCATCGAGGGTTTTCGTCGTGCGGCCCGGCGCTGTCATCCGCACCGCTTCGAGGCGCTCGGCGAGCGTGAGCGAGCCCTCGCGGAGCGTCAGTTCGTCAAGTTCGAGGAAGCGCGCGATCGGCTGCTGGGGATCGACTCGTGAAGAATCACTTCGCCCGCGCCGGCATCGCGCCGGACACCGACGACGAGACGCTCGTGCGCAAGCTCGCGGCGCGGCCACCGGAGGTCGACGCCGAGCTCGCGGCCGATCTGACGGCGGCGGGAACGGTGCTGGCGCCTCCGGAGCGACGCGTCCACTACCGCCGCGTACACCTCCAGTACCAGGCGCTGGCAGTGGCGCTCGACGCGCTCGATGACCCGATCGCGACCGACTCGCACCGCTGGCGCGAGCGTCTCGTCGAGTTCGACGAAGGTCAGTCTTCGTAGGCCGGGGGCCGGTTGTCGCGGCAGAGCGCCTCGACCGCCACCGCGCTGGCTCGCGAACCGAGCAGCGAGAACTCGAGCGAGCGCTCGCCCGGCAGGGTCAGCGCCGCCCGTGAGCCGACATCGAGGCGCTGGCGCAGACGCGCTCGCCCCTCGGCCCTCTCGCTCACCCAGAGCGAGGTAACGGCCTCCCCCGCATCGACCAGCAACGAGAGCTCAGTGCTCTCGCCGTCGATGACCAACCGCGCACGCGTGCCGTCGGCGAGGCTCGTCCCCAAGCTCGCCGCCAGCGGCCCGACCACGCGGAAGCCGACCAGCGGCGAGCAGCCGAAACGCGGCACGAACTCGAGCGCGAGCGAGATGTCCGGCTCCTCGACAGCTTCGGTGCGGGCGATGTAGCGGTTGAGCACGGAGCCGTCGGCGAGCGTGCGCGACTGCTGGATGCCTCGCCACTGCTCGTGCGCCGCTTCGGGCACGCCCTCGCGAGCGGCGCCGGCTCCGCCGGCGAGCGTCACGCAGAGCGCCACGGTCGCGAGCCGTACCGCCGATCCGCCGCCCTCGTCTCTGCCCTCCCGCGCACCGCCCATCACCCCTCTCTCCCCCCACCTCTCCGAACTCCGTCGGACAGTCTAGTGCCCCTTGGCCCTGGTGCTCCATCGGCGCGATACCTTTCCAACGCATCGAACACCGGTGCAGCGACACGGGTGCTCCAGCGCCCCCCCCGCGAATCGACGGTGTTCCCCGGTCTCCTCTGACGGGGCATCCATCTTGCTGACCGTTTCGTCCCGCCCTGCGTACCGCAGCCCCCCTCATGAGCCTCGCGCCGTTTCAGTACTCTCTGCCACCACTGCTCGGCTATCTCCTCTTCGTGGGCATCAGCGGTCGTCTCGATCCGCTCTCGCGACCGCGTCTTCCGGAGGAGCGCCCGATCTGGGCCTTCGGACTCTGGAGCGCCGTGGCGGTGTCGCTGGTGGTAGCGGTAGGACTTCACTCCGCCGAAACGTTCTCGTTCGAACGAATTCGCGCGCTGCTCGCGACGGGGGTCTGGGCCCTGTCGGCGCTGCTGCTGCCAGGAGCCGCGCTGTGCTTGGTCTACCGCGATGCCGTCGCCGTCATGCTCGAGGCTCGCAAGCGTGAGCGTCGCCAGGTGGCCGCGCAGCATGCACGCGCTCCGGAGCTCTCCGACACCGTGTCGGAACCGCTCGGTGTCTGCGCCGTGGGGTCGGACACCGTCCTCCGAGAGGTTCACGAGATCGTTCTCGGGGCAGCCGAGGAGGAGACGGGAAT
>Ga0114952_1003404_pt1 | contig 11344 bp, 12 predicted proteins | sample SidtaG_2_FD_87303 | JGI IMG/M metagenome (GOLD analysis project Ga0114952, IMG submission 87303) | Marine algal microbial communities from Sidmouth, United Kingdom - Sidmouth_Asex2 metaG | ecosystem: Host-associated > Algae > Red algae > Unclassified | place: Sidmouth, United Kingdom | collected... | reverse complement strand
TTTTAGCCTTTCTTGGGTAATAAACCTTTGAGTTTCCATTTTTACATCTGCTTTCAGTACATCTCCTAAATCCAAATGAGGATTACGTTCTACATGTGCTATAGCTTTATCCATAGCAATTTTCACATGGCGTTGTAAGCCTGTTTTAAACATCCATTTTTCTTATATTTTTAAGCCTATTTTTTTAAGGAGGAGAGCTATTCTACCACAAGGTATGTTTTACCATCTATAATAAAATTTTGATAGTCATTTTTTATGCCTGCCATTTTTCACATAAAGAATAAATGTAAGAAAAAAATAATGCTTAATTATTTTTTTTCGATGTATTACCAAACGAATTTTAAATAGTTTGACAGAGGTCAGTAGTTAGTTACTTATGCCAATCAAGGGTTGATTACATACTAAAAAACAAATCTAAATAGTTGAATTACAACGCATTAAACTTTATTAAGCTATTGATTTTCAGCACCTTAACAGTCAACTTCAACAAGATTATTTTGGATACAAATAGCAACAACAAGGATTACAAATTAGTAAAAATATATGACTATGTCTGTGAAAAATTTGGAGAACATTTAGAATTTGAATGCCAACGCTTCAGTAATAATAATGAGCCTAAACTTACAGATCAAGAAATTATAACCATTTATCTATTTGTAATGCATCATCAAGGGATTTTTAAAATGAATAAAATACATCAATTTGCTCATGAATATTTATTGAGTTAGTTTCCATATCTAGGGTCTTATTAATCTTTTAATCAAAGAATTAAAAGGCTCTCTAATGTGATGAATACTTTTGTGGGTTTACTTTTAAGCGAGTTTGCTCCAAAGGAATGTTCAACTAAGTTGAGTGTGTTAAATTCAATGCCTATTATTACTTGCTCAGAGAAACGTTCTGGTAAAGTTGCGCCATAAATTACAACTGAAGGATACTGCTCTACAAAGAGTTTGTATTATTATGGAATGAAACTTCATGCCTTAGGGTTTTGTAATCCAAACAAGCTACCACATCCAGAGCAAATTATATTTACACCAGCTTCTGTAAATGATCTTACCTTATTTAAAGAGGCTTGGTCTAAAAAAAAATCGAATATTTTTTGGAGATAAAATATATAAATCCTCAGACTTTTTTTTAACTATGAAAGATGAATTTAATTCAGAAATGCTAACGCCTGCAAAAGCTATAAAAGGAATGCCTGATGCTTTAAGAAAATTTGATAGAGCTGCAAATGATTTATATTCAAGAGCTGTGTCCAAAATAAGACAACCAATAGAAGCTTCATTTAGTTGGATTATTGAAAAATAAGCTATACAAAAAGCCAGTAGAGTAAGGTCTACAAAAGGGCTTAACTTATATGTTTGCAGATGATTCTCTGCTGCATTTATAACACTATTTTGGATGATACAACTAAAAACACAAATTAGCCAAAATGAAATTCGAATAAACTTCTTTCCTTTTTTTTTTTAAAACGAGTTAATTGAAAAGATGTAATAAGTGCTAAAATTGTAAATTATGGTTTTGTAGATTATGGCATTAGATTTGGAAGCAAATATGGAATCGTATATAATATTAATGGCAGAAAAGGGCTTGCGGTTGAATTGCAAAACGGGAAAAAAATTGTGATTGCAACACAAAAAGGAAATGAGCTAGATAAAATCGTAAAAACAATCAACAGCTAGAAATGATATTTACAAATAAGACATTCTAAATATAAAAACTTAGGTTTGTAGTACTTACATTTTATTAAAAAAACTATTATATTACTATGACTTACAAAACGCTATGCTCAGATTTAGACGGAACGTTGTTATCTACTAAAAATGATGTTTCTGATTTTTCTATTACGGAAATCTCTCGAATAAAAGACAAAATTAATGTTGTTCTTGTTTCTGCTAGAATGCCTAAATCTATGACCTATTTGCAAAAACGTTTAGGTATAGAAAACCAACCTATCATTTGTTATAATGGAGCGCTTGTTTTAGATGGCATAAAAGAAATTGATTCTATTTATATCTCTGTAGAAAACTTATATAAAATATATGAATTAGCAGAAAAACATACTATAAAATTAGGGTTGTATTTTAATGACGAATGGTATGTAGAAGAAACATCTGAACGTGTAGAAAAAGAAATTCGTTATACCCATGCCACACCTGTTTTCAGAAATACAAAAGACACTTTAGAAGATTGGAAAAACAGAAATGTAGGAGCACATAAAATTATGATGATGTGTACAAAAGAATCTGCTGACGCGATATATCCTATACTACAAGAAATACTGGGGGAACAAGTAAATTTATACCGTTCTAATGATACGTTAATAGAGGTTGCTCCAAAGACAGTTTCTAAACTTTCTGCCATCAAATTATTATTACAAAAAGACAATGTAGAAGATGTGATTGCTTTTGGCGATAATTATAATGATATAGCTATGCTACAACATGTTGGCTGTGGTGTTGCTGTTGGTAATGCTAGAGAAGAAGTAAAAGCTATTGCTGATGCTATAACACTAAATAATACAGAACACGGTGTTGCTCATTATATAAAAGAGCACCTCTAAATATTTAGACCTAATTAGAAAATTAAAATGCTTATGTTTATAGTGAAAAACCAAAAACTATTCCTTAAATAATATCAATTTCCAAAATGAAACTGCTCCCCATAACTGACGACACCATTACATTTGGACTCTTGTGTTTATGTTTGGGTTTTATTTTTTATACTTCATCTATAAAAAAAGGTTTTTGGAAAAGGTTTTACACATTTGTCCCTAGTGTTCTTATGTGTTATTTATTACCATCTATACTTGCTAGTACCGGAGTTATAGACGAAAAAAGCTCTAATCTCTATTACATTGCCAGCCGTTATTTATTACCTGCTTCTCTTATTTTAATGACCTTAAGTATAGATTTAAAGGCTATTGCCAATTTAGGTTCAAAAGCGCTAATTATGTTCTTAACAGGAACTGCTGGTATTATTATTGGCGGCCCCATTGCTGTACTCATTGTTTCCATTTTTTCACCAGAAACAGTTGGTGGCGTTGGTTTTGATGCCGTATGGAGAGGACTCGCTACTATTGCTGGTAGTTGGATTGGTGGCGGTGCTAACCAAGCGGCTATGCTAGAAATATTTCAGTTTAACCAAGAAGAATATGGCGGAATGGTTTTGGTTGATATTATAATAGCTAACCTATGGATGGCAGTTATACTTTTAGGAATTGGAAAAACAAAACAAATTGATGCATGGTTAAAAGCCGATACATCATCCATAGAAAAATTAAAAGTTAAAGTCGCTGAACATACACAAAAAATAACGAGAGTAACCACATTAAAAGATTTTATGATTCTCTTATGCGTGGCATTTACAGGTGTTGGACTCTCGCATTTTTTAGGAACACATTTCGCTGGTTTTCTAGAGAACACATTTGAAGTTGTTCGTAATAAAGAGAAAATACTTTCTTCCTTAAGTTCTACCTTCCTCTGGATGGTTGTATTTGCAACAGCTATAGGAATTGGTTTATCTTTTACAAAAGCTAAAAATTATGAAGGCGCTGGAGCTAGTAAAATTGGAAGTATGTTTATCTATATTTTAGTTGCTACTATTGGAATGAAAATGGATTTAGGAAAAATTTTTGAAAACCCGGGGCTCATTTTTATCGGTATTATATGGATATCTATTCATGCATTGCTCCTTATTATAGTTGCTAAATTAATAAAAGCTCCTTTTTTCTTTTTGGCAGTTGGGAGTCAGGCAAATATTGGTGGGGCAGCATCTGCGCCCATAGTAGCTGCAGAGTTTCACCCTTCCCTAACCTCTGTTGGAATACTATTAGCGGTTTTTGGGTATGTAGTAGGAACTGGTGGCGCATATTTGTGCGCTTTACTTATGGAAATTGCTTCTAAAGTTTAATCACTCATACACAATCAGATTTTCAATATTTTTAATGATATTTGCCTAGCAAAATTTATAATATGAAAAAAATAGTATATGTAGTTATTCTTGGTGTTTTTCTATTTTCTTGTAATAATTCTGAAAAGACAATGAATTTATCAGGGACAGTTAAAGGTTTAAAAAAAGGAACACTATACCTACAAAAAATAATCGACTCTTCTTTAACTACCTTAGATTCTCTAGAGGTTAAAGGGAAAGGTGATTTTTTGTTTGAAATAACTGTTGAAAACCCTGAAATTTTTTATCTATATTTAAAAAAAGAAGACAATAATACTATAAATGATAGAATTACTTTTTTTGGTGAACCAGGAAATATAACCATTAACACCTCTTGGAATACTTTTGATGCGAACGCAAAAATTGAAGGTTCTAAAAGCACTAAAAAGCTAAAGGAATATAGAAATATGCTATCGGAGTTCAATAAAAAAAGTTTAATATACGCCAGTATTGTAAATAATTCAAAAACAGAATATACTGTAAAAGCATTAGACTCTATCCAACAATTATACAATAAAAACATAGTAAACAGCTACCGTTATACTATTAACTTTGCATTGAACAATACAGATTCTTATGCTGTTCCTTATATAGCTGTAACAGAAATACCTGATGCAAACGTAAAATATTTAGACTCTATTCATAAATCTCTCATTCCTGCAGTCGCTAATTCTACCTACGGAAAAAAATTAAAGGCACATATAGAAGCTGTTAAAGCTAAATAAGTCGTAGCTCGTTAAAGCTATTAAACAAAAAAACATCCGCTAATAGCGGATGTTTTTTTGTTTAATACTGAATAGTATAGTTATACTAATGCATTCAATTTTTCTATAAGACCTCTAGCTTTTTCTTCTAATTCTGCCTTTACTCCTTTTAAATGTGCTTTTTTATTCTCCACATCTTTCTTGTTTACTTTTACAATTAAATCATCAAAAATTGCAATAGCACTATCAATAACTTCATTTCCTTCTTTAGAAATTGTATTACCACCTTGGTCTACAAGGTAAACTCCTTCTATTATATCTCCTAAAACAAAATTAATATCCTTCTTTAAATTTTTTATGCTTGCCATCTTACTGTTTTTTTTGCAAAAGTACTCTTTTTAAAAAGAATTCCTTTATTACTTATAATAGAAATTAAATTGTTACTTCTAACAATTTAGCCTGATTTGTTTTCAAAACGATTTCTTTAGACAATGCAGGCACTAATATTGTTTCTCCTTTTTGAATATGCGCTTCTCCATATTCATTAGCTATAGAAACACTACCAGAAACACACATATATATTGTAAAAGAATCTCTATTGGAAATATCTTGTTTCATGTCTGAAGATAGATTGATATAATTGGTTTTAAAATAAGGACAATCTACCATTGTATTTACTGTATCTAAATTGGTAGGGTAATCTACTATAAAATCATCTTTCTTTTCATAATCAACAGCATCTAAAGCCATCTCTGTATGTAATTCTCTTAAGTTTCCGTTTTTATCTTTTCTATTGAAATCGAACACTCTATAGGTAACATCAGATGTTTGCTGAATTTCTGCTAGCAAAACACCAGCTCCAATTGCATGTATTTTTCCTGTATTTATAAAAAATGTGTCCCCTTCTTTAACCGACTCATAATTCATTAAGTCTAAAAGTGTATCATTTTCTATACTTGCAGCATATTCTTCTTTGGTAACATCTTTATTAAAGCCTACGATAAGATTGGCGTCTTTATCAGCATCCATCACGTACCACATTTCAGTTTTCCCAAAAGAATCATGTCGCTTTTTAGCTAACTCATCATTAGGATGCAATTGTATAGACAAATCCTGTTTTGCATCTATGAATTTAATAAGTATAGGGAAATCTGTACCAAAACGTTTTGCTACACTTTTTCCTAGTATATCTTCTGTTTTTGTATCTATTAATTCCTGCAAGGATGTTCCTGCTAATTTTCCGTTAGAAACTACGGAAATGTCACCTTTAACCGTGGAAAGTTCCCAACTTTCTCCTGTAATATCATTATCTATGGTTTTTCCTAGTACATCTCTTAGTTTGGTGCCTCCCCAAAGACGTTCTTTTAAAATAGGGTTAAATTTTAATGGATACATATTATTTTTATTTTTGAAGGTTCAAATTCATCCTGCGTAAGTAACAAAATTACGAGGCGTTTCATATAAAGTAATTTCTAATTCTTTGTTAATATTTATATGCCGTCTTAATTTATTCCATATTACTACGGCAATATTTTCTGCTGTAGGGTTTAACTTTTTAAACTCTGGCACGTCAATATTCAAATTTTTATGATCAAAAGCGGTTTCAATTTCACTCTCAATTAAATCTTTTAAAATTTTAACATCGATTACAAAACCTGTTTCTGGATTTATTTCTCCTGTTACACTCACTATTAATTCATAGTTGTGCCCGTGATAATTAGGGTTGTTACATTTCCCAAAAACAGCATCGTTCTTCTCAAAACTCCAATCGGGTCGGTACAATCTATGTGCTGCGTTAAAATGTGCTTTCCTGCTTACTTTTACTTTCATAGCTAAACACTTTATTGGGTTAAATGACTGTAAAATTTTTCAAAAATAATTTTAAACCAAACTGTATAGTTTTGAGAGTTCTCTGCTATATCATCTTTAATAGCTTCTAGTTTCATCCATTTCCAATTGGCAACTTCTTCTAAATTAATTTCTGGATTTCCGGTATGAGTTCCCATCATAACGTGATCTAACTCATGTTCTGTAAGTCCGTTATCAAAAGGTGTTTTGTATATAAATGAAAAAAGTTCTTTTAACTCTGCTACAAAACCCATTTCTTCTTGCAGCCTTCTTTTTCCTGCTTCAATATTAGTTTCACCTTCTCTTTGGTGACTACAACACGTATTTGTCCACAATAATGGGGAATGGTATTTATGTGCTGCACGTTGCTGTAACATAGTCTCACCCTTATCATTCATTATAAAAACAGAAAAAGCTCTATGTAGTACTGCTTTTTCGTGAGCTTCCATTTTTGGCATGGTTCCAATTTGTTCATTTAGCTCATTTACCAAAATTACATTTTCCTCTTTCATATAGTAAAAATAACACCTTTAGCTATTTTTTAAGCAAAGTGTATTATAAAAAAAGCTATTTTAATTGAAATTGGTGCTATTAACGCACAAAATAATTGTTTTCTTAAAAGAATCTTGGAGATTTTAAATTTTTCTTATTCTTTTTAATAAAGTCGTATCTTAATAGAACTTCAAAAGAACCATTATTAAAGGCAGCATTACCAAGCTCTGTAACTTCTCTGTCATAAGCCAAGCCAATCATCATCTGATCTGTTACATTAAAAGCTACTAAAGCACTTACTGCTGCATCCCAACGGTACGCAACTCCTAAAAGCAATTTATCATTATATCTAAAATTAGCCGATATGTCTGCTTGTAACGGTGCACCTTGTACTGCTTTTATTAATAGTGTAGGTTTAAATTTCCAAAAATGAGTTAAGTCAAAAACATATCCTGTAATAAAGTAAAAATTCATTTGCTCTTTTGCTTCAGACAATGAAGATTCCTCAAAATGTGATGTTTGTAAAAATCTAGGAACAGACAAACCTGCATAAAATTTTTGTGTATGATAATATACCCCTGCTCCTATGTTAGGAGAAAAACGATTGTCTATATTTTGCTGTAATGTTATATCTGTTGTTGTATATTTAGTTAATTCAGAAAATTTTACATCTAACAAGTTTGCACTGGCTTTTAGCCCAAAGCTTAACCTACCTTCTTTTGAAGTATATACTGTATAAGAAAAATCTATGTCAAAATTAGTTTCTGATGTTGGCCCAATATCGTCTTGTACAATAGAAAGCCCTAACCCTACACCTCTATATCCTACAGGTGTATGCATGTTAAAAGTTTGTGTTTTTGGAGCTCCATCCAAACCTACCCATTGTGTTCTATACAACAATCCTATACTGGCATGACCTCTAGAGCCTGCATATGCTGGATTAACACTTACAGTATTATACATGTATTGTGTATACTGAGCATCTTGCTGCGCTTGCATCTTCTCAATACTAAAAAATAGCATTAATAGTATAACTAAGCAGGTAATTAGCTTTAGTGTTTTGTTATATGTTTTAAGATTAGGCATCTTTATTATCTATTTATATAAATATATCCTGAGATTGATTTCATTGTACTGGTTCTATCCTTATAGTCTATAATGTAGAAGTAAGTTCCTACTGGTAATTTATTATCCTGATTAACGGTTACTCTTCCTAAAGATGTACCATTAAATATATTCCCTGTGGTATTGTAAGCCTTGGTTGAAAAAACTAATACGCCCCACCTGTTATATATTTTCACCGTATTGTTAGGGAAATTTTCTAGTCCATCTATACGTAACTCATCATGATCACCATCATCATTTGGTGTAACAACATTAAAGACTGTTATTGGCGCTTTAGTAGTTACTATGTCTGGATCCAAATAACTAGGTATTCCATTAGCATCTTCATCATCATCTGCATAGTCTCCATTTTTATTCACATCTTCATCAGCTGTTAAGATACCATCATCGTCATCATCTGTATCTCTATAATCTACCTCGTTATAACCATCTGTATTTGGCAAATCGTTTACAGGGCTATTTATTTCATCATTTACATCTGTATCTAATGTAAAACTTCCTTCATAACCATCATCTAAACCATCATCATCTTTATCTGACCCTATAAATATTGCTTCTGGAATACCATCTTGATTTATATCGTGACCCTCTATATTATCTGGTACATTATCATTATCACTATCTAAATCTACATAATCTGGAAGTAAATCTCCATCTGAATCTTCTGGTATAATTCCTAAATTACCATTTTGTTCATAGGCATCATCTACACCATTTGCGTTTACATCATCTCCACTTGGAGTTATGTAATCAACTGTTAACTGTGCTTCTACATTATCTGGTATACCATCATTATCACTATCTATATCCAAATAATCTGCAAAACCATCACCGTCCGAATCTGTGAAGTTAGTTGATGGGTCATTATCGCCATCTGTATTTAAATCTTCAAAACTGTCTAATATTCCATCATCATCACTATCTAAATCCACCACAGCTACAGAATTCACCAATATAGTTACTGTTGCTGTACTACAATTACTATTTCTATCACACAAAGTATAGGTAAATGTATCTGTCCCTGTAAAACCTGTTGTTGGTGTATATGTTATTGTATCGTCTGATATATCTGCTGGTGTACCACCATCATTTATAACTATATTGCCATTTATAGGATTTGTAGTTGTTATAGTTCCAGTAGCTGGTATATCATTATCGTTATTTAAAACTGATATTACAATTGGAGCATCTTCATTGGTAGCTACCATATCATCTATAGCATCTACTATTGGCAATACATCGACGGTTACTGTTGCTGTACTACAATCTCCCATGGTATTACAAATCGTATAATCAAATGAATCTGAGCCATTATAATTTGGATTTGGCGTATAGGTTACAATATCGTCTGTAGGATCGTTTGGTGTACCATTATCATCTACTACTACTGTTCCATTCGCTGGGTTCGTTGTTGTTAATGTTCCTGTTGTTGGTACATCTGTATCATTATCATATATACCTATAATAACTGATGTATCTTCATCCATAGTTACTATATCGTCGGCTAAAGTAGCCGCTTCATTTATACAAACAACCGTAAAACTAGGTAAGGGAATAGTATTTCCTGCCTTCGTAAGCGTTGCTATATATTTTATAATACTTTCGGTTGCTGTTACTGTTGGTTCTAAAGGATCTCCATTTACTGCTGGTGTCCAATTTACAGTAGCACCGTTGGTAACATTATCCCTAACATTCATAGTCACCTCATTGTGTGGCGCATTACAATTGGTTACAATAAAGTAACTGGTTGCATTTTTACCACATAGCGTACCATCGTAAGTTGCAAAATAGATTCCTGGGGTATTCACTTCGTAAAAAAAATCTGTTCCTAATACAGTACTCGTATCCTGAGCTTCGTACCACTTGTAATTACTTTCATCTCCTGCATTAGAGGCTTGTAACAAATATTGTGCATTTGCCCAATTAACACTAAGTAGTGTTAATACTAAGCTAATAAACAGAACGCTATATGTATGGATTGCTTTCAAATCTTTGGTATCAGTTGTTTATGAACTTAATTATTTTACTACAAATACTACATTGATTAATGAGTTGTAATCCGCTGGGGCATTAAAAACTTCATAAGATAAAACACCTGAAGCATTTACTGACATATTTTGAACCGTTGTACCATTACCGAATACGTTAGGGTCTGCAAAAGTTACATGATAATCTAATTCTGAAACTAGATATGTTGGAATTGTCCCTCCACTACTTACAACTGGCGAACCAAATTGAGCTATATATTGTGCATACAAATCAATTGTAAAAGTTCCAGTTACAGAAGCATTAATTTCGATTGATGGTGGATAAAACACTTTTGATGCTTTTAAAGAATTTACTTTTCTTAGATTACCGTTGGTATCTGCTGTTACTAATTGATCTGTATCTGCTGCAACTGGTATAGTTCTTACTCTAACATCCCCGTTTATATCTAAAAAAGCTGTTGGCCCAGTTGTTCCAACACCAATCTCTCCAGTTCCTTTAGGCATTATGTTCAAACCTTGATCTACATTGGAACCAGCTGCATATACAGTATTATAACCAAAACCAATTCCTTGGCTTCCGTTGCTATGTCTAAATTCAATACCTTTTGAGGCAGCACCTATAGCCCCTGTAACATATAACGGTCTACTATCAGTAGGGTGAGTAGCTGTTCTAGTATCTTGGTTTACATCCAGAGTATGCAAAGAAGTAATAGTCCCTATACTTACATTTCCTTGCGTGAAAATATTATCTGTTATAGCATCTGGAGCAGAGGTACCTCCTACCTCATACCAATCGTGATCTCCAAAAGAAGATAGTGGCACATCTAAATCATTTCCTGTATCACTTATTCTTAATACGTCTTCTGTTCCATTATTTACAATGGCAAAAGCTGTATTATGTTCGTTACCTATATTTGAATCTGCATCGTTTACATTAAGAGTAATAGCATTTCCTCCAGTAATAGAAATTTGACCTGCTGCTCCAGTTGTTGCTAATGTCTGATCATCTGTATCTACAACTGCTGCAATATCTGCTAATGGTACACTTACTGTATTTCCATTTTGAATAGTAATATCCAAATTAGCTCCGTTTACTTCAAAATCCTCTAAATCCTGATTATCTGTTCCTGCATTGTCTAAATGTGATAAATCTACTGTCTGGCTTGTTCCATCTTCAATACCTACTGTTAATACATTCGAAGTTGCATCTACGGCTAAACTCTCAATATTCTGATT
>Ga0114952_1003397_pt1 | contig 11363 bp, 8 predicted proteins | sample SidtaG_2_FD_87303 | JGI IMG/M metagenome (GOLD analysis project Ga0114952, IMG submission 87303) | Marine algal microbial communities from Sidmouth, United Kingdom - Sidmouth_Asex2 metaG | ecosystem: Host-associated > Algae > Red algae > Unclassified | place: Sidmouth, United Kingdom | collected... | reverse complement strand
GAAAGTTGTACTTTTGTGTAATCGAAATCACTATTGAAAATACTTTTATCACCTCGAGTTACTTGCGCAAAAAGACTCGCAAAATTGTTACTAGTAGTTCTTCGCTCAACACCAAAACCAGTCATTTTTCTGCCAGGAAAATATGATACCGATAGGTTAGTTTCATATTGTTTAATTTCAGATTCAATACCCGTTGGGGTATTATAATCTAAACTAAATGTTGATGACGCTGACTCTAAAGTCCTGTAATTACTTCCTAGTCTAAAAATAACATTCCGCCAAGGTTCCGCTTCAATAGCTAAACCAGTTAAATTTATACTTGTTAATTTATCGTTAGCGCCAGTACCAACAATAGATGATGATGCTAAACTCCTACCTAAAACATCTGAACTCGTTGTTAAGCTAGCCCCAATCTGTTCTATATCCCTCCTGTTCCCTCCAGAAATAATTAGTCTACTTTTTTTATCAACCAACCATTTTCCAGATAAACCATATTTAAATTTATCATCACCAAACCCGTAAGCCAAATAGCCTTCTAGTCGCCATAAATCATTAGGACCAAAATAGGTTCTTCCTCCTGTTCTTAAACGCAATCCTTCTACATCATTAAATCCAAAGGTTGAAAATACAGGACCATAATCTAGCGGCAATGTATTAAACTCGATATAGCCTGATGCCAGAATACTTCCTAAGTTATACAGACGCTTAAACTTTTTAACCGTTTTTAAAGTGTCTAACATTTTATAGACGCCCTTTTCATCTTTATTTAACTTTTCAAGTCTATTTTCAGCCCAAAATTCATTATCTCTATTGTAAACATCTTTATCAAAATCATAAACATCTTCTTCATAAAAATCTTTATCCTTTGCGATATCAAACTTATAATTCTCATATAATGTGGTTCGCTTTCCATACATACCACGAGATTTCTCTTTTTTGCTTAGCGCAAAGTCTGATAACATGTAATCTCTAGTTACTAGAAAAAGTGAATCATTCAAAACTTCAAATTCTTGCTCAATATAAAGTTCTTTAATCCAGTTTATGTTTGCGCTTTTTGAGGCTTGAAGATTAATTTGTTTAATAGCATATGTAGTATCGGCTACCCAAAAGTCACCTTTAAAAGTTAATTCATTCTTACGTCTTGGATAATAAATAATATTATAACACCATTTATTATTTATAAAGGTACTATCTGCAAGCACATAATTATAAGTATTAATACCTACTTTAGATAATGGACTCACAAAATTTTTTTCAAATAAATTTAAATAGTTATCGTAAACATTAACATCTGTATACAAATCATCTATAAAATCAATTACTATTTGATTATCACTAAAGCCAGAATTTTTATTGCCTAATAAATCCTCTTTTGTTTTATTAATAACGTTGTCGCCATAAACCTTGAAAACAGCTTCATTAATAAAAATTGGCAAGTATGTTTTACCTGTAACGTTTGAGGTATCAACTTCTTCAAAAACAAACTCCATACCTTTAAAAAGTTTACTTTTAATTAGTGAACTATCAATGGTATTTAAATCAAACTCAATTTTTTCATATTTATCGTATTCATATTGTTTAAACTGTTTTAAACCATTGCTTCGCTTATTGTTCCAAATTTTCCGCAATAAATCTATGGCAGGATTATTCTTTTTCGACTGGTTACCAGAAACAATTAAAACAGCATCTAGTTGTGCAGTTGCTTCTTTAAGCGTAAACTTTAAATCGTAGTTTACTTTCTTATTTAAAGGAATAATTAACGTTTCATAACCAATAAAAGACACCGTTAAGGCATTCCAAGTTTCATCTGATTCTAAATAGAACTTCCCATTTTCATTGGTAATAGTACCTTCCGTAGAACCTTTAAAAATTATATTTGCAAAAGATACGGGTTGGTTAAAGTCATCAAACACAAAACCACTTATTTTAGTTTGTGCAAATGCAATACAGACATTAAGTAGGAAAAGGGTAAAAAATAATTTAATTTTCATTCAAAAAACTTTAATTCTTTTTTATATAGACAAATAAAATGCACCTAAGGTTGCTTGGGGTTTAAATAAATATTTGGTTTTATCTTATAAAACTCATCTTTACTTTTTCTGTTTCCTTAAAACGGATAAAAATTAGTTTCTCTTTCAGTTATTTTCTTAGTCGTAGCGATACTATGACTTTAAAAAGTAGTTTTATCTGAGCAAATGTCACATCATTTTCGTTTAAAAATGAAAAATATAAGTTCATAATAAAAAAACTTCATCAACAATCTTGCTAATGAAGTTTTTATAATGTGAACAGTATTTATTTTATTTATAAAGTACTTTTTTTACAGCCTTAATTACTTCGGTGTAATCAGGCAACCATTCTGCTAATAAGGTTGGCGAATATGGCGCTGGTGTATCTGCTGTGTTTATCTTTACGATTGGTGCATCTAAATAATCAAAAGCTTCAGATTGTACTAAATATGTGATTTCAGTAGCCACATTTCCAAAAGGCCATGCTTCTTCTAAAATTACTAAACGATTTGTTTTCTTTACAGATTCTACAATAGCCTTTCTATCTAAAGGACGAACGGTACGTAAGTCTATAATTTCACAAGAAATGCCTTCTTTCTCTAATTCATCAGCTGCTTTGTATGCTTCTTTTATAATTTTTCCAAAAGATACAATTGTTACATCTGTTCCTTCACGTTTAAGTTCTGCAACACCAATGGGAACAATGTATTCCCCTTCTGGCACTTCACCTTTATCGCCATACATTTGCTCACTCTCCATAAAAATAACTGGATCGTCGTCTCGTATAGCTGCTTTTAACAATCCTTTTGCATCATAAGGGTTTGATGGCACAACCACTTTTAATCCTGGTGTATTAGCAAACCAGTTTTCAAAAGCTTGCGAGTGGGTTGCTCCTAATTGACCAGCAGACGCTGTAGGACCACGAAAAACGATTGGACATTTAAACTGCCCACCAGACATTTGTCTAATTTTCGCTGCATTATTTATAATTTGATCAATTCCTACTAAAGAGAAGTTAAAGGTCATGTATTCCACAATTGGTCTGTTTCCAGTCATGGTAGAACCAATAGCAATACCTGCAAAACCAAGCTCAGCAATAGGTGTATCAATAACACGTTTTGCTCCAAACTCGTCTAACATTCCTTTTGAGGCTTTGTAAGCACCATTATACTCTGCTACTTCCTCGCCCATTAAATATACGCTTTCGTCTCTACGCATTTCTTCGCTCATTGCTTCGCAAATAGCTTCTCTAAATTGAATTGTCTTCATTAAATTTATTTTAATTTCGAATTACAAAAATAACAATAAATGAGATACAGTTTTAAAAGATTTTTTAAAATTTATTATGCACGCATAGTAAATATTCAGAATAAAATATTTAACTTCGTACCTTCATAATAATAAGACATTTAAAAATACATAGAAAATGAAAATATTAGTGTGTATAAGTCACGTTCCAGACACCACTTCAAAAATTAATTTTAGTGATGATAATACTAAATTTGACACAAATGGTGTGCAATTTGTTATCAATCCAAATGACGAATTTGGTTTAACCCGCGCCATGTGGTTTAAGGAAAAACAAGGTGCTAGCGTTACCGTAGTAAACATTGGTGGCGCAGAAACCGAGCCTACTTTACGTAAAGCTTTGGCTATTGGCGCAGATGAAGCTATACGCGTAAATACGCCTGCAACAGATGGATTTTCTGTAGCTAAACAATTGGCAAATGTTATAAATACAGGTGGTTACGATTTAGTTATTGCTGGTCGGGAATCAATTGATTATAATGGCGGTATGGTTCCAGGAATGATAGCTGGATTAATTAACGCCAATTTTGTAAATAATTGTATCTCGTTAGAAGTTGATGGTACTTCCGCGAAAGCAATTAGAGAAATTGATGGCGGAAAAGAAACTGTTTCAACATCACTTCCATTGGTTATTGGCGGACAAAAAGGTTTGGTTGAAGAAAGCGATTTGCGAATTCCAAACATGCGAGGCATTATGATGGCTCGTAAAAAACCATTAAATGTAGTTGAACCTGTAGATGTAAATGCTGAAACAACTTCTGTTTCATTTGAAAAACCAATACCAAAAGGCGCCGTTACATTAGTATCTCCAGATAATTTAGACGAGTTAGTTAGCTTGCTTCATAATGAAGCAAAGGTAATATAAAAGCCTCCCCTCGCCCCTCCAAAGGAGAGGAATGATTGTGGAGGAAACAGGATTAAAACCGAATCTATTTTTCGGTATAAAATACAAACAAGCTCAAAAGCCCTCTTCTTCGGAAAGGGTTGGGTGAGGAAAAAATAATGAGATTTCCACCTTCGTGGAAATGAAAAAAATATTATATATGTCAGTTTTAGTATATACAGAATCAGAACAGGGTACTTTTAAAAAGGCAGCTTTCGAGGTCGCTTCTTATGCAAAAGCGGTTGCCAATCAATTAGGAACAACGGTTACAGCGGTTTCGATAAACGCCAAAGAGACTTCTGCTTTAGGAAATTATGGTGTTGATAAAGTTTTAAATATATCCAATTCACAACTTGATAATTTTAATGCGAATGCCTATGCCGTTGCTATTAAACAAGCTGCTGAAAAAGAAAGCGCAAAAGTTGTTATCGTTAGTTCCACGGCGGATAGTAAATATTTAGCACCATTATTAGCAGTTGGCTTAAATGCTGGTTATGCTTCAAATGTTGTTGAAGCACCATCTAGCACAAGTCCGTTTACTGTAAAACGTACAGCCTTTACAAATAAAGCTTTTGAAATGACTCAGATTAACACCGATGTTAAAATTATAGGAGTTTCAAATAATGCATTTGGTTTGGTTGAAAATACGGGTAACGCTTCTGCGGAAGACTTCTCGCCTTCAATTCCAGATTTAGGAGTTACAGTTGAATCGGTTGATAAAGCAACAGATAAAGTAACTATTGCTGATGCGGAAATAGTAGTTTCGGCAGGTCGTGGCATGAAAGGCCCTGAAAATTGGGGTATGATTGAAGAACTTGCAGACGTTTTAGGTGCAGCAACAGCGTGCTCTAAACCAGTTTCAGATTTAGGTTGGAGACCACACGGTGAACACGTAGGGCAAACTGGAAAACCTGTAGCATCAAACTTATATATTGCTATCGGAATTTCTGGAGCTATTCAACATTTAGCAGGAATAAACGCTTCAAAAGTAAAAGTCGTTATCAATACAGATCCTGAAGCACCTTTCTTTAAAGCTGCAGATTATGGTGTTGTTGGCGATGCTTTTCAAGTCGTTCCAGAACTTATCGAGAAACTAAAAGCATTTAAAGCACAACAATAATTTATATTTAATAAATTGTTCACTACAATTATAGCTTATTTTAAATTATAATTGGTATAATACTAAAGAACTACTTAAATTAGCATTTTGACTTTATATGCACTCCGCAGTTGGTAAAGTTCTAATTTAAGCAGTTCTTTGCGTTTTTATAAATTATGAGTTTAGTAAGATTAAATATAAAAGGCATTTCTTATAGCCAAACCCAAAACGGTGCTTATGCCTTGATTTTAAATGAAGTGGACGGCGACCGTAAACTTCCCATAGTTATTGGTGCTTTTGAAGCACAGTCTATAGCGATTGCTTTAGAGAAAGAAATCAGTCCTCCAAGACCATTAACTCACGATTTATTTAAAAATTTTGCTGATCGTTTTGATATTGTTGTTAAACAAGTCATCATTCACAAATTGGTAGATGGTGTTTTTTATTCAAGCTTAATTTGTGAACGCGATAAAATTGAAGAAATTATAGATGCTAGAACTAGTGATGCTATTGCTTTAGCGCTTCGTTTTCAAGCACCCATTTTTACCTATAAAAATATTCTTGATAAAGCAGGCATTTACTTAAAAGTGAATCCAAAAAAAGAGGATGAAGATGATGAAAGTGAGGACAGTATTTTAATGGATGAGTTGGTTACAAATGAATTAGAACCTACTGAACAACCTCACGAAAACTTTAAACATAAAACTTTAGAAGAACTTCAAAATATGCTTGAAGAAGCTGTTGGAAATGAAGATTACGAAAAGGCTGCACATATTCGTGATGAAATTTCAAAACGAGAATAACCCCTATTTTTACTATGAAAAAGCTGTTTTTGCTTATTGCTGTAGTATTTTTTTGTTTTACTTTAAAGATTATAGCTCAGGATATAGAAAGAATTGTACCTTCTGATGCTATTGAAACTATTTCGGAGTCAGAAACTATTCTAATAGATTCAACAAAAATAAATAATTTAGACACAATTACTGAAATTGTATCTGGAACAGCAACCAGCACAACTAAAAAAAATACTATTATTCCTAGTCAAGGATTCTCCATAAACAGTTTATGGCGTGGTATTTTAGGCATGATTACATTAATTTTTGTGTCCTTTCTTTTCAGTAGTAATAGAAAAGCCGTTGATTGGAAAATTGTTGGTATTGGTTTAGCGTTTCAACTTCTTATTGCTATTGGTGTTTTAAAAGTTGAATTTGTAAAAGTTATTTTTGAATTTATAGGTGGTTTATTTGTTAGTGTTTTAGATTTTACGAGAGCTGGAAGTAAATTTTTATTTGAAGGTTTAGTTGTTGATATGGATACTTTCGGGTTTATTTTCGCCTTTCAAGTATTACCAACCATTATATTCTTTTCGGCATTAACTTCTGTTTTATTCTATTTAGGGATTATTCAAAAAGTAGTAAAAGTTATGGCTTGGTTACTTTCAAAAGCATTAAAAATATCTGGTGCCGAAAGTTTAAGCGTTGCGGGAAATATTTTTTTAGGACAAACGGAAGCACCTCTTTTAATCAAGGCCTATTTAGAAAAAATGAATAAGTCTGAAATGCTTCTTGTCATGATTGGAGGTATGGCAACCGTTGCAGGGGCAGTACTTGCTGCTTACATTGGTTTTCTTGGTGGTGATGATTCGGCTTTAAGACTATTTTATGCAAAACATTTATTAGCCGCCTCAGTAATGGCGGCTCCAGGTGCTATTGTTATTTCAAAAATATTATATCCACAAACCGAAAATGTAAACACAGATGTTTCTGTTTCTCAAGAAAAAATAGGATCAAACTTTTTAGACGCCATTGCCAATGGAACAACAGAAGGTTTAAAACTAGCCGTTAATGTTGGTGCTATGCTTTTAGTATTTGTTGCCTTTATTGCTATGTTTAATGGTATTTTAGGTTGGGTTGGAGATGTTACTTCTGTAAATATCTGGATTGCTTCAAACACCACTTACAAGAGTTTATCTATAGAACTTATTTTAGGATATATTTTCGCACCGCTTATGTGGCTAATAGGTGTTTCATCTCAGGATATGACGCTTATGGGACAGCTTTTAGGCATTAAACTCGCAGCAAGTGAATTTATAGGCTACATTCAGTTAAGAGATTTAAAAGAAGCATCTAACGCTATTCATTTAAATTATGAAAAATCCATAATCATGGCAACTTATATGCTTTGTGGATTTGCAAATTTTGCTTCCATTGGTATTCAAATTGGAGGTATTGGTTCTCTCGCTCCTGGACAACGTAAAACCCTTTCCAAATTTGGAATAAAAGCATTAATTGGAGGAACTATCGCTTCTTTAATTTCGGCTACTATTGCTGGAATGATTATTGGGTAAAAAAAGCCTCTTTAATTCCCCAATAGGGAAAACTAAGCACAAAATAATTTCGTTAATAACTTTTGTAATATTTAGTTTAAAAACAAACCTTTAAGTTTGATGATTTATCTATTTTTATGCTATACTTTTTGTTATGCTGAGCGCTGTCGAAGTATCTCATATTGTACATATTATTGCATTGAAAAAAATTAAGTTTAATTTAATGAGATTTCCACTTTAGTGGAAAAAAGCATGAAACAATATCACGACTTAGTAAAGCATGTTTTAGATAACGGCAACGAAAAAGGAGATCGCACAGGTACAGGAACTAAAAGTGTTTTCGGACACCAAATGCGATTTGATTTAAGTGAAGGTTTCCCCATGGTTACGACTAAGAAACTGCATTTAAAATCTATAGTATACGAATTACTTTGGTTTTTAAAAGGCGATACGAATATTAATTACCTAACTGAAAATGGTGTTAAAATTTGGAACTCTTGGGCGGATAAAAATGGCGATTTAGGGCCTGTTTATGGTTACCAATGGCGTAACTGGAATGGCGATGAAATTGACCAAATTAAAGAGGTAATTGAATCATTAAAAAACAATCCAAATAGCCGACGTATGTTAGTTTCTGCTTGGAATCCATCTGTTTTACCTGATAACTCAAAAAGCTTTAGTGAGAATGTTGCTAATGGAAAAGCAGCACTTCCGCCTTGCCATGCTTTTTTTCAATTTTATGTGGCTAATGGCAAATTATCTTGTCAGTTGTATCAACGTAGTGCAGATATTTTTTTAGGTGTGCCTTTTAATATTGCTTCTTATGCATTATTTACTATGATGATGGCACAAGTTTGTGGTTATGAAGCTGGAGAATTTATACATACATTTGGTGATGCTCATATTTATAGCAACCATTATGATCAATTAGAATTACAACTATCAAGAGATATTCGTCCGTTGCCAAAAATGATTTTGAATCCTGAAATTAAAGATATTTTTGACTTTGATTTTGAAGATTTCACTTTGGTTGATTATAATCCACACCCACATATTAAGGGCGCTGTTGCTATTTAAAAACCCGAAAATCGAGTAAAAACCTTTGCAAATTAACCACCCAAGTTAAAGATTACTTTGAATATGTGCCCGCAGCCCAATCACGTTAGTTATTGGGAGAGATCTGAATACTTGCAATAAAAAACCCAACCCTTATAACGCCCAAATTTATTTAAATAAAAAAAGCACCTCAAACGAGATGCTTTTTTAGTTTTATTACTAAAAAGTAATTATAGATTTATAACACCATTTTCTGCTCCAGCGAATTCATTCCATGTGTAAGCATCGGCAGCGTCATCATTTACGTAAACACCATCAACAACATACTTAAACTCATAAGAACTTCCTGATTCTAAATCAAGAGTTCCTTTAAATGTTCCATTTTTTAATTTTTTAAGTGGCGCTTTTTTAGCGTTCCAGTCATTGAAAGATCCAACAACAGCAACTTTTTTTGCGTCTTCAGCAAGTAAAGAGAAAGTTACTTTACAAACTGGTTTACTTTTTAAAAATTGTTTTTTAATTGCCATAATTATATAGTTTAATATTTTATATTATCGTTTAATATTGCAGCAAATTTATAAACAATTTATAACACGTAACTATTTAACACTCTTTACTTTTAAAAAATTATCAATTTGATAATTTGCGCTAAAAAAAAGTTTATAGTATACAATAAATTAGCTAAATATTTATATTATTAACAATGCAAAAAACACGTTTTAATCTGATTATCAGCACTTTTTGAAATTAAACTATTTTCGCTAACAGTTTAAATTTAAGTATTTGAATATGCTATTTATTTTTTTAAATGGTTAACTTTACATCCATTATTTTATCAATATGTTCGGAAAAAAGAAAACTATACCACAAATAGATAAAGACCAATTAGAGCTTATTGAAAATGCTCAAAAACGCATAAAGCAAAAAAAAGGTTTGTATGCCCATTTTGTTATATTTTTAATTGGCGCTATTTTTTTAATTCTTGCTAATACAGTTTTAGGTATTGGGAAGGATTTTAAACTTTTTGAAATTGATTGGTTTGTATTTGCTATTTTATTATGGTTATTTTTATTTATGTACCACCTTTTTAATGTATTTGTAACTAACAAATTTATGGGTAAAGCTTGGGAAAAAAACCAATTAGATAAATTAGTTGCCAAACAACAAGCACGTATCGATAAATTTAAAGAAGGTTTTGTAAAAGAGGAAAAACTAATAGCACAAAGTGAAGTTTTTAGTGAAACAAATCCCGAGCCTGTGAAAATAAGTTTAAAATCCGAACTTACTATTATTGTAGCTGCTGCGGAAAATGATGCTATCGGGTTAGGAAATAAATTGATATGGCATTTAAGTGATGATTTAAAACGTTTTAAAGCACTTACAAATGGGCATTATATTATTATGGGACGCAAAACGTTTGAAAGTTTTCCGAAACCTTTACCAAACAGAACTCATGTTGTGATTACTAGACAAGGCGACTATAAAGTACCCGAAGGTGTTATTGTGGTTAATAGTTTAAATGATGCTATTGATGCTTGCAAAACAGATTCTCAACCTTTTATAATTGGTGGCGGCCAAATTTATAAGCAAGCTATGAGCTTAGCGGATAAAATAGAGCTAACTCGTGTACATCATCGTTTTGATGCGGATACATATTTTCCAGAATTAGACACTAAAGTTTGGAAAGAAACTGCTAATACTTTTCATAAGAAAGATGATAGGCATGATTATGAGTTTTCTTTTATTACTTATGAAAAAAAATAGTACATTATAATTACACTTTTTTTACCGAACTTATTTAAGTTTTTTTATCACAACGCTGTTCTAAAATCAGGTAATGTGGTTAAAAATACTTGTAGGTTTTAGGTATAAATCAGTTTTAAAAACACTTGAGTAACCAACACTAGTGTTATATATATTTATTTTTTAATAAACCTAGCTTGCAAACCTGTATTAGTCTTTAAAAAATACAATCCAGTGTTCAAGTCAGAAACATTTAATACCTTAATGTTATTAAATGTTTTAACCTCTCTGCCTATATTATCATAAATCTTAACTGAACTGAATTGTTGTTTAGTTAAGACTGTTAGTTTATCGGTTGTTGGGTTAGGATATAATGCAAAGCTAGATACTTCGAAGTTTTTAAAACCTAAGGCTGTAGCATCAATTACCTCAATATCATCAAACTGAACTTTATATGCATTAGTAACTGGAATAGTACCTGTATTAGTATCAAAAGGATCTACATAAAATTCTGGCCTACTAGTTTCGGCAGGAATAGCTCTACAATCTAGTATGATAGTTTGCCACGCACCAAAATTAGTTCCATCTCCACCTGTTACAACTACATCATTAGAACGTATTGAACCATTTTGTAATCTTACAGCTATTGTTGCTGGACCATTTTTTGTGGTTCTAACTCTTAATCTTAATCCAGAAAATGTAGCTCCATCTCCTATATTCCTACCAACACCAACTCCTCCTGCGTCTAATAAGGGCAGAACATGCCAAATCGCACCAACGTGAGTAGTTCTTTTAACTTCAATTACGTTATTGGTTCCACTCCCATCGTCAACAATTCCAGCAACTGATCCTACTGGATTCCAAGAAGCGCCCTGACGAAATAATCCTTGTCCATCAGGAATTGCAGAACCATCAAAAAGAAGTTCATTTTGAGCAATT
>Ga0114952_1003396_pt1 | contig 11366 bp, 11 predicted proteins | sample SidtaG_2_FD_87303 | JGI IMG/M metagenome (GOLD analysis project Ga0114952, IMG submission 87303) | Marine algal microbial communities from Sidmouth, United Kingdom - Sidmouth_Asex2 metaG | ecosystem: Host-associated > Algae > Red algae > Unclassified | place: Sidmouth, United Kingdom | collected... | reverse complement strand
GAAGAAGGTGCACTAAGCGCAAGAGAAAAATCTTTGATTGCATTGGCAGTAGCTCATGTAGTCAAGTGCCCTTATTGCATTGATGCTTATACCAAAGATGGTTTACAAAAAGGCATCACCAAAGAAGAAATGATGGAAGCTGTGCACGCTGGGGCGGCCATAGAGAGTGGTGCTACGTTAGTTCATGGTGTTCAGATGATGAATAAGTATAATAAATTATCAATGTAAATAAGTTGGCAGTATACAGTTGCAGAAGGTAGTAAAATGCCCAAACTGTATACTGCAAGTGCATAGTTAGATCTAAAATATGGCTACAAAATCATTAAAAGCGAAGGGCGAAGAGCTTTCGCAATCAAATAAGCAATTAGAAATCTTAAATAGTGGAATTTTTGCCGAAGGTGAATTGCCTTATTTTAAGGACAAAATTGGAGAAATTGGGCATTTTCCATTACGCCCAAAGAAGTTAGAAATACTTCAGATAAATGTTGGTTATATGTGCAATCAAGTTTGTGAGCATTGCCATGTAGATGCAGGCCCAGATCGCAAAGAAATAATGACACGCGAAACGATGTCGCAATGCCTAAATATCATCAGAAACACAGGCGCTCATACCCTTGACTTAACTGGTGGAGCTCCTGAAATGAATCCTGATTTCAGATGGTTTGTTGAGGAAGCTGCCAAAGCTGGCATTAAAGATTTCATTGTCAGATCAAACCTCACCATCATTCGAGCAAATAAGAAATATTACGATTTGCCTGATTTCTTTAAGAAGCATAATGTACATGTTATTTCTTCAATGCCCCACTACACAAGAGGCAAAACCGATAAACAACGTGGTGATGGTGTTTTTGACAAATCAATTAAAGCATTACAAGAACTTAATGAAAGGGGATATGGTATGCCTAACAGCGATTTGCGTTTAGATTTGGTCTACAATCCTTCGGGCGCCTATTTACCTGGAGATCAAATGGCTTTGGAAGCAGACTTTAAGAAAGCACTTAAAGAAGATTTTGAGATTCGTTTTCACAACCTATTTGCGATTACCAATTTGCCAATAGCACGTTTTTTAGACTATCTAATCGCTTCTGAGAATTATGAAGATTATATGTATGCTCTTGTGGAGGCCTATAATCCTGCGGCGGTTGAAAATGTGATGTGTACCAATACCATATCTATTAGTTGGGATGGGTGGATATATGATTGTGATTTCAACCAAATGCTAGATCTAAAAGTTGCTAGTAAAGTAAAACATATCAAAGATTATAATGAAGACCTTTTAAACGATAGAAACATCATTATTTCACAACATTGCTACGGTTGTACTGCAGGAGCAGGAAGCAGCTGCCAAGGAACTGTAGCTTAGAATACCAAAAAAGTAAACAACCTCGGCGCAAGCCCACGAGGCATTTAAAAGAAGAAACATTTTGATTTCGAGGCAAGCCTCGGAGCATTTAAATCTCGATTATCGAGTAAAATATTAAAAATAAAATTATACGATGAGTTATTTAGAAGCAACAAACGAGCTATATAGAGAAGCTGCCTTAACCCCAGATGTAGGGCTATGCTGTACCACGAATCCTATTTGGGAACTCCCTGGATTAAAGATTCCAAAAATAATGCAAGAGATGAATTATGGTTGCGGAAGCACAGTACATGCCCGAGATTTATCGAATAATCCTAAAATGCTTTATGTTGGTGTTGGAGGTGGTATGGAACTATTACAATTCGCTTACTTTAATCGCCAAATTGCTGGTGTTGTAGGTGTTGATGTGGTGGATGAAATGCTAGAAGCTAGTAGAAAAAACTTTGAAGTGGCAGAAAAAGAAAACGACTGGTTTAAATCAGAATTTGTAGATCTTAAAAAAGGAGATGCGTTACATTTGCCAGTTGCAGATAATAGTATCGATGTCGCCGCTCAAAATTGTCTTTTTAATATTTTTAAAGAAGAAGACTTGAAACGAGCAATAGAAGAAATGTACCGTGTTTTAAAACCACACGGTAAACTTGTAATGAGTGACCCTACCTGCGAGCAACAAATGAATGATACTTTGAAAAATGATGATCGATTACGCGCATTATGTCTTAGTGGAAGTTTGCCTATAAAGCAATATGTGAAAGCATTAACGGATGTTGGTTTCGGTACTATTGAGATTAGAGCTAGAAAACCATACCGTGTATTAGCGCCTGGTACTTACCCAACTGATGAATTGATTTATATTGAATCTATTGAGGTTGCCGCTATCAAAGACCCCATGCCAGAAGATGGCCCATGTGTTTTTACGGGTAAAGCTGCTATTTACTACGGAACCGAAGATTATTTTGATGATAAGAAAGGCCATGTACTGTTAAAAAATCAACCTTTGGCAGTTTGTGATAAAACTGCTGGGGCATTGGAATCTATAGGTCGCGATGATATTTTTATTAGCGATTCTACTTTTCACTATGACGGTGGTGGCTGTTGTTAAGCAAAAAACAGACTCAGTAGTACGTTTTTTAATTTTTCTAAAACGTTAAAACTTTGCTTTGACAACTACAAATCTATGATTCACAACATTGTTTATGTAAAACCCCAGTAAAATAGGCATCTTAGAAGTATCAAATTAATCCGACGAGTGAGTCGGTTTATTAAACTTTTTAGAAAAACGCCTTATGGAAAAATCTATCAAACGAATGACCACCATGAACCGGATGCAAGTCACCGGTCTTGAACTTTTCTACAAAAACGGATATTATAATACAAGTATCGATGATATTCTCAAAGAGCTTTCCCTTTCAAAAGGAGCCTTCTATTATCACTTTGAATCTAAAGAAGATTTCTTTGTTCAAATTATTCAGAACTTGTTGGTTCGTAAGGTATACAGTTCACTTATTGAACCCATAGAAGGTCATGAAAATACGCTAGACTTAATTGTCAACTGTTTTGAAGATGCGTTAGAAACTGCGGTCCACAATGAAATGGATTATGGATTTCTTCTAAGTAATTTTATCAATGAATTTAATGGTCGTAATCCTGAGATCATGAAACATTTAAATGAAATTCTTAGAATTTGGGAAGTTACTTTAGTAACCGCTGTTCAACGTGGTAAATTTAATGGTCACATTGATAGGCACGTAGATGCTGAAGGTGTAGCTGTATATTTGATGAGCTCTTATATTGGTATTCGAACACTTATGGTTGAAACCGCACCAAGTGCAAGAAAGTATCGCTTTATGTCACAACTAAGACAGTATTTTAAAGCCATTGAGGTCAAACAATCTTCTTTTTAAGCAAAGTAGTGGAATGCTATGCTAGCATGGTTTTAATTTTTTTTATGACATCTTGAGGATGTATGGTGCGCATTGCCTTTACATATTCTTTAGGCATCTTGTTACCATATACTGAAGTCGGAATCAAAGGAAATTTTCCTCTGTCAGCCAAAATCGCATTTTCTGTAGGTTGACCAAAAGGATAAAATCCCGCATAAGGGTGCGTTACACCCCACAATGTTATGGTGGACACTCCAAATTGAGCTGCGAGATGTGCATTTCCACTATCCATAGCTAACATTACATCTAAGTTTGAAATAATTGCAAGTTCTTCGGAAAATGTAGCTTTTCCAGCAATGCAGGTACAATTTGAGTACTTGTTTTCAAAGTTTTCAAGTAATGCTTGTTCTTTTTTACCTCCTCCAAAAAGGAAAATCTGTATCGCATCGGTTGCATCTAATTCTGAAATTACCTGTTCCATTAGGTCTAAAGGATACATTTTTCCTTCAAAAGCAGCGAAGGGGGCTATACCCAATTTTTTATTTGGGATCGTAGTAAATAATTGACGCGTTTCATCACCCAGTTCCCTTTTTGGTAAAAAACGCTCTGGTCCTAATTTCAATGAATAGCCAAGAGTATTAAAAACAGTAGCATAGCGCTGATGCATTGTTTTTAAAGGTTTAAAAATCTTATTGGCCTCCCTTGTTAAGGCTTTCTTTTCAGTTCTTCCTTTGTCTATTTGAACAAAACGAAATCCTCCAAGCTTAAAATAAACTCTCAAAATAGTGCTTCGCAGCACATTGTGTAAATCCGCGACCTCAGTAATTTGAAGCTTTTTCAGCGAACAATACAAACGCCAAAGTCCAAAAACACCTTTGTGTTTGCCTTTTACCTGAGCTTCATAAACTGAAACGTTAGGCAGTTGACTGAAAAGTGGTGTGAAAAAAGCTTTAGTTAGCACAGTTACTTTTACATCAGGGTATTGATGCACAAATGCGAAAAGTACCGGAACTACCATTGCAACATCTCCCATGGCAGACAGCCGAATGACTAACAGATGTTTCTTAGGATGCATATAATTATATTACTTCAAGCTTCTAAGTACCGGGTTTAGTTCATCATCATTGTACATTTTCATCTGCTTATAAACTTTCATGTACTTATCACCCGATTCAATATCAAATAATAGCTGATCTATTGCAGTTGTGAGGTCCGTTTTTTGTTCTAGTAGCACTTGAAGTTTTTCTTGACACTTTTTAAGATGCTCTGAAGAGGCGTCGGTTCTTGTAGCTTCTTCGGTCATATGGTAAATTTTCAATGCCAAAATAGAAAGTCGATCAATGGCCCAAGCCGGACTTTCAGTATTAATGGTAGCTTTTTTTTTAATTTGAACCGATTGGTATTTTTTTAAAAAATAGCTATCAATATATTCTACCAAATCTGTTCGGTCTTGGTTGCTAGCATCAATTTTTCGTTTTAAAATTAAAGCTGCTTCGGCATTAATGTTTGGGTCGCGAATAATATCCTCGTAATGCCATTGTACGGTATCTATCCAATTCTTTCGAAATAGAAGATGCGCAATGTCATCTTTCAAATAAGGATTCGTGAAAGGTTGATAAACATCATCTAAGATGTGATAAGTTGAAATACTTTCGTCAAAAATTTTGAACGCAAATTCGCTGAACATTTTTACCAATTTTATACAAAGTTAGTATTATTTCAAGGCCAAGCTTGAAATGAATATCAAAAAAGGGACAAGTACGGAGCTAATTAGAACAATTTCTTTGATATTAATTTTTTTAATCGCCTCGACATAATTTGTCAAAAATACCACGGCCGGAAAAAAGGTGAGCATAATAGGGTACAAACCCGTCGAAGAGCTTAAAATTTTTACAATCAACCCTATTACAAACGAAATACCAATTAATCGCATGGTTATGATTTGCCCAAGACCAGATTTTCCAAGTCTTAGAAACGCAAATATGCTAACCATTAAGATGACCAAAATGTAGATTACAAGTTTTGAGCTATTGATCCACTTCTTAAAATAGGAGGTATTAAACTCAAACTCAAATTGGTAATGAGCCCATAAAAAATCAGTATTCTTCGCCAAGATTAAAATGCAGTAGGCTATCATGAAAAAAGTAAAGCCCCCAGCAATAGGCACCATCCAATTTCTAATGTTTTTGGGCTCGTAGATGTAAATTGCCGCAAATACCAGAAATAAATATAGTATCGCCCATTGATAAAATAAACTTGCTACTAAAATCCAAAGAGTAGCGTCAAATACTTTTAACTTAATTTCTTTTAAAGATCGCAAACTAATCAAACGCCGTGTAGCCAGCAGCAGAAAAAACGAACAAATGATAGCATTATGATCTGTAATTGTCTCCGGAAATATGGTAATTAGTAAGGCGTAGTAGAGTATAGCAAAGGAATTCGGGGCGGTTAACTTATTTCGCTTTATAATGAAATCAACAACGAAAATGCTAAATAACAAAACAACTATTAAAAGTAATTGAATCATCAATTCCTCAGCAGCGTAGACGATATCAAACAAGAAAAAATGGACAAGCCCATATAAGACAAACAAAAAAGCGAATACGATAATGAAATTTATCGGTTTCGTTTTACCAAAAATGTTTGAAATCATTCTATTGCTGGTTTGATATTTTGCAAGTTCTCATGAATAACTTATTTTTGCATCGTAAATATACTATAACATGAAAGCATTTTTTGAAGGCGTAGAAGATTTATTTGTAAATGTGTTGTTTGCACCTTTTGACGCATTCCGATTTATGGATAGTTGGGCGGCATCTAACACCATTAATTGGTTATTAACACTTATTGGATGCGTTGCTTTCGTTTATTGGATGCTTCAATTAAAGAAATACAATGATAATGGTGAAGAGGATAAAAGTATCAGTTCACATTCGTATTTATAGTCCAGAAGCCTACAAATCGCCAGTATTCAACGGTGATTTATAGATCAAACCCAATGTCTTTGCGATAATTCATCCTTTCAAAATGTATTTTTTCAATGTTTTTATAGGATATTTTTAGTGCTTCCTTGAAATCATCACCGAATGACGTTATCGCCATTACACGACCTCCATTGGTGACTACTTTGCCATTTTTCAATGTGGTACCGGCATGAAATGCTAGAGAATCATCAAATAGATCAAAACCAGAAATCTCTTTTCCTTTTTCATAAGCTTCAGGATAACCTCCTGACACGAGCATTACTGTGGTCGCTGTTTGTTCATCTAATTGAAAATCAATGTTGTTTAACGTCTGAGTAGCTACCGCTTGAAAAACTTCAACAAGATCATTCTTTATTCTTGGAATCACAACTTCTGTTTCTGGATCTCCGAGACGCACATTGTATTCGATAACAAATGGATCATTATCCACTTTTATCAGTCCAATAAAAATAAATCCTTTATAAGGTAGATTATCCTTTTTAAGCCCCTCTACGGTCGGAATGACCACTTGCTGATGTATCTTATCCATAAACTCTTGATCGGCGAAAGGAACCGGGGAAATCGCACCCATTCCGCCTGTATTGAGCCCACTATCACCTTCACCAATACGTTTGTAGTCTTTTGCGGTGGGTAAGATTTTATACCCACTACCATCGGTAAGTACAAAAACGCTTAATTCGATGCCTGCTAAAAACTCCTCAATTACTACTGTTGCACTTGCATTTCCGAATTTGGCATCAACCAACATCTTCCGTAATTCTTCTTTGGCCTCTTCTAAATCGGATAGTATTAATACTCCTTTACCTGCGGCTAACCCATCAGCTTTTAACACATACGGCGGTTTTAAGCTTTCCAAAAAAGAATAACCAGCCTCCAAATTAGTCGCGGTAAAACTTTGATAAGCTGCGGTAGGTATGTGATGACGCTTCATGAATTTTTTTGCAAATTCTTTGCTTCCTTCTAATTCTGCTGCAGCTTTTTGCGGTCCAATTACAGAAACACCTTTAAGCTGCGGATCTTTTAAGAAAAAATCATGAACCCCATTAACCAAGGGGTCTTCTGGACCGACAACCACCATTTTAATGCCTTCCGAGAGAACTAGTTCCTTTATTTCCTCAAAGTTATTAACACCAATTGGTATATTTTTAGCAATAGCAGCTGTACCCGCATTTCCTGGGGCGACAAATAGTTTTGTCAATTTTGGACTTTGATGCAACTTCCATGCTAAGGTGTGCTCACGTCCGCCCGCTCCTAATATTAAAATATTCATTATCGTAGATTTTGAGCAAAAATAGAAATGTTCTCTTCAATACCAACATTAGGTGTACTCGATAATGAAGATTTAAACCTGACCGCCATCTGGCAAGTTGTTTTTAAGCCTTAATTGAACCCAAAATACCTTTCCTTTTCGCGCAAAATGGTCCTAATCAAGGGCAATTTACATTTTATATCAGTTGTTCAACTACTACTATCAAAATCAAATGGAGATTCCCTGAAATCAACCAGTCCATGTCATTTTAAAACGTGAATCTTTTAAATAATACACCATTCTAGAATCAAAACAAGTTATCGATGAAATGCATACTCAAAAAATCTTCTAATCGTTGATTTTATTGATAGTTTATTAAATCGTATACGATTTTTATAGTTTTAAAATATCAGTATTTGTCATCATTTTCATCAAAAATAGATACGGATTACTAAGCCTTTTAGCCTGCTTTAAGATAAGCATAATTACAAAGCTATTTTTCGCAGTACCATTGCGAACGAACGCAGTAAACTCAAAGAAAAACCCCATCCAATTATGGATAGGGTTCAGTATTCTTTAGTACTAAATATTGGAACTACTTTTTATTCCTTGCAGCGAAGTCACGATGTTCTGTTTTCTCTAGCTCATCTTTTGATAAGGTTTTAAAATATTCAAACGTCTTTTTCATTCCTTCTTCACGACCCACTTTGGGTTCCCAACCCAAAATTTCTTTTGCTTTAGAAATATCTGGCTGTCTTTGCATGGGATCGTCTTGTGGTAAATCTTTATAAATCACTTTTTGATCGGTTCCTGTCAGTTTAATTATCTCCTCAGCAAAATCACTAATTGTTATCTCATGTGGATTGCCAATATTAACTGGTAAGGCATAATCACTCATCAATAATCGGTAAATACCCTCCACTTCATCGTCAACATAACAGAATGATCGCGTTTGAGAACCGTCTCCAAATACCGTCAAATCCTCACCTCGTAGTGCTTGACCCATAAAAGCGGGTATTACACGCCCGTCATTGAGTCGCATTCGAGGTCCGTAGGTGTTAAAAATACGCACGATACGCGTTTCCACACCGTGAAAACGATGATACGCCATAGTAATAGACTCTTGAAAACGTTTGGCTTCATCATAGACTCCCCTTGGCCCAATCGTATTTACATTACCGTAATATTCTTCCGTTTGCGGATGAACCAAAGGATCCCCATATATCTCAGAAGTTGATGCTATTAATATACGCGCACCTTTTTCTTTGGCAAGGCCTAAAAGGTTATGTGTTCCTAAAGCGCCTACTTTCAACGTTTGAATGGGTATTTTCAAATAGTCAATAGGACTAGCAGGTGAGGCGAAGTGGAGAATATAGTCCAATTTACCCGGAACGTGTACAAACTTGGTTACATCATGATGATAGTACTCGAATTGTTCTAGTTTGAATAAGTGTTCAATATTTTTTAAGTCCCCAGTAATCAGATTATCCATAGCGATAACGTGAAAACCTTCTTTAATAAATCGGTCACAGAGATGAGATCCCAAAAATCCAGCTGCTCCAGTAATTAAAATACGTTTCATTTAGTTCAGTAATGGTATTAGATTATAAGCTTGTTATTTTTTGTAAACGACAGCTCCATTTGACTATTTAGAGGGCAAATACATCGTTGTCGAATATCTAACGTTAGAATATGATAAAAATTGAGGTACAAAAGTAATTTACAAAAAAAGACACGCCAAGTATTTCAGCTCAATAACCATTTAAGAAGGGGGAAAGGGCAAACTACGGACCTAATGCACATTTTCTTCAGGAGAATTCATAGTATCCTTCTCCAGTTTTCCATTCAGATTGTTCTTTCTAGCTGAAGAATTTTTGTCAGAAATATTCTTTTTGCCGATAATTTTGTCCACTTTTCTTTTAAGCATGATTTTTTGCTTAAGCGTTGCAAAATTGTAATTGTATCTAAAGAAAATATATCCTAAAAATATGACTACGGTGACCAACATGATAACCATGCCAAGATTTTTCGCTCTGCTTCCTAACACAATAAACAGCATGACAAAGAGCAGATTAAAGCAGCCTATGATGAAACTTGCTTGACGATGGGTGAGTCCCCAATAATCAATAAGCACATGATGGGTGTGATTTCGATCTGGAGAAAAAGGGCCTTTCTTGTTGGCTATACGAATGGCGAACACTCGGGCCGTATCAAATAAGGGAACAATTAAAATGCTAATGGCTATTAACGGGGCATTTTCTAATAAAAAAGGAAGCTCAGTATAGTCAGCCGGATTCAGCGCAAGAAACTTCAAAGTGAGCACACTAATAACGAACCCAACAATTAAAGAACCTGTGTCGCCCATAAATATCTTTTTGTCAGAAGACAAATTGAACCCTAAAAACGACATTAAACTTGCATTTATAGTAATAGCTAACAAAGCGAAAAAATATTCTTGTGTTAGGTAAAATATGGTCGTATAAATCACCATAATTACGATACCTACAACTGAAGCTAAACCATCAATACCATCAATTAGATTATACGAGTTAATTATGGTTAACATCATAAACCCAGCTATTATCAAATACAGGTAATACGGAATTTCTTCGATGTTTAGGAACCCATGCAAGGAATCAATCGTAAAACTAGGATTTGCAAGGATAAAGGCAACAGCAAACACCTGTGTTACTAATTTTGCTCCTGGAGATATAACTACAAGATCATCTTTAAGACCAACAATGAATAAAATCGTCAAGCCCGGAATGATATACATTGCCTCATCAAAAGTCGTCCACGCTTTAATAAAGAAAAGCGCAAAGATTAGTGTGTAAAAAAAAGATACACCCCCTAAAGTTGGTGTTTTACTTTGGTGTGAGCTTCTATGATCAGGATCATCCATCAAGCGCTTGTACTCCACCACCTTAATGATTTTCGGGATCGTCAAATAAATCAGGACAAAAGACCCAATAAAGATTGATATGGCGGTTTCAAGAAAGTTCATATTATGCTCTTCTTCGTGTAAAAGTAAGAAAAGTATAGTTGTTGTGATCCAAAAGATAGTATAGCGAAAGGCGCACCAGATTGCCGGCTAAAAAATTAGGTCTTTCATAGATCATAAAAACATTCGCAGCCAGTAATGTATTTTGAGTATTTATCTAGTCTAAAGGGGAATTGCTTGCTTATGCCACTTGCCATTGAATCATCTTCGGGTTTGTATTTTAATTCAAGCACAAAATCTATATCTGTTTTTCTCACATTGGTCAAAGTGTCAAAAGCGTAAGAAAATCGATGAAACTCCAGTTTTTCATCAAGAGTTACCCTAAACTTTTTATCGGAAGACAAATAGTACTTTCTTTCATATGTATTCAGAAGTACAGGGTTCAATGCATATAATTGTTGAACAATCAAATCGGAAACATTACTAGTCTTTGCTAAATCTATAATTCTTTTTTGTGTTAAATCAGTCACTTTAAAATCAGGTAAGGGAAATATCCATTTATCTCCTGTAAGCCCATGTTTTACCTTAATCTCTAAGGAAGGCTTTGTAGCAAAAAGTACGTCTTCACCGTACCATCGAATTCTAAACTTATACCTGTTTGCCTGACCCACCACATTATCCATATACATTTCGAAAGTGCTAGTGTCTAAATAAATACTATTTATCTGTCGCTTGTGATAAATCTCTGAAAAGAAAAAAGTATTGGTTTTAATATGCCATTCCATTTGCGATTTAGACAGTAAGCCTTGTTTTACAGGAAACTTTCGCTCATATCTAAATGCTGGTTTCTTCTCGGTAAATGGTATGTACATAGCCGTTTTCTATCGTTCGCTTTTTCTACCGTAATCGTTGCCGTACATTCTATCCTTAACCCCTTTTAGCTTTG
>Ga0114952_1003392_pt1 | contig 11375 bp, 10 predicted proteins | sample SidtaG_2_FD_87303 | JGI IMG/M metagenome (GOLD analysis project Ga0114952, IMG submission 87303) | Marine algal microbial communities from Sidmouth, United Kingdom - Sidmouth_Asex2 metaG | ecosystem: Host-associated > Algae > Red algae > Unclassified | place: Sidmouth, United Kingdom | collected... | reverse complement strand
CTGATTATTGGTAGTCGTGATCTTGAGCAAGATTTCTTGGTTAATTTCCCATTCCCGGCTTTTGCGCCTCCTGTAACTTTCCCAGGCTCAACAATGGGAGAGCGAACTGACGATCCGTTTATTATTGATAATATAGGGACTCACGATCAATTCTCAGCTGAACTGAAGTGGGATGCCTCATACATGAATGATAGGTTAGATTTGACGACAGGTTTGTTTTATCTAAAAGAAGACAATGTAACAGATGTTGCGGCGTATTTCTTTGCTTTAAACCGCGACCGCGTGATTAGTAATGACGCGACAAGCCTAGCAGTTTATGCGCAAGGTGATTATCATTTAACAGATCAACTGACTGCAACTGTTGGTATGCGTTACACAGATCAAGAAAAAACATTTGATATCTCTGATAACAATCCAGATGCAGGCGGCGCAGGTGGTCCCACGGGCGATATGACGGACCTGACGAGTGCAAATATGGATGCGTTAGGTATTGACCGCGAGATAAATGATAAAATTTTAACACCACGGTTTGCCCTTCAATATGACGTAAATGACAGCACAAATGTTTACGTGTCTGCGACACGGGGTTTCCGCTCTGGTGGTTGGAATGCTCGCGTAAATACGGCTAACCGCTTAACGCCGTTCTTGACAGAAAAAATATGGTCTTATGAATTGGGCTTGCGGACAGTTATTGCTGATCAACTTGAGTTTTTTGCAACAGGCTTTTATTATGACCTTGACGATTTACAGATTAACGTCGGCACGGGTGGCGGTAACTTTGATATCGGCAATTCTGGTGGTCTGAAGAATGTCGGTGTTGAGCTTGAAGCCAATTGGCAGCCTATTGATGGTTTGCTTGTATTTGGTAACCTTGGTTTGCAGGATGCAAATTATAAACCTGACCAGTCTGAGTTTGATGATTGCACAGCGCCAAACACACGCTTTGGAGCTCTGGATGCAGATTGTAATGTTGCGCGCGTTAAGCGCACGCCAAAATCTACTATAACAGCTGGTGCCAGCTATGACATCAGTCTGGGGGGATGGACAGTGACACCGCGCGGTAATATCCGCGTAGTTTCAGAGCATGTAACGACATCGCGTGACCGTGGATTTGAAGACGGCTATACGCTTTATAATGCGGGTGTTGACTTCAAGCCTGACAGCAATGCGGTAGTCTTTTCTCTAGAATGTACTAATTGTGAAAATACGCGTTATAGGACGGCAACATTTGGCGGTGGGGATGTATACTATAACCCTCCTGGTCGTTGGCAAGCGCGGGTGCGTTACAATTTCGGCTCTCGTCGTTAAGCAACCCAAAATCATTTGATTTAAGGCAGTCGCTTTCCGAGCGGCTGCCTTTATAGTTTGCGCACATGAGTAAAACACTTTTCGATAAATTATGGGATAGCCACCGCGTTATGCCGCTTGAAAGCGGCGAAGACCTGATCGCAATTGACCGCGTGTTTTTGCATGAACGCACGGGCAGTGTCGCGCTGGAATCAATCGTGCAGAGCGGGCGTAAACCGCGTGCGCCTAAAACAGTTTTTGTGACGATGGATCACATTGTATCGAACAAAGCAGATCGCCGCAAAGATGATGCGCGCACACCGGGCGGGGATGTCTTTATTACGGCAACGCGCGAAGCCGCCAAGAAGACGGGCATAAACCTGATTGATGTTCTCGATGCCGACCAAGGTATTGTCCATGTCATTTCGCCTGAGCTTGGTATTGCGCAGCCGGGACTAACGCTCGTCTGTCCAGATAGCCATACCTGTTCACAAGGCGCGCTAGGTGCTTTGGCGTGGGGGATTGGGTCTACCGATGCGGAACATGCCATTGTGACGGGAACACTCCGCGTGAAGAAACCGCCGCAAATGCGCATCACGGTCAAAGGTGAGTTAAACTCTGGCGTCACAGCTAAGGATTTAGCGCTGCATATTATCAAGACTTACGGCGCGGCCGGGGCTAAACGTTGCGCTGTCGAATATACGGGTGAGGCGGTAGAAGCGTTATCTATAGAAGAACGCCTGACACTGTGCAATATGGCCGTGGAATTTGCGGCTTTCACAGCGATTATTGCGCCTGACATCACCACCTTTAAGTATCTAAAGGGCAAGCTTCATGCGCCTAGAAATGATATGTGGGACGAGGCAGTGCAGTATTGGCAGACTCTTAAAACGGATGCTGATGCGGCTTTTGATTTTGACTATGTGATTGAGGCCAAAGACGTAAAGCCAACTGTGACATGGGGCACATCTCCGGCGCAGGCCGTGGCGATTGATGGTGTTATTCCCGAAACAACCGACGTCAAAGCTCTGGCCTATATGGATGTGGAAAGCGGTAAGGCTTTATCTGATTTAAATATTGGCGGGGCCTTTATTGGGTCTTGTACCAATTCTCGCATCACAGATTTACGCGCGGCAGCTAAAATATTGGACGGTCTTAAAGTGGCCGAGGGCGTAACGGCTATTTGTGTGCCGGGCTCAATGACTGTGCGGCGAGAAGCCGAAGCGGAAGGTCTGGACATCATATTTAAAGCGGCCGGGTTCGAATGGGGCGCGGCAGGTTGCGCTTTTTGTTTCTATGCTGGCGGCGAAACTTTTGCGCCGGGCACTAGGGTCATTAGTTCTACCAACCGAAATTTTGAAGGGCGGCAAGGGCCGGGTGTGCGAACACATCTGGCAAGTCCTGCTGTTGTCGCGGCCTCGGCTATTGCTGGAAAGATAACGGACCCGAGTGAGGTCTCAAAATGAGACCTTTCACAACACATATTGGCACAGCCGCGCCGCTTATGCGTGATAATATAGACACGGACCAAATTATCCCGTCGCGCGAAATGACATCCGTGTCTAAGACAGGGCTGGCGGACGGCATGTTCGCAGGACAGCGTTATATTCAAGACCGTATTGAGAATCCCGACTTCGTTTTAAATCAAGAACTGTATCGCGGCGCGACGATCCTTTTGTCAGGTAAAAATTTTGGCTGTGGCTCTTCGCGGGAACATGCGGTTTGGGCGTTAAAAGAATATGGCTTTCGCGCCGTAATTGCCGAAAGTTTTGGCGAGATTTTCTATAATAATTGCGTGCGTAACGGCATCTTATGCGTATCTTTGCAGGCGAGCGAAATAGCTAAACTCGGCGTTATTGTCTCGATTGATTTACCCGCGCAGACAGTTGATGAACATGTCTTTAGCATGCCCTTAGGCGATAAAAAAATGCTGGTTGAAGGTTTAGACGGCATTGGGCTGACAATGCAAAATGAGGCGGAAATATTAGCTTATTTTGAGCAAGATAAAATTACGCAGCCCTGGGCTTATTAAATAACGCCTTTTTCCTTTAACGCCGCAACATCCAGCCCTAATTCACTTAGAAGCTCTTCAGTATGCTCTCCAGCCTTGGGGGGATCGAGGTTTAAACCTAGCCGTTCACCGTCAAGGCTAATGGGTAGGGCAGGAAGTTTACAGCGTTCACCATCTTCCATTTCCATGTCAAGAAGCCCTCCGCCGGCATTCAAATGCGGATCGTCAAACATCTCTTCTGGCTTTCCGATGGGGGCGAAGGGAAGGCCAAGGTTTTCTATTTTATCCATCAATTCCGCTTTGGTCAGTGATTTAAATTTATCAATAATTTGTGGTAAGAATTTATCTTTATGAATCACGCGATCACGATTTTCGGCGAGTTCGGGGTCTTCGAGCAAGTGCTCTAATTCAAAGGCATTGCAGAGAATTTTCCATTGTCCGTCTGATACAACACCGACGAAAACTTGTTCACCGTCTTTGGTATCAAAGAGCTGATAAATCGCCCAAGAGGAGACGCGGGCCGGCATGGGGGCTGCGGCGACGCCTGTCACCGCTTTCTGCGCCATATGCTGACCAACAAGGAAGGCTGTTGTTTCGAACAAGGCGGCAGAGACATGCTTGCCTTTACCAGTGGTGTGACGTTCATTGAGCGCCGCCATTACGCCCATCGCGCCGAACATACCTCCGGTCACATCTATAACAGAGCTGCCCGCGCGCAGCGGACGTCCGGGAGGGCCTGTCATATAGGCAAGGCCGCCCATCATTTGCGTGACTTCATCTAGGGCCGTGCGGTGGGAATAGGGCCCGTCTAGAAACCCTTTTTCAGAACAGTAAATCAGGCGCGGATTGAGCGTTTTAAGGTCATCATAACCAAAGCCTAATTTATCTAAGGCTCCAGGGCGGAAGTTCTCGATGAAGACATCTGCCGTCTTTATCATGCCCAATATGGCGGCTTTGCCCTCGGGGGATTTCAAATTAATCGCTATGGATTTTTTATTGCGGTTATACATAGGGAAATAGCCCGCACCCGCGCCGCGTAGCCGCCGTGTTTTATCTCCGCCAATAGGTTCGACTTTAATGACATCCGCGCCCATATCGGCGAGCATTAACCCCGCGCATGGCCCCATAACCATATGAGAAAATTCGATGACTTTTAATCCGTTAAGTGGGGCTTGCATTTTGGCTCGCAAATTGTGTGGCTATGTTGCCAGCTGTAAGGATTGATACATTGTCTGTGTCTTTGATATGCGCCAAGAGTGCCTGCAAAGCCCAGATTCGGAAAGGCTGCCCAATAACATAGGGCGTGAGCGTAAGGCCCAGCATTTGCGCGCCAAAGCGATCATGCTCTTCGAGGAGAAGTTCGATGGAGGCTTTCATTTGAGATAGCCAAGCCTCTTCGCTTTGGCGGCGTGTATGCAACAATGTGAAATCGGAAAGCTCATAGCTATTGGGGATGAGGGTGATATCGCCATTTTCTGTTTTGGCCGTGACAGGTACCTGATCCATTTCCCAGTCGAGGCAATAGCTAAAAGCTCTTACGGCTAATAATTCCAATGTTTTAGTGGATTGATTTCGTGCTGGTGACATCCAACCTATCGGTCTACTTTCAAAATCAAAATGTTGCTCCGTTTCAATCATAAGCGAGACTTCGTCTTCTGCAGTCAAATCTTCATGGTGCATATGATCCGTTGAAAGACCATGTGCCGCAATTTCATGGCCTTGGGATTTAATTATCTCCATCAGTGGCGGATAGCGTTTCGCAATTTCGCCATTTACAGCGAAAGTCGCTTTCACACCTGCTTCTTCCAGCGCTTCGAGAATACGATAAACTCCAACACGGTTGCCGTAATCACGCACGGTAAAGTGACGCAAATCAGGATAAGGCGTCACCATCGCGCCAGGATGTTTGAACGGTGAGCCGCTCGGGTTAAGCGGGAAAAACTCCAGCGGTATAATAAAGCTAATCGCAACTTTCGCGCCGCCGCTCCATGTGAGTTTCGGGCGGTCTTTGGCCATGCGCCAGTCATAGAAATCATGGTCTTGGCCATAGCCGCGTTTGGGGTATTTCAAATAGTTTTCGGGCATACCCATTACGCGCCTACCTTGGGCGCAAACCCCGTTCCGCCTGTTGCGACGCCGCGCTGTTTGATGTCCTCCAACGAACTGTCCCAATAATTATCGATGAAATGTTTAGCGATGTCTTTGCCTGTCGCGAACCAGACATCGTCTTTATGGGCGCAGATATGTGCAAGGGCTTGCTCGAACATTTTAATACGGTTGGGCTGACTGACCAGATAGGCATGCAACGGAATACACATGACCGTGCCGCTGCGCTCGCCTTCGAGGAGGAGTTGATCGAAATGCCGTTTTAAGATGTCGCTATACCGTTCCGGGTCCATCCCCATAACAGAATAGGTAATGACGTCATTGACTTCGAGTGAATAGGGCATGGAGACAAGCTTACCGGTCTTCGTCTTAAGCGGTTGGGGCTGATCATCTTGAAAAAGGTCACAGCTATACCAAAAATCATTCTTAGCAATCAGGTCGAGCGTGTGCTCTGTGTGCGTGAGGGCCGGGGCGAGATAGCCGCGAATACGCTGCCCGCTAGCTTTTTCAACCGTCTTAATGGAGTCATCCAACACGGCCTGCTCCTGCTCAGGCGTTAGGCCGTAGGAATAGCGCGTGTTATAAATTCCGTGACTGAAAAACTCCCAATCGCGCTTCACGCAGTCTTCGATAATTTCGGGATGATGGTCGCAGAGCGCGACATTCAGGGATACGGAGCCGCGTAAATTATACCGATCTAAAAGCTCCATAAGTCGCAAATGCCCCACACGGTTGCCAAAATCGCGCTGACTATATTGCTGTACATTTGGAATGGCATTCGGCCAAGGTTGCCGCTTTGGATTATTGGGCGGCATGAATTCATAAAACTCGATATTAGGCGCTATCCAAAAGGCAAGCTTCTTCCCGCCCGGCCATTCAATTTTCGGGCGACCCGCATAGGGCCAATAGTCGTAAAGGTTAGGTGTTGCATGCATCAGGTTTTGTAACCCTCAAGCCAGTCGTAAACCTCTTTCACATCAACAACATCCGCGTATTTAATCAGCAAATCCGTCAGATTGGCGAAGTGATAGCTCTCATGCTTATCTGCCGTTGTCTCAATCGGGACAATGGTGCGGTAGCCGTAAGACAGGCTGTCCACGGCCGTCGCGCGGATGCAGCCTGATGTGCTGCCGCCTGTGATAACGACGGTATCAATTTTGTGAAAATTTAAAAAGCTATTGAGCGGCGTTTCAAAAAAGGCGCTGGGCATGCGCTTGGTGTAAACGGCGTCAACACTGCGGTCTATCTCAAGGCGATCATCAAATTCGCTGCGTTGACTGCCGAATTTTATGTTTTGAAGGCTATCCGGCGTATCCGTTCGTGTGCCCCAAATGCCGCAATCCGCCGCATTATCCATATAGGCCACATGTGTCCAGATAACGGGCAGACCTTTGGCGCGGGCCGCTTTGGAAATATTATTGATATGCTCCATCTGGCGCGGGTCAGTGACATAGGCCGTTTTGAACAGATCGGGCCGCGTGTAGCTTTTCTGCGGATCAACATTGACGATCGCCATGCGCTCGCCAAAGCCAAAACGCTTTCGCGCCGGATTGTTCCTAACCTCTTCAAATATCTGCCGTGCGGTCTTATCTGATAAAACCATTGTTGATACTGTTGTCATAATTATCTCTAAGCCTGATATAGGCTGCACGATAGTTGATGCACCTCAATTTGCGAAGCTCAAACCATGAGAATATCCGCTCTATGAAAAATAAAGTTCTTATTTCCGAAGTTGGCCCGCGCGATGGCCTGCAAAATTGCACAGGCGTCATGCCTACAGATATCAAGAAACGCTGGATACAAGGTCTTTATGATGCGGGGTTGCGCGAAATTGAAGTCGGGAGCTTCGTGCCGCCAAAGCTTTTCCCGCAACTTGCCGATACCGCCGAAATCGTAGCTTTCGCCAAGACCTTACCTGATTTGCGCGTCTTGGCCTTAGTGCCAAACCTTCGCGGGGCGCAGGGCGCGATTGCAGCGGGCGTGACCTCTATCGGGTTCCCGCTATCTTGCTCTGAAACGCACTCCATGAAAAACTTGCGCCAAACACATGATCAAGCGATTGAGAATGTCGCGGCGATTGCGGCGTTGATTGAAAAACAACCCGAGGGGCAACGCCCAGAATTTGAGGGTGCATTATCTACGGCCTTTGGGTGTTCTATTGTGGGTGAGGTTCCCGAAGATAAAGTTGTAGAATTGGCCGAGCGCTTGGTGGAGGCAGGGGTGGATGAACTGGGTCTCTCTGACACGGTTGGATATGCCAGTCCCAAATCTGTGAAAAGCCTCATCCGAAAGGTGCGCGCTGTAGCGGGGGATGACAAAGTTAAATCCGTGCATCTTCACAACACTTACGGCCTAGGAATCGCTAATGCTTTTGCCGCCTATGAAGAAGGAATTGAAGTGTTTGATAGCTCCCAAGGCGGTCTTGGTGGTTGCCCTGCATCCCCAGGGGCGAGCGGAAATATCGTAACAGAAGACTTGGTCTATATGTTCGAAGCAATGGGCGTGGAGACGGGCATTGACCTTAAAGCTCTAATGGATTGCCGTAAATATCTTACGGAAGGCCTGCCGGGCGAGCCGGTTTACGGCATGACGCCCAATGCAGGCCTTCCCAAAGGTTTTTAGCACACTTCGTAGCCGAGGAGCTCTACGTCGCTTGATAGATAGCCATTTTTAACGGGTTCGGTTTTCGTCAAATCTGTTGAGAGGTATTTTTTATTGTCGTCACAGAATATCGTGACCACTTTGGATTCGCCTCCCATCTTTTGTTGAACTTTCAAGGCTGCAATCAAATTTGCACCAGAAGAGATTCCAACAGCCAAGCCGAGTTCTGCCGACAATTTCTGCGCCATAATAATACCGTCACCATCATTGACACAGACGACATCATCCAGCGTTTTCAAACAGACAATATCAGGGATAAATTCATCGGAAACGCCCTGAATGCGGTGTTTACCAACTTTGTGTCCTGTGGTCAGAGTAGGGCTTTCCGCAGGCTCCATGGGGTGGATTTTAACATTAGCATTATAGGGTTTCAGCGCGCGGCTTACCCCCATAACTGTTCCGCCAGTGCCGACACCAGCCACAAAGGCTTCTGGGACTTGACCCAGTTGATGCATAATCTCCGAGCCTGTTCCTTTACAATGAGCATTGCAATTATCCTGATTGGAGAATTGACGCGGCAGGAAAACATCATTGCGTGTTAGGGCGAGGTTTTCTGCCATGTTAATGGAGCCGATAAAACCGCCTTCCTCATGGCTAACAAGACGGACATCTGCGCCGTAACTGCGCATAAGTGAAATGCGTTCCTGACTCATCCAGTCGGGCATATAAATTCTAACCGGATGTCCCAAGGCGCGGCCCAAAGCGCAAAAGGCAATCCCAGCATTTCCGCTCGTGGCTTCAACAATTAAATCACCCTTACGCAATGCGCCGGTCTTATAAGCGCAGCGCAAGACTTCAAGCGCCATACGGTCTTTTATCGAGCCGGAGAGGTTGAAATATTCCAACTTGGCGTAAAGTGAAACGGGATGGTTTTTGTAGTACATATCCACGCGGATAAGCGGGGTGTTACCTACTAGGCGATCAATCGTTTTGAACATAGGTGGCAAAGGATGCGGGGCATCTTTTACTGGCTCTAATGTGTCGACACTATCAGCGCTAATGGTCATGCTTTGCTCTCCTTTTGGGTAAATTATGAGGGTTAGAGGCAAAATACTTTACAATTATCACGATAATATGGTGTATTAATCAAAAATTTTTTGATATAATGTTCTTATGAACAAAAATTTACACATTAATGATGTCGAGATTTTAAAAATCTTACAAGTTGATGCGACCCGGTCGCTTGAGTCTATCGCTGAAGAAATCGGAGTGTCCCTAAATACATGTTGGCGCCGCGTACAGAAATTAGAGGCCGATGGGATTATCGAACGCCGGGTCGCTTTGGTTGATAATGAGCGCGTTGGTTTGCCGTTGACGGTGTTTGTATCTGTTCGCACAGATGATCATTCCAAAGCTTGGGCTGACGAATTTGCCAAAGCCGTTAATGCCCTGCCGGAGATTGTTGAGTTCTATAGGCTCGCGGGAAATGTCGATTACATAATGAAGATGATGGTCGGCAGTGTCGCCGATTATGACCGCGTCTATCAACGTTTAATTTCTAAAGTCAGCCTGTCTGATGTTTCCGCAAGTTTCGCGATGGAGAAAATGAAATTCACTACCGTATTGCCACTAGAGCACAGAAAATCTTAATGGCTGCCTTTATAATGTCTAGCTTACTTAGCGTCCGTCTGGTGTTCCGAATTAAACCGGCTCACGCTCTCCATTAAATCTTTCATCGCTTTACCTGTTTCGGGCAACTCGTCCTGCGGCATATCAAGATGGTTGAGTGGAAATTCTTGCACATATTGATCTAAAATTGGCCGTGTCATTTCATAAGCATAATTAGGAATTTTGCGCCCTTTTCGAAACGCTGCAATTGGGATTTCTGCTTCGATGATATCGTCTTCAGTTAAACTTTTTGACTTTGCCAAAATCTTGGCTTTAGGTCCGATAATGACGCTCTCCCCCGCCTTATAGCCGGGGTAATCAAACGCGATATTGGTCATAGTTGAATAGAAATTATTTACATAAGCGGTGGCCCGGACATCATATTCGGCGAAAAGGGTTGCCGTCCTAATCATGATTTCAGTTCCGCGCATGGCAAAGGCGGCAAATATGAAGGGATCAAATTGCACAGTCGAGACGGCGATATTACCGTATTCGGTCTGCAGAACTGGAAATTCTTCTTCAGGACCATACATGGCGCGGTACTTATCGCGTACGGCCTCAATCGTTGTTGTTGTTATTTCGCGATCAGGATAGAGGCGTTTGATATTGCGTGATTTCCAGAAAGCCTTGGCGATTTCGCCCTTACGGTTGATTACGGCATTTAACGACAGAATATGACCTGGCCAATCATCATCGGTCGCATAAGTTCCGAACACTAGATAAGTATCGCATTTCCGCGCTATTTTCCCAAGACGCTCAGTCTCCGGCCCCGGGATTTTGACGGTAAATGGTAACTTTTCGGTACGTGTCCCCGAAGAATACCCAGTGAGTGGAAATTCATGATACAATAAAAAATCAGGCTTTTTGCCGGTGCTACAAGCTTTTTCAGCCATAGCTTCCATATGTTTAAGATTATGATCCAAGCCTTCTTCAACCGTCGGGAATTCGGACAGATTATCGACCGTAGTCTGGATAACTTTGACGACTATAACGTCTTTCTCCAGAGGTATCGTAGGGTAAGAGCCGTCTGCTTGCACGAGGACAGGCATTTCGGATTTAGTTTTCTCGGGGACTGCCTCTATTTTGGCTATGCTCTCGGTCTGCTCTGCGCAGGCTGCCAATGTGAATAGACCAGCGAGACTTAAGGTTTTCAAAAACTGTATTGTTTTCATGTGAGACTTTCTTTTATGACGGCTACAGCACGTTTTGTGTCAGTATCCATAAAGCCAAAGCCCCATTCGGGATGATCTATGACCCTGCCATTTTTAAGCAGCTTGCCAACACGGGGGGTATATTCAAACAGCATATCTTTGGGGTTAAGAACCGTGATGCGATGAGGCAATAATTTAATACGTTCTGCGAATGCATTGGTATAATTAAACGCTGCCGCATGTCCCCATTCATAGTCCTCACCCGCGCGTAAGTTTTCTGCCATGGAGTAGGCAAGCTGCTCAAGGGTAACGCTTGGGCCGCGATACTTTATCGACTGCGTCCACATATGTTTAAATCTTGTACCGTCCTCATCCAAGGGAATGGGTTGAAATTGTGACTTAAACGCATCGCGTTCTTCTAGGGTGAGAACTAAAGCTGAGACCATAACGATACCGCCGACTTTGTCGGGTTCCTGATAGGCCATTTCACAGGCGACTTTGGCTCCCGTATGGTGTCCTAAAATATCGACTTTTTCATAGCCCATACGTTT
>Ga0114952_1003389_pt1 | contig 11378 bp, 11 predicted proteins | sample SidtaG_2_FD_87303 | JGI IMG/M metagenome (GOLD analysis project Ga0114952, IMG submission 87303) | Marine algal microbial communities from Sidmouth, United Kingdom - Sidmouth_Asex2 metaG | ecosystem: Host-associated > Algae > Red algae > Unclassified | place: Sidmouth, United Kingdom | collected... | reverse complement strand
ATAAAAAGGAATAGATGAAAACTTTTTTTAGATTTTTAAAGAGTCGCACTTTTTTCATTCAATTGGGTTTAGCCTTGTTGGCAATTGTTCTTTTGGTTTTTGTCTTGTTGCGGTGGTTGAATAGTACGACCAACCATGGTGAATTTGTTGAAGTTCCTGATTTTTCAAAAATGTCGGTTATGGATATGAGAAAGGCAGTTGAAGATGCTAAGTTGCGCTATGAGGTTTTAGATTCTGCAAATTTTAATCCTGATTACCCTAGGTTTTCAATTATTGAACAAGATCCGGCGGCAGGTAATAAGGTGAAAGAGAATCGTAAGATTTATTTAACAGTAAACCCTTCTGGTTATAAAAAAGTTACCCTACCAAATGTGATTCAAGTAACGCAAAGAAATGCCGCTTCAATGCTACGAGCGGTGGGTCTAGATGTGCAACGCGTTACTTATATTGATCAAATAGGCAAAGATATGGTGTACTATATAAAATTTAAGGGAAAGCAAGTATCGCCAGGAGAAAAACTGCCTAAAACTTCGAAGGTAGAGTTGGTATGTGGCAATGGTAGAATAGGTGAGCGCCAGCGAATCAAAGCAGATTCCGAATAACTTATGGAACCTGAAAATGGTCCTGAACTTCAAGAGGACGAACTTTACGAACATCATAAAATTGTAGCTACAAAAGGACAAGATCCGCTTCGTGTAGATAAATTCTTAATGAACTTTATTGAGAATGCTACGCGCAACAAAATTCAACAAGCAGCTAAAGATGGACACGTTTGGGTAAATGAAACACCCGTAAAGCAGAATTATAAAGTTAAGGCTGGTGATGTGGTTAAAGTGATGTTCGAACATCCACCCCATGAATTTTTATTGGTTCCTGAGGATATTCCTATTGATATTGTTTATGAAGATGATGTACTACTAGTGGTTAATAAACCAGCAGGCATGGTGGTTCATCCAGGGCATGGAAATTACTCCGGTACTTTAATCAACGCATTACTATATCATATTGACAGTTTACCCACAAACAGTAATGATAGGCCTGGCTTGGTACATCGTATTGATAAAGATACTTCTGGTTTGCTTTTAGTGGCAAAAACTGAAGCAGCTATGACCCATTTATCAAAACAGTTTTTTGATAAAACTTCAGAGCGAGAATATGTTGCCTTAGCTTGGGGAAACATAGAAGATGATGAAGGAACTATTGAGGGAAATATTGCACGCCACCCTAAAAACAGGCTCCAAATGCATGTTTTTCCTGATGGCGAAGCAGGTAAAGAAGCGGTTACTCATTATAAAGTGATTGAGCGTTTAGGATATGTAACCCTGGTTTCTTGTAAGTTAGAGACTGGTCGAACACACCAAATTAGGGTGCATATGAAATACATTGGTCATACCTTGTTTAACGATGAGCGTTATGGTGGTGAGCGTATTTTGAAAGGTACTACTTTTACAAAGTATAAGCAGTTCGTTGAGAATGCATTTAAAATTTTACCAAGACAGGCATTACACGCTAAAACATTGGGTTTTGTGCATCCTGTTTCAGGTGAAATGATGCGGTTCGATTCTGAATTACCTGAAGATATGGCGAATTGTATTGAAAAATGGAGGCATTATGCGAAGCATAGCCAGTAAGGTTAGCATTACCGATACCCTCATCAAGTTTGTTTCAGAATTCCAGTAACAATAAATACTATTGATACTTTCATCGAAAACTCTTTTTTCTTCCTGTAGGAAATCCCATAAATTGCCATTATTTTTACTTTAAAATCATAAGAAAATGAAAATTGTCATCTCTCCTGCAAAGTCCTTAGATTTTGAAAAAGAGTTACCCATAGCAAGCCATACACAACCTAAATTTCTAGCGCATTCTGAAAAACTAAATAAGATTTTGGTTAAGAAAAGACCAAAGGCATTGTCTAAGTTGATGGGTATTTCTGACAATCTAGCTCAGTTAAATTGGCAACGCAATCAAGAATTTAATACTCCATTTACACCCCATAATGCGAGGCCTGCTGTTTATGCTTTCAATGGAGATGTATATCAAGGCTTAGATGCCTACACGCTCTCGGAAAAAAAAATGAATCAGTTGCAAGATACGCTAAGAATATTGTCAGGATTATATGGTGTTTTGAAACCTTTAGATTTGATACAACCCTATCGTCTTGAAATGGGAACCTCATTAAAAGTTGGGCGTAAAAAAAACCTCTATGAATTTTGGAAAAAAGACTTAACCGCTCATTTAAACGCATCATTGGGCGATGACGAACTTTTTATCAATTTGGCAAGTAATGAATATTTTGGTGCTATTGATGAAAAAGCGCTTAAAGTACCTGTGATTACCCCAATTTTTAAAGATTGGAAGAATGATAAACTTAAGATAATTAGCTTTTTTGCAAAAAAAGCACGGGGCTCAATGGTGCGTTATATCATTGATTCAAACGCTAAAACACGAGACGATATTAAAGGTTTTAATTTAGACGACTATATGTATAGTAAAGAACATACTTTGAAAGAGAATGAACCGGTTTTTATAAGATAGTTTAAGGTGTATTCAAAAAGCAACTCTTTTCTTACTATTGCGTCTATTATAAAAACTGATCTATGAAAAAATTCATAGTGCTTTTGTTGATGAGTGTTGTTTTTTTCGCTAAGTGTAAAAAGGGTACAGAAGCTGATATAAATATTAGGGTTAAAAACGCAGATAATATCACTATTGATTTATTCGTTATTGGAGGCAATACCCTTTTTTATGAGAATATTCCACCAGGAGAAACAACGGAATATCAAGGATAGATTTTCGATCATCGACCAGACATATTTGAAGTACAAACGGCAAGAGGAACTTATGGACCAGTAATTTACGACTACACCCCAGAATACTTCCAAATGGAAGATGGTTTTTATACTATTGAATTAGATAGTTTGAATAGTTTTGTATTCATCAAAGACTAATCTCTACCTGTATCAAATTATCGCTATGGCCAAAAAAGTAGCGACTTATTATTAGAATAATTCCACAAAGTAAACGTTTTAGAGGTACAGTAAGTGTTCTAAAAAGTCAGTATCATGAAAAATACAATTCTTTTATTTTTTACAGTTTTACTTTTTTCTTTCGGATGCACCGATAGAGATGACGATATTAGCGCCATAAATATTCGTATTCAGAATAACAGCAGCGTTGATTTTGATGAAGTGCAGGTTGGTGGTGAAGGTTTTATACATACCGATGTGGCATCAGGAAGTTTTTCAGAATATCTTGAATATGAAACGGCATATCAATATGCTTATATCAGAATAGAATCTGATTCAGAAACGTATGTATTACAACCTATTGATTTTGTTGGTGAGACTCCTCTTGCTCTTGGGTTTTATACCTATGAGTTAGATGTCTCGGAAGAAGGTAACGTATCTTTAAAGTTTGTGAACGATTAATTATTTTTTCTTTTTCACCGCAATTTTATCTTCAACCGAAGGTCTTTTTTTAATCTTTCTTGGTCTTCTGACCCCAAAAGTACCATTGGATATTTTTCCTCTTCTTGATTTTTTATCTCCCTTGCCCATAGTATAATCTTTTCATTTTCTTAAAGTTACGAATTAATACTTCATGTAAACGAATGTTATGGTTATTATACTTGACTATTATCATATATAGTAATAGTTTACCATACTCAATTCAACACTATTGTTTTTACATTCGCACCCTTATGAACCCTTTCTTTTTCCAGAAGCAACAAAACTAATTGTTGGTACTTTACCACCGCCAAGATTTACACAAGGGCAATTAAAGCCAGATGACGTTGATTTTTGTTATGGCAGCCGTAATGGACAGCTCTGGCCAATTTTGGATAAAATTTTCAAGCTGCAATTAAAATATGAAACCACAGCGTTTGCAGCCCAACAACGAAAAGATTTTTTGATTGCAAATAGAATTGGGGTTTGCGATATTGTGGCAAGTGCAGAAAGAGAAAAAATAGATGCTTCTGATTTAGGAATGCAAAATATTCGGTTAAGAAATCTTGTCGGCTATTTGAAAGAATATACCCAAGTGAACACTCTTTTATTTACAGGGGGTAATAGTAAGAATGGCCCCGAATATTTTTTCAGAAAGCATTTAAAGGAATTCAATTTGAGATTAACCGTAGTTTCAGATGTAGTGCCAAGAATTCACGTATTTACACTACCATTAGAAGATGAGGCTCGCACTATAAAAACAGTTTCGTTAACTGCGCCTTCTGGCGCTGCCAATAGGGCTGTTGGAAGTATGGAGCTTTACAAAAAACTAAAAGATGAAAATCCTGATTTCACAACTTTTGACTTTCGGGTGATGCAATACAAACCATTCTTTCAATAAGAGCCATAGTTTTTGAATCGAATAGGTTTCGTTACTCAGACCTAAACTGCAAGTCAAATATCGGTAACTAAAAAGAGCCCAATCTTTTAAAGACTGAGCTCTTTTACGAGAACACTATATGAAAATGAAAAATTTTATTTCTTTATTATGAAGTAAAACTAACTTATTTATGGCCAGTCAAGAAAATATTGTTGTGAAGTCTGTTGGTTTTGTGGTGTACGCTTTTTTTTTTGTTATTTACCACTATTCATAAGTGAGCATACCGTATTAATTGCGATATTTGAGATTGGATTTATAATTTACGTTTGGTGATTTCATCAAAAAAAATCTCTCCAATATTTAGAAAAGTATGCAGCAGTTAGAAAGATTATCAGAGTTTAAAAAATCGGTCAACAACAAGTTTAATGTCTATAATAGCCTGTTCTTGAATTTACCATATCGCAATATTGAAAATGTGGGTATGATAATTCCTCTGATGTTAGACCAATGTCAAAAGGGCCTTCAATCTGGTAGTAATCCGAAAGAAATACTAGAAGCTTTTTTTCAAAACTATGTAAATATTGCATCTGAGCAAGATCGAATTGACTTTATGTTTCGAATTATTCAATACGTTGAAAGACAAGTGGTACTTTATGATAGTGTTGAAGATGCTGCTTTTCCTAAGTTACATGAGCACACAAGTTCGCTAGCTATTAAAGATTATTTTCAATTCGTAGATAAAAACAAAGGGTGGGATAAGATTGCTGATCAACTCTCTAATTTTAGTGCTCGTATAGTGCTAACGGCACATCCTACACAATTTTACACACCAGCTGTGTTAGATATTATTACTAAGCTTAGATCGTTAATTTTAGAAGATAAAATTGATGAAATTGATGTTACGCTGCAACAGCTGGGCTTGACTTCTTTGATCAATGCGACTAAACCTACCCCTCTAGATGAAGCAAAAAATATTATTTACATTCTTAGAAATGTATATTATGATGCGGTGGGTGATTTATATGCCTATATCAAAGCGAACGTAGGCGAGCATGATTTTGAAAATTTAAACATCATGAAACTTGGCTTTTGGCCCGGAGGAGATCGCGATGGAAATCCGTTTGTCACTTCAGACATAACTAATGATGTAGCTGATGAACTTCGCATAAATTTAATGAAGTGTTATTATAACGACCTAAAGTCGATACAACGAAAGTTAACCTTTAAAGCACTTCAGCCTCACCTTACGCAATTGCGAAATAGTCTTTACACGGCGATGTTTAACCCCCAAAAGAACGTGAATTATGAAGATATTATAGGTCCGCTACGAACCATACGCACCCTATTGATAGAAAAGTATCACGGATTGTATTTAAAAGATTTGGAACATTTTATGGATAAGGTTAAAATCTTCAAAACCCATTTTGCTACCTTAGACATACGTCAAGATCATAGTCAGCACTATGCAACGGTAGAAACTATTTTAAAGAAAAACGGAATTATTTCTGAAAGCCTTGATGAGCTTTCTAGCGCTGAACTTCAAGAATTGTTGCTACATAAAAAATTCAATCTCTCAGCAGAAGATTTTGAAGAAGGAATAGTGCGAGATACCATAAATAATATTTCGCAGCTAAAAGATATACAGCGAAAAAATGGCGAAGAAGGTTGTAACCGTTATATTATAAGTAATTCAGAAGATATTTTTTCGATACTTTTTGTTTACGGATTGTTTCGGTGGATAGGTTGGGATGAAAAAGAGATTACTTTTGATATTGTTCCACTTTTTGAAACTATGATTGGCATGGATGGTGCAGAGGCCACGATGCAGCACGTATTCGATTTGTCGGAGTATAAAGACCATTTAAACAGAAGAAATAATACACAAACCATCATGTTAGGTTTTTCAGACGGAACAAAAGATGGAGGGTACCTAAAAGCCAATTGGTCTATTTTAAAAACTAAAGAGGTGCTTTCATCCGTTTGTTCAAAAAATGAAATCAAAGCTATATTTTTTGATGGTAGGGGTGGACCACCAGCTAGGGGTGGAGGAAAAACACATCGTTTTTATGCCGCTCAAACCAAAGATGTGGCTAACAATGAAATTCAGCTGACGATTCAAGGACAAACAATTACAAGTACGTATGGTACTAAAGAACAGTTTCAGTACAACTGCGAGCAATTATTGACGGCTGGTTTATCAAACAATATATTTGGAACAGAAAACAGCATTTCCAAAACTCAGCGTAGGTTAATTGAAGAACTCTCTGATTTAAGCTTTGAAAAATATGATGCCTTAAAACATCATGATAAGTTTATGCCGTATCTTGAAAACAGAAGTACGCTAAAGTATTACACAAAAGCTAATATTGGTAGTCGACCCGGTAAAAGAGGGAATAAAGCAAAACTCGAACTGAGTGACCTTCGTGCAATTTCATTTGTCGGTTCTTGGAGCCAACTCAAGCAAAATGTGCCTGGTTATTATGGCATTGGTAGCGCTATTAAGAGATTGAAAGATGAAGGCAGAATAGAAGAGGTAAAAGCACTATATAATGAAGTGCCCTTTTTTCAAGCACTCATGTCAAATAGCATGATGTCACTTTCTAAATGTTATTTTGAACTGACCAGCTATATGAAAGAAGATAAAGAATATGGTGATTTTTGGATGATACTTCACGACGAGTTTCAACTTTCAAAAGAAATGCTATTACTTATTTCTGATATGGATATTCTTATGGAAAAAGAGGCGGTTTCTCGTGAGTCGATAAAAATCAGAGAAAATATAGTACTGCCATTGTTGGTCATTCAGCAATACGCCTTACAGAAAATAGGAGCGGGTAGTGAATTTAAAGAATTGTATGAAAAAATCGTCACCCGCTCTTTGTACGGAAACATAAATGCGAGTCGAAATTCGGCTTAAGACCCGGTGGTTGGTCAAAATATCAAAATTACTAGATATGCAAAAAGCTTCGTTTTTTCTAATATTTACACTCTTTTGCTCTGTACTTTTTGGACAAAAAGATCAAAGCGTAAATCAAGTTGATAAAAATGAACGAATTCAAGTCATTGGTATGGTAATGGATATGAATGGTTTACCTTTAAAAGGGGTAGCAGTTTTTGTAGATTCCGTTAAAGTTAAAGCGAAGACGAATAAGAAAGGGGTATATAAGATTAAAATAGATTCAGACACCAAATTGTTATCTGTATTTTCAGAAAAATTTGGGGTATTGAGTATGGAATATGCGGGTCAGAAAAAGATAAGTTTTTTATATAAACAAGATAGTAAACCCATGGAAGAAGTTGAATTAGAGCAACTCGGTTTTAAACTTTATTCGAAACCGAAAGTTGACAATACTGGGTATGCTGACTTTGCAAGTGTATTAGATATTTTAGATAAGCGCTTTTTCTTTGCAAAAGTTACTAATGGTAAAGTTAAGATTGGTAAAGGAAATAACCAGTTTTATGGCGATGCAGATCCGTTGTTGTTTGTTGATGATCAACGAATGCCAATAGGAATGTTATCAGACCTTGCAACTGCAAACATTGAATCAATCAGGGTTATTCATAATGGTAGCGAAGCAGCTCAATATGGAGGCCTAAAGGCTGGTAATGGGGTTATACTTATTAAATTAAAAGTGGGCTTATAGTTTAATCATTCAAAAGATTATTTTCTAAGAATATAACAGGCATTTTCAGTTGATATGATGTAATGGTTTCAATTCGCATTATAGAGAAACCTACATAAACTAGTTCTCAAAAACTTTGAATTCAGCGCCCATACCGTAATTCCGATGACCAGTTTGAATAAGCTTTGATTTTTGATTGTATGATTTATCAAAAACCTGCCATTTTTTGTCATTTAAGAAGATGCGCCTGACATAGGTATTTTGACCAACAAGTTCATTTGTGAAAGGAAGCAGCGGTCTAAAAGAAGTTGATATTTTTTGAATGCCGCGCGCTGTTTTAATTTCCCTATACTGTTTGGTTTGCGCCAAACGCCCTTTTGAGTTTGCATAACCTAACACTTGAATGGACACAAAGATGCCCGATTCAGGAATATAAATTGATTTGGAAGATACATCTAACTTGAAAATTTTATCTTCTTTTTCATCCATAGCAAAAACAATAGGTTCGAATCCTAAAGCATCTCTCGGAAAACCCTTGTAATTTTCATAGCATTGAATGCGAAAGATGGTAGCGAATTTTCCCTTTCCTTTGGTTTTGTATTTTGATTCCGCATTTATAGGAAGCAATAATTTTGAGATTTGAGTGGGCTTGCCTTCATGGCGTTTGAATAACACGGCAACTTCACTTTCTACGGTTGGTAGCCAAGAAGTAAATAAGTCCGTATGTGTTGTAGGTTTGTGTTTTCGAAGCTTAAATTTTCCGCTTTTTGGGGCAAAAACAATTACTTCGCTCAACTGTGAAACTTCGGGTTTTAATACTATTTTGTCAGGTAGTGAAGCTGTTAAAACTGCTTTTTCTGCATACCCCATTGCAGATATAAAAAGGGTGTCAACATCACTATATTTTTCTTTAGAAAATAAAAAAATACCGTCTTCATCTGCAAAGTTACCAAGGCCATTACCAAAAGAAATGGTGGCATACGGAATAGGTTCATTATTGAGGCTATCAGCAATAACCAGCTGCGCATTAGCGTAGCATGCCATTAAAGTAAAAATAAACAAGAGAAATTTTTGCATAAGATGTTGTATGCTAAACTAACGTTGATTTAGTAATCAAAGTATCACTTAGTTGTCATGGGGAATTTCGCATCCTAAAATACGCATTAGTTTGTGCCCTCCATTGAACATACAAGAATCGTCAGTTACACGTATTACTGTAGATCCATAAACCAGTTCATAGGTGTCTTTTGTGGTGCATAAACCGTTGGTGAGGTTTTGAAGTTTAATTTCAAAATCACGAATTTCAGCAACTGTACTTTCAGAGAGTACTTTGATAATCCCATTACATTCCACGGTGTAATCATTAGCTTTTCGCGATATTTTAAATGATTCTTTGCACGAATGAAAACAGCCGAGTGAGGTAGTATTGATGGTATAACTCTCACCATCTTGTAAAAGATCAATAAGCGGGGTTTCTGGTTTAAAAGAATCCATTTCTAAGAGGAAACTTTGGGATGACTTATGGTCTGGAAACGTTGCAGACATGAACTGTGTGCAAAATAAAAATGTGAGCAGCATTGACTTTGAGAATATCGTCATGTTTTTACGATGGTTGTTTCCTTTAAAACTTCAAAAACCATGCCTAAAACCAGTACGACTTATTCTGGCGATGTGCTTAATAATCCATAAAATACCTCAATACCGTATGCTAGCTGACCAATCTTTATATTTTCGTTGGGGCTGTGTTGATTGTTATCAGGATTTACCATAGGAACGATAAAGGCAGGTATCTTCAATTCATTGATAAAAGGAGAAATGGGTACAGTACCTCCCATGATTCGAATTTCAACTACATCTTCGCCCAAAGTTGTTTTCAAAGTATTTACTAAAAACTTTCCATATGGGTTATTTAAATCAGTACGAAAGGCATCCGTCACCGAACCTTCTAAAACCGTCATGATTTTGTCATGGGTCATCCGTTCTTTTTTCGAGGGAATGGTATCCATGATATGAAACCCTTGTTTTTCAATATGCTTTTTAACTAATCCTTTTAAACGAGTTCCATCGCTTTCAGGTACCAAGCGCAAATCTAACTCTGCGGTGGCTGTAGCCGGGACAATGGTTCTAGCTTTTTCGCCTATCCATGCGGAACCCACACCTCTAATATTTAAAGAAGGATATTGCAAAGCTTCCTGATAGAATGAACCCACTTTATCAGGCGTTTTAATAGCTAAATTTGTGTTGATGGTAGTTGCATCATCAGGAACACTTTTTAAAACAGCCATTACATTTTCATCCAAAATAATACCATCGTAATACCCATCAATTTCAACTTTTCCCTGAGCATCTTTCATGCTTGCTAAAACTTCTGCCAATTGAAATCCTGGGTTAGGGGCGTAGTTACCATAATGCCCACTATGCTGCGGTTTTATCGGTCCATAAGTCGTTAATGAAAGTGTTGTGATTCCTCGGCAACCATATACAACGGTAGGTTTGCCAGACACATGAACCGGACCATCATTGATTATCAAAAAATCAGCTTCTAACAACTCGCGGTATTCCTTTACAGCTTTGGGTAGCGGTTTACTGCTTTTTTCTTCTTCACTATCTAAAATAACTTTAATGTTAAAGGGAATTTCTTGTTCATTCTCCTTTAACAAATCAATAGCCGCTAGAAACATGACAATAGGCCCTTTATCATCTGAAGTTGATCGACCAAACAGACGCCAATCATAATTGATGTCTTGATTCAGATCTTCGAAGGATTCATTTTTCCAACCGTCACCATCAGGAGATTTTAAAACTACTTCATACGGATTGGGTTGATTCCATTTGGAGGGATCAACCGATTGCCCATCAAAATGCATGTAGAATAAAATGGTGGGTTTACTGTCTTCCATAGGTAGCGAAGCAAAGAATAAAGATTCTCCTTCCGTAGGAAGTATTGAGGAGTTAAAGCCTCTAGTATTAAAAGCTTTGGTCAACCATGTTAAATTTCGATTTATATCTGCATGTTCTAAAGCATCATTCGGAATTTTTACAAATGCACGTAGGTCATTTATGGCTTGACGTACTTGTGATTTTATTTGTATGGAATCTTGACCTGCCGATGATTCTTGAGCTGTACTGAATAAGGCGACTAGAAAGGAGATTATGAAAAGAATTTTCTTCATTTGGCTAAAAATTTAAGCCTTAAAAATAATTCATATTAATCGGGTAGGGCAAGAAATTTGTAAAAAGATGGATTTTGATTTCTCATCCCTTTTTGAAAAAACTGGACTTAAAAACTATACCCTAAACCTATATACGCCCATTCGGTAAAACCTACACCTGTGCGTAACATAAATCCTTTCGATTTTTGTAATCTGTACCCGATATGTGCATTCGGATATAGTGTGCTATTATCTCTACTGCGGTTGATAACTT
>Ga0114952_1003365_pt1 | contig 11427 bp, 10 predicted proteins | sample SidtaG_2_FD_87303 | JGI IMG/M metagenome (GOLD analysis project Ga0114952, IMG submission 87303) | Marine algal microbial communities from Sidmouth, United Kingdom - Sidmouth_Asex2 metaG | ecosystem: Host-associated > Algae > Red algae > Unclassified | place: Sidmouth, United Kingdom | collected... | reverse complement strand
TTAAAAAAGATATAAACGTTACAACTATTGCAAAACCAAATAAACCTAAAGTAGGCCATAATAGTATTAAATTAGATGGAGGTTTTACCTACCTATACGCTTCTTATAAAAAAGCAGAAAAACAACAATATAATACTGAAACTGGTTTCCTCTCTAATTATTTAAGTATTAGTTATAGTCGAATTTTCGCAAATAATTTTTACCTATCGGCAGGCGTGGCTTACAATAAATATAAAACAAAATTTGAATTATCGGATACCATAACCCAAACCTATTTTGTTGAAAATGCACATACCCAAGTTGTTGAAAATATAGTGACTGGTAAAACAACTAACGTTTTTGAAGATATAGAAGTTGATGCACCAACCCTGCGAAAGGTGAGGCATTACAACAGTTTTGAAGCTTTAAATTTACCAATTACAATAGGCAAACAATTTAGTTATAAAAAGCTTACTTATACTATTGGTTTAGGATCAGCTTTTTCTATATACAACTGGTCGGAAGGTAAAACACTAAGAAACAATGAGGTAATTACCTATTCCAAATCTGACCCAAAACCATATCATAACAAAATACAAATAGCATCATTGTTTGAAACAGGGTTGGCTTTAAACATTAACAAACATATTAAAATTACAACAAATTTTAGATATAAAAAGTACCTACTTAATTGGGCAAATGATGAGTTGATTGTTAAACCTAAAGCCTTTATGCTTGGTACCGGATTGGCTTTTACTTTTTAAACGAAAAAACATCTTATAAAACAAAAAATATATAAATTAAATACATAATTAATTTTTTTTTAACAGGTTAAATTTAAAATATGAGAAATTTTGGACAAAAAATTATTAGGCTAACACTCAGCCTTATGCTATTCACCTTTTTGGGTTTAAATAGTGTAACTGCACAATTAGATGAGGTAAATGAATTACCGTGCGATTCGTTAATACAGGTTATATGTAATGGCGATACATTAGAATTTTCGGTTTGTGAAATAGACTGGGAATCATTAAGCGACTGTTATATTGATTTACCTAGTGAAGTCAGCGATGTAGATTGGGATTGGATAGAAGACTTAATTGATTTTGATTGGGATGACTATGACTACGATTGGGATTGGACAGAAGACTCTGTTAATTTTGATTGGGATTGGAATTATGATACTACAGGTTATGAATTACCTTGCGATTCGTTAATACAGTTTGAATGTAATGGCGAAACATTAGAATTTTCAGTTTGTGAAATGGACTGGGAATCGTTAAGCGACTGTTTTTTAGATAATTACGACTACGATTGGGATTGGATAGAAGACTCAATTGATTTTGATTGGGATGATTATGACTATGATTGGGATTGGACAGAAGACTCTATTAATTTTGATTGGGATTGGGATTATGATACTACAGGTTATGAATTACCTTGCGATTCGTTAATACAGTTTGAATGTAATGGCGAAACATTAGAATTTTCAGTTTGTGAAATGGACTGGGAATCGTTAAGCGATTGTTTTTTAGATAATTACGACTACGATTGGGATTGGATAGAAGACTCAATTGATTTTGATTGGGATGATTATGACTACGATTGGGATTGGATAGAAGACTCTATTAATTTTGATTGGGATTGGGATTGGAATTATGATACCACAGGTTATGAATTACCTTGCGATTCGTTAATACAGTTTGAATGTAATGGCGAAACATTAGAATTTTCAGTTTGTGAAATAGATTGGGAAGCATTAAATGATTGTTTCAATGGAACTCAAGAAGTAGAAGAAGAAGTAGAATCTGTACAAGAAGAAGATGCAATTGAAACGCCGGTTAGAGAAGATCAAGACAATAACAACAACCCAGAAATTACAGGTATTTTTCCAAACCCGGTTATAAATGATTTGTATGTTAATATTACAACCTACGAGCGGGGTTCAATTGAAATTATGGTTACAGATATAAAAGGAAGTGTTGTTCATCAAGAACAAGGTGTAGAACTATCAGGTGGTGGTAAATATATACACCCTATTAATTTTGAAACAAAATTACCTATGGGTATGTACAGAGTAAGTGTTACCAACTCAAACAATCAAATAATTGCATCACAAAATTTTATAAAAGCAGACTAATTAGTAAAATAGAAGCAATAAATTAAACTCAATTTAATGTAGTTATTTTTTGATAAAGTAGGTCGAAAAATATCAAACTTAAACGGAGCAAGTTTTTTATTTAATTTATTTAAAGCCTTCTATTCAAAAAACCAGTTCAATTTTATTTGAACTGGTTTTTTTATTTGTGTGGTGTACCGAAAAAAGTGTCTTACCTAAAAATCTGGGAAGGCTGGTTTGTTTTCTAAAATCTCATCAATTTTCTTCATCTCTACTGGGCTAAGTTGTTCCAGTAAATTTAATGCTTTTAAAGTTTCTTCTAACTGACTCACTTTTGATGCTCCTAAAATAACCGTACTTACATTTGGGTTTTTTGCACACCAAGCAATAGCAAGTTTCGCCATTGAAGTACCAAGTTCGTCGGCTATACCGGCCAATTTATTGCATTTGGCAATTCGGTCATCTACCAGCGTTCGGTCTTTCAACCATTCCATCCCATCCATAGTTAATCGGGTGTTTTTGGCAATACCATTATTGTACTTACCTGTTAATAAACCCGAAGCCAACGGCGACCAAATAGTTGTACCTAAACCAAAATTTTTATAAAGTTCATTATACTCTACCTCTACCCGTTTTCTATGAAACATATTATATTGCGGTTGCTCCATTGTTGGTGCAATTAAATTATAGCGCTCGGCAGCAGCATGTGCAGCAGTAATTTCTTGCGCGCTCCATTCAGAAGTTCCCCAATATAAAATTTTGCCCTGCTGAATAAGGTTATGCATTGTCCAAACAGTTTCGGCTATAGGTACCGTTTTATCGGGCCGGTGACAAAAAAACAAATCTAAATAATTTACCTGTAACCGTTGCAAGGCTTCTTCACAAGCTTCTACTATGTGTTTTCTACTTAAACCTCGTTGATTAGGCAACTGACCACCTCTGCCAAAAAACACTTTGCTCGATACTAAGTAGGTTGAACGATCCCAATTGAATTCCTTTAAATATTTGCCCATTACTCGCTCACTTTCACCACGCGCATAAATTTCGGCATTATCAAAAAAATTGACGCCAGCTTCATAAGCTTTTGCTAATAAATCTTTAGCGGTAGTATCTTCAATTTGCTTACCAAAAGTAAGCCAGCTGCCAAACGACAATACACTTACTTGTACCCCTGAATTTCCTAATCTTCTATATTCCATCTGTTTAATATTTTAAGCAACAAATTTAATAATTATCATAACTATTTTTTAAGTGGATTATTATAGGCTTAGTAAAGCGTGGCTTTCAATCCGTATAATAATAGAAGTGAGAGGTTAAGATAAGAAGGGCTTTAGATGATTATGATAATTCTAAGTTTCAAACCTTGTTATATGGAAGTGGGTGATTAAGAACAATTGAAAAAGGGGCTAAACTTAGAGCTTCACTACTATTAACAAACATTTTAAACTCCTTTGTAGCAATTTAGCAATAAAGACCATGGCAAAAGTCATCTGAGTTAATTTAAATATGCGACTAATACAAAATGAGCAGGACACTAAGATGCACCCTGCTGAAATCTTTTTCTGCGACTGGTCGTCGCAGAACCACCTCATCATCTTTTATTATTTATTCAATTGCAATTTCTTTTTTTATGCCAGGCGCTGTCGGTGCTTTATCAATCGTTAACTTTAAAATACCATCATTGTAATTGGCAGCAATACTTTCTTCATTGGTGCCTTCGGGTAAACTAAACGATCGAGAAAAAGAACTCGCACTATATTCTTTCCTAATATAGTTTTTGTTTTCTTCTTCGTTTTTTGTTGCTGTTTCGCCACTAACGCTTAGTACACCATTTTCAACACTAATGTTAAAGTCTTCTTTTTTAAGCCCTGGAGCAATTACTTCAACTTCATAATTTTTTTCATTTTCAGATACATTAATGGCAGCTGGCCAATCTTGTTTAAATGGTTTTACGCTTAACCAATCCTCATCAAAAAAATTGCTTAAGTGGGGTAAACTAAACAAGTTTCTCTTAACTAAATTCATACTATTAAATGTTTATTGTTATAAAATTACTTACAAAGTAAAGCTGGTTTGAAAATATAATTACTGATTTTTGTTATTAGGTACATTGATTTTTAACTGGCTTTTTTTTGTGGTTGAAGAGACCTAGCAATGCCACATCTCTACAACCGCACAAAAAAGCAACGTTTTCACAACAACAATACAAACACAACATTTTTTTGTATATTCACCATACCAATTAAAATGGGCAAATACATAAACAAATATCGTAAACAACCAACACGGTTGGCTAATTGGGATAACCGATGGGTCGATGCCTATTTTATTACCATTTGCACAACAGATAAGATGTCTTTTTTCGGAATTTTAGTTAACGGTGAAATGCGATTAAACAAAACAAGAAAAATGGCGCAACAATATTGCATGGCAATTTCAGCACATTTTGCATTTGTACCATTGAGAAATATGGTGATTATGCCCAATTTTGTTCATAGTATTTTAATCGTTGATAAATCAACATTGCCACCTATTGATGTGTATGTTGACGGTCTCGTAGCGGCTTTGCAATGCAACGCCGCTACATCAATTATCAACTACAAAACACCAGCAACAACAACCAACCCGAGTAAAAACAAACACAGGTCAAAAATTTCACCCAAGCCAGGTTCTATATCAACCATTGTTCGTTCGTGCAAATCGGTGGTCACCAAAAATAGTCGGAAAATAGAGGCGGATTTTAAATGGCAATCGCGTTTTCATCATCTTATCATACCTAATGCTAAATCTTTTGAGATTATTCAAAATTATATAAAAGAAAATCCGCTGAATTGGGATGAAGATAAACTTTAAACGTAAAGACGTTGCAATGCAACGACGCTACCACCGTCTGCGATATGTGTTTCATTAAAATTGGCATCAGTATTTATAGTCTGTTATTATTTTGGACGATTTTTAGGATATTTATAAATATAAAAAATCCTTCTAAAACACTATTATGGCTATTCGTAGTTATTTGCATTCCAATAATTGGTATAGTATTATTTCGAATATTTGGAAGAAGCATCAAGCGGGATGCTTATTTTAATAAACGAAAACCCTTTAATCAAACTTTAGAAAATGATATACCCGATATAATGAAGCAGCACCCAAAACGCCGATTAATTGAATTACTCAATAAAAATAGATCTTCGGCTTTTAAACCCAACAATTCGGTAGAAGTTTTTACCAATGGCTTTAAATCTTTTGAAGCTTTTTTTAGTGCTCTATTACAAGCAAAACATCATATTCATTTAGAATTTTATATTTTAGAACCAGGCAAAAATTTAGATACGATTATTTCAATTGTTGAAAAAAAGATTAAAGAAGGTGTGGAGGTAAGGATTATTTATGATGGCTTTGGTTCATCAGATCTAAGCGCATCTTATTTAGCTAAACTAAAATCTATTGGAACATATACAGCAATATATATGCCATTTTTATCAAACCACAAAATTAAATATATTAACTATAGAAATCACCGAAAAATTGTATTGATCGATAATGAAGTCGCTTTTATTGGCGGTATGAATATTTCTGACAAATATATTAACTACGATAATAAAGAAGGCTTATGGAAAGATACTTTAGTAAAGATAAGCGGCCCATCGGCACACGATATTGAACATGTATTTAATTGTGATTGGCTCAATGCCGATGGCAAGCCCTACAAGTTAACTGAAAATTTATTAGATAAAACTGAAATTGGGAGTCCGGTTCAAGTGGTTTCTGGTGGTCCTGACTCCGAATATATGGGCATTTTGCATCAGTATTTTACCATTATAACCGATGCGGAAAAATATGTATATTTAATAACTCCCTATTTTGTGCCAACTAATACTATATTAACCGCATTAGTAACCTCGGCACTTAGCGGAATTGATGTACGAATTATGCTTCCTTACAACAGCGATTCAAAATGGTTGAAATGGTGTACCTTTTCTTTTATAGAAGAATTGCTGGCAGCCGGTGTAAAAATTTATTTATATCACGATGGTTTTTTGCATGGCAAGGTGATGATTAGTGACGATATCATCTCATCCGTAGGATCTGCCAATGTAGATGAGCGAAGCTTTACCTCTAATTTTGAAATTAATGCCATTGTGTATAACCGTGAAACAACTATTCAATTGAAAGAGAATTTTTACGATAACCTCAATTATTCTGAAGAATTAACGCTGGCAGATTTCAAAAACAGAAATGACCGAAATAAAATAATGGAATCTATTGCGCGTTTAACCAGCCCTATTCTTTAAGCAAGCATTCCTTTTTTTCTTCTAAAACAAAAGTCACTATTAGTAATAGCATAAATCAATAATTCGCGCGGGTCAATTCAATAACTTTGAAGTATTAAATGAAGTGCAAAAATGATTGCCTTAGGGTATCATACACATAGAATTATTAAGCAAATTTTAATTATGAAAAATGTACTACTTATATTATGTGGATTATTTCTATTGGCATCCTGTTCTACTGTTCGATTCCAAACGCCACCACCACAAGAAGGTATCGAAATAAATAATATGCCATCAAAATTAATAGGTAACTATGTTAATGCGGACGGAGATACCTTGTACGTAACTAAAAATTCATTTATGTACGAAAATGATGAGGAAAAAATATTGGAGGATAGCAGAGTGGTATTGAAAAAATTTAAAGATTATTATGTGGTTTCTTGCAGAGAAATATTGCTTGGAAACAAAAGAACAAAATTGAAAGGGTGGGATGTTATTTTGGTCAAATTACTTGATGATGGTTCTTTAGTTTGCTATTCAATAAACACCAGTACCGACGAAAAAGAAAAGGCTGCAATTAATAAGTTAGAAGCCATATTGTCTTTTGAAAATATATACTATGATGATGATAATAAGGAGGAGGAGGAAGCATATTTTTTAATAAATCCTACCAAAGGAGAATTTAAAAAAATTTTAAGAAGCGATATTTTCACCGTTACCATAGTGTTTAAACCAATAGAATGAATTAAAAAACATAACCTGTTTGATTGATTTGCATTTTAACGGTGTAGAGAAGTTGCCATGCAATTTCTCTACAACAACAAGCCATTTCGAGATCAAATTAGATGCACAAAACTGACTGATATGAAATCATTCAAAATTATATAAAAGAAAATCCGAAAAATCAGGATAAAGATAAATTTTATCAGTAGAAAAGTTGCAATATAAAGTCTCTACAATCAACATCACTTTACCGGTTGATAAATATCATTTTAACACCCCTCACATCAAACTACTTTTACTACATAAAAGTTTAATTAGTATAAACATGAAATAATTAGTTATGATAGATTTTTTTACAAATATGGTGGACAAAGTACGTAACGATTTTACCTTTTGGGACATTGGATTACTAAAAACCTATGGTGCTATTCCAGGCTTAATATTGGGGGCTTTCTTCCCCGAGTTTGTGAAGCAAAACTTGTGGGTGTTTATTTTCATCTTCGGAGTACTATTTATACGCTATATTTATGTATTGTTTTTTAAAAAAACAGCAAAGCCAAGTATTTCAAATGCTTAATAAATTTAATAATAGCTATTGATATGGTAAATGATTTAAGTAATTAAATTGGCAAACAATTTTACAACAAAACACATTAAATTAATAATTAAATAAAACGCAATGAAACAAGTAGCTATTTGGATTGACAAAAAAAACGCAAAAATCGTATCTATTAAAGATGGAAAATTGCAGGTAAGTACCATTGCTTCTAAAGTTGAAAATTTTCATGTTAGGGGAGGAAGTGGTAGCGCATTAAAAGGCGGTCCGCAAGATGTAGTGCAAGACAGTAAATATTTAGAGCGGGAGAAACATCAATTAACCAATTTTTTCCAAACCATTGTTCCGCATATTTCTGATGCAGATGTTATGGTTATTTTAGGTCCAGCTCAAACGGGTAAAAAATTACAAACCCAATTATCAGAAAAATACCCTCTTTTAAATAAAAAAATCATCTCACTTGAAAAAGCCGATAGTATGACCGACAAAGAATTAATAGCATGGTTTAAGAATTATTATGTATTAAAAAATGACGAGTTCATCTAAATAAAAGTAGTTTACAATTTATTAATAAATTTTATTGAAGCGAAACTGTTTAGCTCGTTGAGGCCTTAAGTCCCGCTTTCCGCTCAAATGCTATTTTGCCTGCGCTGCAAAGCCATCGCAAAAATAGCATAACCGCTGCAATCGGGGCTATTTTAAAGGCTTCGGTTTTTAGTGGAAAAGAAAGACAACAACATCACTAAATAAATATAATTGTAATAGATATATTAATAAATTTGCCGAGTAAAAGAAAACAAATACTACGGCCTATTTATAATCAGTAAATCATAATTATCCATACAAAACCCCCCATCTTTTAATTCCTCTTTTTTCTAACTTGCCCATTAATTTTAAAAAAAGTAAAGCGGTAATTATAGCATCACCACCTGCCGTATGACGGTTGTAAACAGGTACATCGTATTGCAAACAAAGCGCATCTAAACTATGGGGTTGGTTGTTATCAATATTTGATTTGTAAAAAGGAGATTGCACTCTTTTAGCCAATAGAGCCGTGTCTAAAATTTTATTGCGCAACTGCCCTCCTAAATGTTGTTGAAAGGCACGATTTAATACAGCAAAATCAAAGCCAATATGATGCCCCACAATAACACTGTTTTTTAAATAAACGAGTAAATCAATCAATATTTTTTCTGGTGATTGTGCATCAACATTATGTTTAGGTAAAATGCCATGAATTTTGATACCTGCTTTACCGCCTTCATAAATCTGTTTAACGTAATATTCAAAACGATCTTCAATATGTATTTTTTGATTTTTTACCGCAACCGCTCCAATAGATAAAATTTTATCTTTCTTTATATCTAAACCGGTGGTTTCGGTATCTAACACCACAAAACGAATATAACGAAGGGGTGTTTTTTTTAAATAAGCTTGTTCAAAAGATTGTTGGTAGGCTTGCCAATATGCCGTGTCAGGTAGTGGCGGTATTAGCTTTTCAAACCTAAATAAATTTTTTAACCAGCTCATTTTTAAATTATTAGTTTAACCAAAATAAGCCGTCCTAAACCGGATTTTTAAAATATCTTGTAATTCTTCAACCGGGCGAAAGCTGTTACGCAAATTTAACCGCTGCATTTTAGTTAAATTTTCTGGATTGAAAAACCTACCACTATTTTTATTTTTTAAACCCTGCAAAGCCCGATAGCGCATTAAAATTTCGTAAGCATCTGCCGCTTGCTCGTAAAGCTCTTTGTTATTAGGTTCTACTTCTGCAAGTTTTTCAAACCGCTCAAAGGTATTGTTAATATTTTTTAAATTGTTGTTTAAACTTAGTATTCTGGCAGCATCGGCAAGTGGCATCATCGCTCTGCTTTTAATATCAAAATCATCTTTATGTTCCCCATTTTTTTCAACAACAAACTTTCTAAAAAAAGTAAGCGGTGGCGGGTTACTTAGCGAATTTTTAGCCATTAAGCTCATAAAAACAGAATCTTTATCAATTAAACTAAAAATATAATTGGTTAAGGTTTCGGTTAAACTATAGGTTCCAAACAAAGGGCGGTAATCAAAAAATATATTGCAATGCATAATGTTTTGATTGGTTGGCTGCGTTATCCATTGGTTAAATTGGTTTTTCCATTCGCTAAGCGATAGGCACCATTTGGGGTTGCTTGCCATCATATCTCCAGGGCAATATTCAAAACCACAAATATTTAACTGCGCCGTAATTTTTTTTGAAAGTTTTATAAAGTAAAGGCGTGTTTCTTCAAGAACAGCCATTGGTACATCTTCAAAAATTAAAGCATTATCTTGATCGGTACGCAGCAACTGTTCGCCTCTGCCTTCGCTGCCCAAACCCATCCAACACCATTTTACATCCGGTATTTTTTCGTTTTCTTGTTCTGTTTCTTTTAAACAAAATTGAATAATACGAACAATGAGGGCATCATTAATTTCGCTCATCACATTGGCAATAAAAGCTATCGCCACTTCTTGTTGTAAATATTGTTCTAATAAAGTCTCCGCCTTTTCCCTAATGTTGCGCAACTGTTCGCAGCTATTGCTGCGCTGTATTTCTTTTATAAAGATAGCCGGGTTGTTGCCTTGCATCACCAATAAATCGTGCTGAGAAATAATGCCCACTACTTTTGACAGATTGCTACCATCTTTAGTAATGCATAAATGATGAATACGATTTTTCATCATGATAATTTGGATGTCGGCAATTGTTTGTTCGGGTTCAATTGTAACTACAGGATGGTTCATAATTTTAGAAACAGAAGCCATTAAATCAATATCGCCTGTTACTACATAATTTCTCAAATCTCGATCGGTTAAAATACCTGTTGGATGCAAGTTGTCGTTCACTATTAAAATTGAACCTACTTTATGTTTACGCATAATAATGGCTGCTTGTTGAATAGTGGCATCTTTATTACAAGTAACCGCTGTTTTACTATGCTTTATTGATTGAATTTCGAAAAGAGAAGAAGCTTGATTTTTTTTAATATCATTGTTTAAAAACAAACGACCTTTATATAGTTTTGAATATTTGCTGCCAATATCAACGGCAAAATTTTGCGCCAGGTAATAGGCCATTTTCGGATTGTGTTCAATTAAATTTTCGAGCTTATCTGTTCTAATGGCATATACCAAGGTTTCTTCAATAGCTTTTGCCGACAGCACATAGGCTTGTTTTGCCACTAAGGGGCGAATGCCAAATATATCGCCTTCATCACATTCCTCCACTAAAATATTTTCTGCTTCCCGCAAAAGCTGAATGGCTCCTTCTCGAACCATATAAATATATTTCTGAGGTATTTCCCCTTCTTTAAAAACGTATTCGTTAGGCTGTAAAAATTGTATAATTACATTTTCTGAAATCAATACAACATCTTCATTATCTAATAAAGAAAAAGGTGGATGTTTAATTAGAAAATTAAATATCCGGTCTGGTATTATATTTTCCATAAATACTTGGTTTGGTATCTAATGCAATTTAATAATAGATTTGGTTTTTTTTATTTCTTAAGCAATTGTAACAGTATTTAGTTACCATAATTGCTTTATACAAAATAGTGAGAAAAGGTAAAATGAGCGGGCAATACGCAATTTGCAACAAAATGGGTTTAGATTTTATTTATTTTGTGTTACCCAAAATAAGTGATTTTTGAAAACTAATAAGTGCATCAAAATGTAGTATTATAACGTCAGTCAATTTAGATCAGAATGGTAAAATTTTAGATGAACCCCATGGTTTTGATCGTAAAATA
>Ga0114952_1003361_pt1 | contig 11441 bp, 7 predicted proteins | sample SidtaG_2_FD_87303 | JGI IMG/M metagenome (GOLD analysis project Ga0114952, IMG submission 87303) | Marine algal microbial communities from Sidmouth, United Kingdom - Sidmouth_Asex2 metaG | ecosystem: Host-associated > Algae > Red algae > Unclassified | place: Sidmouth, United Kingdom | collected... | reverse complement strand
AGCGATCCTGTCCCCTCCACGTAAGTAGCAGCGAAGCTAATTTACTTGCTTGCAAGTCTTCAATTAACTTGGAGGGGTTCTAAAATCTAAAAATCAGTTAAGAGTTACCCCTGAATTAAAAATTCCACCCGATTTACTACGTGAGAAGAGTTGCTAAAGAACAAAACTTATCATTCTAGACTATTTCAAATTTTGAGAAAAAAGCACTAAAAAAATTTATCTTTTTAATTAGCAGGCATTAATTCTTTCTTACTCGTTCCCTACAAACAAGTATCCAGTTTTATTCATGCCATTTCCTTTACACTACTATAATTTTTATCCTTGAGATTGTCAAATCTAGTTTTGGTATTTTATTTTTCAAGAGCTTCCCATAACAACTTGTTATTCTATGAGAATGAAACATTTAGTCCTATTTATTATCTCTTTCTTTTATTATCAAACAATTTTGTGTCAACAAAGTTACGTAGATAGTTTGGAAACAGTATTAGCACATACCACAGAGATAGATAAAAAAATAGATTTATACCAAGCCTTAATTATTGAATACAAAGAAAAAGATGCCACTAAGGCAATAGAATATAGTGCTCAAGTATTAAAATTACTGTCTTCCAATAAGTATAAGCAAAGAGGGAAAATTTATTACTATTTAGTAGTCAGCTATGCAAAACAAGGACAGTATGAACAAGCATTTTTCTTTTCAGATAGTGCTTTGTATTACCTTGAACGGACTAATCTTGAGAAAGAAATAAGAGTTGCTAAAGATGAAAAATGGAAGGCTTGTCGGAACTTAGCCATTATTCATTTATACAAAGATCCAGATAAAGCAAGCGAATATGCTTACCTATCATTAAAAATAGCTTTTAAACACAATAACCTTGATCATATTGGTAGATCTTATTATGTTGTAGCATCCGTTCATAATATAAAACACCACATAGACCGCTCTCTTGAGTACTTTGATAGCTCTATTTACTATCTAAAACAGAGCGATAACCAAAAAGAACTTGCACGTGTTTATAATAATATAGGGAATACCTATTGTATCATTCCCAATTATAATGACGCTTCTAAATGGTTGTACAAAAGCTTAGAAATTTATGATAGCTTAAATTTACCTTCTAGAGTTGCTAGTACCTTAGATGCTTTAGCCTCTATAGATACCTACTTAAAAGACTATCCTGAGGCAATCAAAAAAGTCTCAAAGGCCATTGATCTCCATAAGAAAAATGATAATTTGGTAAGTAGCCTTATTTCAACTCTAAATTTAGCAAATATTTATTGCTCTACGGAAGAGTGGGAGAAAGCTATTTCTTATTTAGATGAGATAATCCCTTCACTTAAAGAACTAAATGAATATAGAGATTTAATCTATGCTTATTCACTCAAAGCGGATGCACTAAAAGAGATCAATCAGCTAAAACGAGCACAACAAAGTATAAAAAAGGCACTTGAACTAAAGGAACACACTAATAACCCACTCTACTTATTAGGAATGTACAATAAACAAGCTGAGTTGTTTTTTTTAACAAAAGATTATTCCCAAAGTATTGCTTCATTTACAATGATACTAGACTCTGCCAAGCAAATGCCCAATTTACTATTACAAATAGGTGCTCTAAAAGGACTCATAGATAACTACACTGCAACCAAGGATTTCAAAAAAGCCTTTGAGTATTCCACAAAGCTCTTGATTGCTAATGATAGCTTAATTGTTCAAAACAACCAAAAAAACATCAAAGACATAGAGATAAAATATAACACTGAAAAGAAAGAACAAGAGAATCAATTATTACTAAATGAGAAGGAATTGCAAGCGAAAGATCTTATTAGAAATAAACAGCTCTTTTATTTTTCGATAGGTGTTGCTTTCTTAATTTTCATCATTTCTGTTTTGGTATTGAGGCAATACAAAGCGAATGCTACTGCCACTAATAATGCGCTCAAATCTAGATTATTAAGAAATCAAATGAGCCCTCATTTTTTGTTCAACTCCTTAGTGGCTATTCAAAGTTTTGTCTATACCAACAACCCTATAAAAGCTGGTGATTATCTTTCTTCTTTTGCAACGCTGATGAGAGCTATCTTAGACAATTCTTCCAAAGAATACATTACCCTAAAAAAAGAATTGCAATGGCTAGAAAACTATCTCAGTTTACAACTACTAAGGTTTAAAGACAAATTTGAATATCAGGTTGATATAGATGAACACATTCCGATTGATAATACACTTATTCCTCCTATGTTGATTCAACCTTTTATTGAAAATGCTTTAGAGCATGGTCTAAAAAACTTAGATAAAAAAGGGCTTATTTCTATTAACATTCAACAAAAAGAGGATCACCTATCCATAAGCGTAAGAGACAATGGATTAGGTATGACTAATAATCCTTCTTCTACACATAAGGAGCATGAATCACGCGCACTTGCAATTACCAAAGAACGATTAAGTTTCTTAAATAAAAAACAAGCTCAAAAAATAGACTTTAACATAACAAGTACCCCCAATAATGGTACTATAATTTCGTTTCGTATTCCTTTTAAATCTAAGTTTTAATCCTATTTATGAATGTATTAGTTGTTGATGATGAAGAACTAGCTAGAATGACTTTAATCACCTTAGTAAAGGTCTGTTCTTCTGATATTGTTTCGATACGAGAAGCAAGTAGTGTTCAAAAGGCAATTGAAGCAATTGAATTTCAAAAACCTGATCTTATCTTTTTGGATATTGATCTGGAAGATGGCAGTGGTTTTGATGTATTGAGGCAATCTAAAGTAAAAAACCTAAATGTCATTTTTGTTACGGCACACAATGAGTATGGGATCAAAGCCTTAAAAGCTTCTGCTATTGATTACTTAATCAAACCTATCAATAGCTCAGAACTTACAACGGCAATTCTTAAAGCAAAGGAAAAAATTTCTACGCAGCATTTAAGTCAAAATATTGAATTACTCTTGTCTAATCTAGACAGCCCTAAAACAGAAATCACCAAGATTGTTGTCAAAACAATGAGTGATATTCATTTGATACAAATTGAAGATATTATTTACTGCGAATCCGATAAAGGATATACCACCTTTTACTTAGTAGATTGCAAAAAAGTAGTCAGTTCAAAACCTTTGGGAGAATATGAGGCAATACTACCTAGCAGCTACTTCATGCGTACTCATCATTCTTTTCTTGTTAATCTTAATCATGTAATTCGATACGAAAAGAGAGATAAAAATGTCTTGGTTATGATCGAAAAACATGAAATCGCTGTCTCTGTACGTCGTAGAGAAGCTCTAATGCATTATTTTGATCAATTAATCTAGTTACCTCCTTTTGTTCTACAAAGTAATAAGTTTTATTTCTCTAAACGCTCCTATTTTAGAGAAGATAATCTATGTTTAGATTTCACAGTTCTCTTATTTAAATTCGCAGTTATTTGTCCATTCGTTCCCCTCTTTCTTCCAGTTTCAAAAACCGTATACCTTCTTTTATAGGCATAAATCTTCCTGTTTAACTTCTGCGAATCAACTCCATTACTAATTTAGCAACGTGCTCCAAAAGGGCTAAAAACAGTTATTACTGTTTTCTCTACAGTTAGAGAATCATACCCTACAGTTATCCATTATCTAAATATATGTCGAGGAGATGCTCTACTTTTGAGTTATGAAATTCAATTATTAATCATTCTCAAACCAAATTTATTTATAATGAAAAACTTAATTTATTTCAGTACATGTGTTGTGTTATTATCCACCACAGTACTAAGTTGTAAAAAGGATATGCCAATTATTACTCCTTCAAACATTCAAGAGGAGGCACCAAAAATGCATACTTCCATTAACGTCAATTCTGATGGTAATAAACTAATTTTTGCAACATCCGATGATTTTGATCGATTTATAGCTGCTGACTTGGAAGGATCTAATAAAGCACCTAAAGTACAAAAACTTGATGATTCAAAAACATCAAATCGAGACTTAAAAACGGAATTATCCTCAGAAAATTACGTCTCTTATGCTCAATATATCAAGATGAATAATTTAGATAATTCAGTTGAAGATGAGACTTTAAGTATGATTCTAAATAAAGACCAAATTGTTCAGATTGGTGATTTCTTATACAAACTCAACAAAGCAGAGGAAAAGGTATTCGTTTTAGCTGCTAGTTTCTCTTCAGAATATTCAGATCTAGTTTCAGAAAACACTAAAAACCCTAATATTCAAGTTTATTCAACTGCAGAAAGTGTTATTGAGATGGTTGAAAATGGTGAGTTGAGTCAAAAAGGTATTTTTTGTTCAGCGCCAAGCGCTACTCATAAAGGTATCTCTACACCTTATGTTACGATTAACAACTGGGCAAGTATGAATGCTACCTCAAGTTACAAAAAATATGGTCTCATGCATAAACTTGAAGCTGATCTTCTTGTATACGATTATAATTCAAATAGTAATCTTAGCATATACGTTTCGTATGAAAATTGTAGCTATAAAAAAAGATGTGGCAGTAGTTTGTCTAATTATAATCATACATGGCGTAGTCCACAAGGCGCTTTTGCAATGACTTCTGTTCTCACAAAATATCGTGTAACACTTTATAGTTCAGTACACAAACTAGAAAAGTACACACATAAAATTAGAGGTAGAGTGAATGACTGGAACAATCCTGTTGCTCCGAATCCATACAAAGTTACGGTAACTAATTGGGCAACAATCATTGAATAGTAAATCTATTTTGAGTAATGGTGTCAGACAAGTTTAAGGTCTGACACCACCCTCAAGTTTAGATTTATATATCCCAGTATATTCTGAAACAAAGCATATCGATACCTACCTTTTTTTATCCAATAATTCTCAAACCTAATTTATTACACAACGAAGATTGTCACGATTTAATTCTTGATAATTATTATTACAACCTAATTAATATGAAGAGTATTTTTTTTATTTTCCTATGTTTCATTTCTATAGGGAACCTTTCCGCACAGACTAATATTAATTTTTCTTTTAAGATTTGGAAAAATTCTATGACAACAGCTAATTATTTAGGGACATTTAATGGTACGACAAACAATGCCAATCAAATTGTCACTACCAATGCCATTGCTCAACAAATCTGTCCTGGCGATGAGCTAATTATACAACAATTCTGTTATAAAAATGGTAGTCAGCATAATTTTAATGGTGCGTCTACAAGCTCTAGAGGACAAATTTCTGTTAGTGGAAGTGATACTCATGGAGCAGGTGTCACACTAATTGCAGATATTTGCCCCTCTGGAGGAGGGTCAGGTTGCTCTACCTCTCCAGTACACATTCCTACTTGGTCTTGGGGGGCTACCATCACAATTACAGTTCCTCCTGTTGGTTATTCAACTCCTTACTTAGCATTTTCTTCTAGTATAATAGGTGGTCATATCCATGCCCATAACTGTGGCATTCGCACAGCATTTATTCCACTCAATATAGCACCAAGTACCTCTGTAGCAGATCAAACTATCTGTCCAGGTGATGCGGTTACCATTCCTAGCGTTAGTGGATTTACTTATACCAATTGGAGTCCAAGTAATCCTAACATTACAGCACCAACCACTACTACTAATTATACCGTAGATATTACACACGCAACGGGTTGTACTAAAACAGATAACTTCACTATTTCTGTTAGCAATCCTGACATTGATTTGTCTTTAATACGTAGCTTATGTTATGATGAAAGCACGGTATTTACAGAAGATGACTTATCAAACTTACATAATGGAACTACAACTCCTCTCTCACTAACTGCAAATGGCGTTACTATCTTTGACTTTCTAAATGGAAATGTCTACGATGTTCCCCACGTAATAAATGCTCCTACTTATGGAACTGGCATTATCACCTTCGATTATACTTATAGTGAAAATGGTATTACTTGTACCAAAAGCTACGAAATGATTATTCACCCACAAATTGTAGTCAATCTACAAAGTACTTATGGATTCTGTTCTGGAAACTTCCAGCCTATCTGTGCAACAACGAATGGAGTTGCTCAACCTGGAATTAGTTATATTTGGAGAAAATCTGGTGTTTCTTTTTCAGTAGGATCAGGAGTTTGCTTTACCCCTTCTTCTTTCGGAACTTACTTTGTAACTGCTTCCGATGAATCTGGTTGTCAAGTAAGACGTTCCTTTACAGTATATGATAGAGGAGTAGGCATCAAGCATCCTGCAAATATTACCTTTTGTTCTATAAATCAAGCTGAACCTAGTTATATCGGTTGGTCTTCAGATCCATTTGGTCCAACTCAATACAGTTTTAGCTGGACTTATACAGATGTGAGTGGCACAACTGTTTCGATTACCAATACAGGACCACAATACCAAGTACCTTATCAAGGTCCTGGAACATACACTACTGTTGTTAATGCCAATGGATGTACAGAAACCATCAGCATTGTAGTAACCGATTTGTTCCAAGTATACAACAATAGTTCTTCTGCTGCCTTTAGTTTTATTCCTTTGGGAGGAAATCAGGTTTCTTGTCAACCAACCACTAGTATGCCAGGAGCGATACCACTTTGGATTGTTGTTAACCAATCTACAAATACACAAGTTCCTGCAACGACTTCTGGTGGTGGTATTAAATTCAACTATGTTAATGGAGTACAATACCTTGTAACCTTCAGAAGGTTAGATGTTAGAAACTGTAAAGAGTATAAAAACCAATTTACATGGATAGATAATTTTGGAAAAGTTAGAGGTAAAAAAGTAGCTGATAACAACACAAAATTAGAGATTAGCAATACAAGTCTTAGTACTTTCCCAAACCCAACAACTGGATTGGTTAACATCCAACTGAAAGATGTTGAAACAGCAACAACACAAATTCAAGTGTTTAATGCTTTGGGACAAGTTGTTTTGAATCAAGAAGTTCAAGATCAAACCAATATAGAAATTGACCTAAGTAAAGAAACAAGTGGTGTTTACATTCTTCAAATTGTTAACGGAGATACTCAACTTTCAGAAAAAATTATCAAAGAGTAATAAATAATCATTTAACACAACTATACTTCTATAGAACTAAGTGTTCCATAAATAATAGGGCTGTCTGATTTTCAAGTTTCAGACAGCCCTTTTTATTTTTTCCAAAAAACTTAAATCTTATTTTTTAATTTCCACCAGTACCCTCGTACTTTTCGCGATCTTTAGTCGTCGTCTTAGTTGAGTTATTAGACTTAGATTGACTGATTTTTACTTGACCTTGATCCTCATTTTCTTCTGCTTGTACTTCTAATCCTAATTCCATTAGAATACAGGCAAACGTACAACCTGTGGTTTCTCGCATCGACTCAATCATCATGGTTGAAAATTGCGCTTCGGTAATTCCATTGTATTTTTCTTCCTCAAAATCTAATTCTCCCATTGCTTCCTCCATATCATCCAAACACATCTGAAATAGATCATCATTTTCTTCTAAGATACCTGCTTGTTCTTCAATTCGAGTCGTTAAATCTGTTGGTAACCTAGCCACATATTTTCCCATTGCTTCTTCATCCTCTTTCATCTGATATTTAATAATTCTTGCCATTGCTCGTTTTACGTCATTATCAATATCACTATATGTTTCGTTGACACAACTACAGAGACCATCTGCTGCTAACACAGCTAATTCTTCAACGGTCTGTCCTTTCGATAATGTACTAAAAGACAGTAACAATACAGCTATAAAAAAGATACAATTTTTCATTCAGATAAATTTTATATGGCAAAATTATTTTGTTTTTAAATCTACAAAACCTAAAGCACAAACTCTAATTAGTCCAAACGTTTTCCTCTATTTTTTTTCTTTAATAAGGTGAAGAAATCTAAAAAATACAAGGCTTTAATAGAGAATTGGTTGTTCTGCCCTGCCTCAAACATACCTCCAAAATTATTAAAATAATCGTAATTGGGGTCCGTTCCATAGTTTAGAACTGCATTCTTCCACACCACATTCAACTCCGAACCAGGTGCAAATCGCCATCTAAAAATGAGGTCAATATTAAATGCGTTAAAATTAGTATCATGATTCCCTAAATAAGTAACATCATTCATGCCACCATTATCCCCTAAAGAATAAAATTGATTGTAATCTACAACTGCCCAATAATGACGAACTCTTAAAGTAAGTGATATTTTGTTAGTAAATAGATAATTTGCAGCAATAGAAGTTTCTAAATCTTGTCTAAAGCGGCTCCCAAAAATGATTTCATTCTCACCTGTATTATTGTCTATTGTTTTTGTGACATATCCTAAACTGTTTCTTCGAATCGTTAAGTTCGCACTGATAATCATATTAAAGTTATCACTAAAACGAATCAAAGGTTTCAATCGACCTCCAAATACATCAGAAGCTGCCCAAGCACCTTGTCCCCAAAAACGACGATAATTAATCCCACCATCCAAAGCAAAGGTCTTTCGGTAGTCACTAGAGAACCAAAAGTTGAGCCTTGTCCAAGTAGGCTTTGCCCATACTTGCCCATCTGTTCTGGCTTCAAAATAATCGTTGTAACCAACTGGTTCGACCCTAAAGTCAGCTCCTAAAGACAAGAAATTCGTCAAGGTTCCTCCCCACTCTCCACCAAACTGAATTCGAGTAAAGACAGCAGGGTTATAGAGCATTTCATAAGAAAGATCTAAGCTCGACCACATTCTTAAAATACGCCCAAATGGTTTGTAAATATTATACCCCACCCAAGCAGAAGTATTAATATAATTCGTTCTACCAACAAAACCTATATCATTGATATTGTACTGTTTACTCATCGTCTGTTGACGAATTCTAAATCTAAAATTACCGCTAAATTTTTGAAAACTAATATCATAACGATAACCGTTCTCATAATTTTTGGCATACTTCAACGTATCCAAGAATCGGTGGCTCATAGCTGCACTACCTGCTACACCATATAGATTTTTTTTGTCGGCAATTTTAAACTCCGTTCCTGTTGCCAAAGCATCTGTATAACCTCCAAAACGAACAACAGAGGTATTCACCAAACTAACAAAGGAATGCTTCCAAAACTGCTGATCGACGACGACCACATTATAATTGGTAAAAGATTCTGTTTCATAACGACGTGTTTCCCCTGAATCGTTCTCTATTTGGGCAAAAGCAGGTGCTGTTACGGCATTAAACAAACCTAAACCAAGCCCTTTTTTCGTTCTACCAGAAACCTTAAGTGCATTAATTAAATAGGGTTTTTCTGGATTTTTAGTAATAAATTCAGTGCTATCCAATTGAGCAGTCGCCAAACGATACCGTGCTGGAGTACTCCCAATCCGTCTAGAATAAAACAAATTTGCACGGCTAAACAACTCTACTCCTTCTGTAAAAAAAGGGCGGCGTTCTTCATAAAATATCTCAAAAGGACTTAGATTAAAAACCAAATTATCAGACTGTACATCTCCAAAATCAGGAACTAAAGCTACATCTAATGTAAAACTTTCATTAATTCCATATTTCATGTCTGCACCTGCTGAAAAGTTCGAAGTCAAAGTATGTTTACCTGTTTGACCATCAAAAGAATGGTTTAAATATCCTGCTACATAAGGGGTAAAAGACAGACGAACAGGTGGTTTAACACGTTCTATCCCTTGTAGTAATCCTTGTTGCTGCACTACATTCTCTTGAATTGGATCTATAGGACTCCAGTAAAATTCTTGACGACTTCTACGAATCGTTCTACCAAAATTAATCCCCCAAGTTTGTACCTCACTTTTTGGAAAACGCAATTGAGAATAAGGAATCTCAAGCTCTGCAACCCATCCATCTTCAAGAATCTTAACACTACTTTTCCAAACGGCATCCCAAATCTCATCGCCGTCATTTAGATCTACTTGAACTCCTGCTGCGGTTACTTGAAATCCAAAATCCGCTTGTTGCGTATACATTCCATCAATATAAACTGAAAAATTATCTGCATTAACATTCCCTGTTGCATCCCGCACGCTTAGTTGCTTTAAAATACTGTCTGCTGCTGTATCGTACATTTTTGCACCAATATAAATTCCTTCTGTTGTATACAATACTTTGACTTCTGTCCGTTGAGAGGCCTTTCGTCCTGGATTTGGTGTATACTCAACAAAATCAGTTGCAACGGGGGCATTGGACCAAACGGCATCGTCCAAAACACCATCTATCTTGGGACCATCTTCTACATAAATTGCTTGAATTGTCTTTTTTCCACTAGAGTCTATTTGCCCTAAAACATTAGTCACAAGACCTCCTAACAATATCAATAGTAATAGCTGTTTCATTTATTGGTTATTATAGGAATATTATAAATCATTGGGGAAGGCTTTTATGATCCTTAATTCATTTGCTCTTACTGATTAAAAAGCACTAAACTGCTACGGCTCCTTTTATGTGTGGATGAGGATTATAATCTACCAATTCAAAATCCTCGTATTTAAAATCAAATATAGATTTCACAGCTGGATTAATTTTCATGGTAGGTAAAGCTCTTGTAGTTCGACTTAGTTGCAATTCTGTTTGTTCCAAGTGGTTATTGTACAAATGTGCATCGCCAAAAGTATGTACAAAGTCTCCCAAACCTAAGTCACAAACTTGAGCAATCATCATAGTTAACAAAGCATAAGAGGCAATGTTAAAAGGTACCCCTAAAAAACAATCTGCACTTCGTTGGTACAATTGACATGATAGTTTGCCATTAGCAACATAAAACTGAAACATCGTATGACAAGGCGACAAAGCCATTTCTGGCAAATCTGCTACATTCCAAGCATTAACAATAATTCGACGAGAATTAGGATTAGTTTTTAATGTATGAATGACTTCTTGAATTTGGTCAATCGTCTCTCCATTAGAAGCGGTCCAACTGCGCCACTGCTTGCCATAGACAGGTCCCAATTCGCCATTTTCATCTGCCCACTCGTTCCATATTCGCACGCCATTTTCTTGCAAATATTGTACGTTCGTATCTCCATTCAAAAACCACAATAATTCATAGATAATACTTTTTAAGTGAATTTTTTTTGTCGTAATCAAAGGAAAACCTTCTTCTAAATTAAACCGCATTTGATACCCAAAAACTGACTTTGTTCCTGTTCCTGTACGATCTCCTTTGGAAATGCCATTGCTTTGAATGTGCTTCAGTAGGTCTAAATATTGCTTCATGTCTTCCTTTTTTTATTGGTAATGTTATACGTTTAAGCTGATTTATCGAACCATGTTAGGCACTTTCAAGTGTTTGACATGATGCGATCTCATTAGAATGAGCGCAAAATACAAGTTTTTTTTTGCTTTACTTCTTAGATTTTGTTTGTATTTTGTAAGAATACAATCCTTTTTCTACCAAGAACCTAAATAATTCTATGAGAGTTTTCCATCCTTTCTTTATTGGTATTTCTATTATTGTGCTAATTGCTTTGAATATTTATGTCATTCCTCAGCAAAGAAAAGTGCAATTACAGCTT